>Ga0157360_1000146_pt1 | contig 34684 bp, 33 predicted proteins | sample AttlaeALBM1_FD_111483 | JGI IMG/M metagenome (GOLD analysis project Ga0157360, IMG submission 111483) | Fungus gardens microbial communities from leaf cutter ant in Ribeirão Preto, State of São Paulo, Brazil - Atta laevigata ALBM1 | ecosystem: Host-associated > Fungi > Mycelium > Unclassified ...
CCTGTCCTCAAGCCCAGGACGGAATTCTCATCAGACAGTGTCCATCTCCAGTCACGGCACCGCTTGTTATAAAAAGGAATGAACAAATCACATGAAAGCCTTGATACAGCGTGTCTCACACGCATCCGTTACAGTCGAAGGAGAGAAAATTGCGGCAATCGGCCACGGCATGTTGGCATTGATAGGTGTCGAAAAAGAAGACGGTGAAGCCCAAGTCGATAAAATTCTGCACAAGTTACTCAATTACCGCATTTTTTCAGATGAAAACGGCAAAATGAATCTAGGACTTGCGAAGAGCGAGGGGGAACTCCTATTGGTCTCCCAATTTACCTTGGTCGCCGATACTTCCCGCGGGCTACGCCCGGGATTTTCTCAAGGCGCAACGCCCGAGCACGGGCAACGCTTCTTCGATCTATTATTCAAGAAAGCGCGTGAGCAATATCCGCATGTACAAAGTGGTCAGTTCGGTGCTGACATGAAAGTCGAATTACTAAACGATGGCCCTGTCACTTTTATGTTGGAATGCTGATATCAAACAGAAGAGTATCCACCTGCCGCTATATGCATTTCACCAATCGCAAAAATTGCTCAATCATCATGAAAAACGCCAGCGCTCGGACTTGGCGAGGCGCTGGCGTCTTTCATGAGTGGTCACTTCCCTGCCACTTATATCGCTTTATGAATCAGGCTGTTGACTCGTAAATGGCTGTACCTGCAATTTATCAATCCCCGTTGTACATCCATACCCAGACTGTTTCATATGAGCTACCGAGTGACTTCCCTGCCAGCTAAATTGTACTTCTGCCAGCTTGGTGGCCTTGCATTGTTTTGGTACATAAGGTGACCCGTCTGGTGCCAGGTTATTCAATCCTAATGTGACATATGCGGATTGTTGGGGCTGTAACGTAATACTGCTTCCCTGAGTCTCTTTACCGGATTGTTTAGTCACTGGCTTGGCAGCTACATTGGGCCTGATCTTTTCACCTGACGTCGCCACCCTTTGTACCCCCGGAGTTCCTGATAAGGTACAGGGACGACGCCCTTTATTGGTGAATGCGATGCCTTCATAGAGGGAGCCCATACCTGCATCACCACTGACACGCTTCAGCGTGAGTTGGTTAGGCTGACATGTCGAAACGGACGTATTTGATGCGGAGTGGGAAGCGCCCTGGCTCGCTGACGATGAAGCAGGATCACTGGACGTCTGACTGGATATCGAAGTATCCGAGCCTTCCTTCGAAGAGGCTCCCTCAGAATGGGTAGTTTCTGAAGACCCCGCCTGTGTCGATGACTGCGAAGAGGATTGAGTCACCGCCGGCGGCATATCTTGAGTGTGTTCTACATCATGATGACTCGGGGTTTTGGAACATGCAGCCAGCATCACAGCAGCGGAGATTCCCATAGAGCACAATGTTAACGCTTTCACTTTGCCTGCTTTCATGCTGCATTTCCCCGCACGGAAGTGTTCTGATCGGCGAGCATAGTAAGAAATCGATGTCGATTGTTTTGCATGGTCTCTCTCCTTGAGTATTTGTGCTTGGCTACACGCGAATAGTAAAAGCTTATCCTTCAATACCCTCTCTTTCTTTCTGCCCCCGTATCATGCGAAATATCTTTAATCAGGCTCTGGCATCCTCCAGCGCTTCTTCAGCCTGAAGCCATACGAGCTCAGCTTCTTCCAGTGCGGCACCAATGTCACCGCGCTCACGAGTGAGCTCGACCAGTTTTTCCTTATTTTCCGGAAGATAAAGTGCGTCATCCCCTAACTGCTCTTCAAGTGCCGACAATTTCGCCTGCAATGTTGCCATGTTCTTCTCCGCGGTATCGCGAGCCTTGGTCAATGGTTTGAGCTGGGCACGTTGAGCCGCGGCTTCCTTGCGTTGCTGACGCTTGTCAACACGGGGCTCCTCTACTGGCGAAGTAGCCTGTTTCGAAAAAATTTTCTCTTTTTCCCCTTCACCTATTACCGTCACACTATCTGACGCAGAAACGTCCTGGAAAGCTTCATCAACAGAGACTGAAGAGGATACTGAAGCATCCGCAGATTGCCCTCCCCCTGTTACCTGAGCCTGAGTTTTGGTTGATGACTGACGTGTTTTCAACCAACGGTGATAATCATCAAGGTCTCCATCAAATGGGGATATATTGCCATCCGCAACGCACCAGAAGCGATCAACGGTAGAGCGCATCAAGTGGCGGTCGTGGGAAACAATCACTACTGCGCCTTCGAATTGAGTCAGCGCATCGGTCAAGGCTTCCCGCATTTCAAGATCAAGGTGGTTGGTCGGCTCATCCAGCAGCAACAGGTTGGGTTTTTGCCATGCGATGATAGCCAGGGCCAATCGGGCTTTTTCCCCCCCTGAAAAGTTTTCCACTTGCGCGAAGGCATCATCCCCTCTGAAATCATACCCCCCCAGAAAGTTACGTATTTCCTGCTCCGATGCCTTGGGGGACATACGCTGAATATGCACAAACGGACTCGTCGAAAGATCAAGCGTATCCACCTGATGCTGGGCAAAGTAACCCAATTTAAGATGTTCACCGGTCACACGCTCCCCCGCCAACAAGGGAAGAGACGCAGTCAGTGCCTTGATCAAGGTGGATTTACCCGCGCCATTGGGGCCAAGCAGCCCGATGCGATCACCGGGAGACAGGGAAAGCCGCACATGTTCCAGCAGAGGTGCCCCTTGATATCCTACGCTCGCCTGATCCAGTGAGAGCAGCGGTGTAGAAATTTTCTCATGCGCCTGAATACGAAAAGTGAAGGGCGATTCCGCACGCAAAGGTGCTATTTCACCCATGCGTTCCAGCATCTTCAAGCGACTTTGGGCCTGCCGCGCCTTGGTCGCCTTGGCACGAAAACGCCGTACGAAGTCTTCCAGTTCCGCCTTACGCGCTTCCTGCTTGGCACGTTCGGATTCACGACTCGCCAATTGTTCGGCGCGCATTCGTTCAAAGGAAGAATAGTTACCGCTGTACAGTACCAAGTGACGATGATCAAAGTGCAAAATCCGCCCACAGACACCATCAAGGAAGTCACGGTCGTGTGAAATCAGCAGCAGCGTTCCGGGATATTTGACCAGCCACTGTTCCAGCCAAAACAGCGCATCCAGATCCAAGTGGTTCGTGGGCTCATCGAGCAACATCAGATCGGAGGGCATGAAGAGTGTTCTAGCCAGATTGGCACGCATCTGCCAACCGCCAGAGAAATCACTCATCGGACGTTCGAGATCTGCCTGTGTAAAACCCAACCCTACCAATAGTCGTTGCGCACGGGAGGGGGCACTATAACCATCGTGCTGTTCATAATCGCCCAACAACTCTGCATAGCGAAGATCATCACCCTGAGCGAGCGCGGTTTCCATATCGTGCTCTATCTCGCGCAGGCGATGATCGCCATCCAGTACATATTCAGTAATGGAGCGATCGCGCGCCAGTATTTCCTGGGCCATATGGGCAATACGAGTACCATTGGTGATTTCGCAGTCACCTTTATCTGCCCCCATTTCACCCAACAACAGCTTGAAGAGTGTCGACTTCCCCGCTCCATTAGGCCCGACGATCCCCACCTTTTCACCATCATTGATGATCAGGTTGGCATCCTCGATAAGCGTGACACCGCCGCGAAGAAGCGACAATTGGCGAAGTGCGATCATGAGTACCTCAGCGTTACAGCAAATTGCGGCGAATAGGCATTGTGTCAGGGCTGCACACTCATTCTCCAGCAATCTCGACAGGATCACTGAAGCAGGCCAGTCCGTACACTAAAGGCATCTACCAAGTGGGTTAACCCAAACCTATTCACCAGAGTTTTATAGAGTTTCGTGTCATTCTACATCAGAATGAGGTGATTCGAACGGGCTAACGCTCTCAGACATCGGACGTTTAAATAACGAGCATTCGAATAACGAATGTTCATCGGATGAACGATGGCAAATACCCGGGCTGACTCGCCTATGCCATACCCTACTATCGTAACGCTACTAAAAGGCTTTTCATGACGATATCTCCAGACTCTGACGGGGCCTCTTCCGCAACGCTTTCGCCTAACGATATACCTGCGAAGGATGCAAGAGAGAAAGAACGTATATCCGCCCTTTGGCAATTTGCATTAAGGCTCTATCGCCAGCCGGGGATCTCGGCTACAGCCCTTACACTTCAGGATGAAGCAGATATCGATGTACCAGAGCTGCTTTGGTTATGCTGGTTGGAACACAACCAGGAGTCCCCAACATCGCTTGAGCCTTTGAAGGACGTGCATGAGTGGCAGCAACAAATAACGGCTCACTTGCGAGAGCTACGCCGATTGTTAAAGCCTGTCACTGAAGTACAACCAAGACTTTTACCTCTTCGCCAGAAAATAAAGGACGCCGAGCTTCAAGCTGAACAGGAAACACTGCATCGATTAGCGCTCATTCCGTGGAAAAAAGGAGGACCCAATGAATCGCTTTGGGCACAATGGCAAGGAACACTCGGCGAGAAATACGAAAAAATGATCGAAACCATAAGGGAAAAAGCGCTAACACTCTAGATGAGCCTTTGTACCGATATCTTCGCTATATCAATACCAATTGCTCATCGTGAATATACCCCGTCGGGTTGAAGGCAAGCGGCACTGACATCACTGACACTGACACCACAAATGAGGGGAATGGCAGCGAATAAATGACCTGATCGTTCCGCTCGTGATAACATCTGACACAGTTTTCATCTTTAGGGTACGGGTGTACGGAAGATGATGGGACGCGGGAACTATTCCATGAATTCAGTACTCATACCCCTGAATGGTAACGTGTTTTTGATAACAATCATCGAAAGTGCACTATGCAAGGTGCCTTGGCATTTTGTCTTATGAAAGGTTTTTCTCAAGGAGTTTTCATGAAAAAGCTGGTGAGCGCCGCAGCAACAGGTGTTCTAATAGCAGCTCTCGCAGGCTGCTCACATTCATCCGATCAGGACAGCAATGCGTCTTCGAACGCCGCGCCCAAAACCACTGACCAGAAAGTCGGTTACAGTATCGGGATGAGTGTTGCCCAGAACCTGAAACAGATTGATCCTTCGCTCGATCTGAACTCTTTCAAACAAGCGATGGACGATGTCTATGCTGATCGCGATACCAAGCTGACACAGGATCAGGCACAGCAAGTACTGAGCCAGTTCCAACAGCAGCAGATTCAGAAACAGCATCAGAAACAAGAGCAATCCAGTCAGGATAACCAGAAGGCAGGTGCGGCGTTCCTGGCTGACAATGCCAAGAAAGATGGCGTTAAAACTACCGCGGATGGCCTGCAATACAAAGTCCTCAAGTCGGGCGACAGCGAGGCTGCAAAACCCACTGGCGATGATACTGTTCGCGTCAATTACGAAGGACGCCTGATCAACGGCACTGTATTCGACAGCTCTTACAAACGCGGACAACCGGTGACATTCAAGGTAAATGAAGTGATCCCCGGTTGGCAGGAAGCGCTGAAAATGATGCACCCGGGAGATCAGTGGGAAATCTATATTCCCGCCAACCTGGCTTATGGCCCGGCGGGGGTAGGTCCTATCGGCCCCAACGAAACGCTGATCTTCAAGGTAGATCTGATGGCGGTTAATCCAACCGACGACAATGATCAAAAAAATACCGATCAACAGGATAGTGACAGCCAGTAATTCTCCTGTTCGAAGCGTCATGATAAAAGGCAAGGCTTATCAAGCCTTGCCTTTTTGCCTTTAGAACCATTACTGTTAATGCTAGCAATAGCTCCCTACTCTGACGGGTCGCCCAACAGTTATGACGGAATCCCAACTGTTGTTTCGGCTTGTATCAGAGACGTTCTCGGGGCGGGGTGAAACTCCCCACCGGCGGTAACAGGCTCGGCCTGAAGCCCGCGAGCGCCTTGAATCACGAATACCATGTTTTTCAAGGGTCAGCAGAGTTGGTGTAATTCCAACGCCGACGGTAAAAGTCCGGATGAGAGAGAGCGCGCAAGGCCCATTACAGAGCCCGGCTGCACATCACAGACAGGCCCCTCCTTCGCGCCATAAAAACATTTTTCCACCATTATTTGCGAACTATGGCGTTAACGATCGAATCGTTGCCAAGAGAGGTGCATGTGTCATCATCGAGTCACTCCCCCATTCACTCGGCTCATTTTGTTCAGGGTGCTCTACTCATGATGTTGGCTGCCATCAGCTATGCTGGCGTCAATATCACGGTACAATGGGCAGGTATGGTCGAAGGGATAGGTTCAGCCTCTATTGCCTTTTGGCAATATCTGCTGGCAACCCTTTTTTCTTTTCCGCTGCTCTATCGTCTAGGGATACAGGCGTTGAAAACACGCCACCCCTGGATGCATTTATTACGAGTGCTAATGGCAGCGGGAGGTGTGCAAGTCTGGATTATTGCACTAGCACACGTCCCCCTGTGGCAAGCTATAGCGCTGGTCATGACCTCCCCATTCTTTGTACTGGCAGGTGCCTCGCTGTTTTTACGCGAGCATGTTAACCCTGCCCGTGTGATGGCAGCCGTCATAGGGTTTATAGGCGCTATCATCATTATCAGGCCATGGTCACAGGCATTCAGCCTCTACTCTTTACTCCCTGTGCTTTCAGCGGGTCTGTGGGCGGGAACGTCGCTGTTTACCAAAGTGCTTACACGTACTGAAAGTGCCTCAAGCATTGCCATCTATCTAATGCTCATGCTGACACCTATTAATCTGGCATTGTATCTCTCTTCCGGCGATGGGCTACCGCATGCTGGCCACTGGATAATTCTCATCCTTGCAGGCATTTGCACAGCAGCCTCTCAGTATTTCCTCACACGTGCCTATTCCTTAGCCGATGCCGCTTATCTCCAGCCTTTTGATGATTTCAAACTACCACTTAACCTGATACTGGGTTGGCTTGTATTTGGAGGGATTCCCAGCCTGACATTCTGGCCGGGTGCTGCCCTGATACTGGCGGGGTCATTAATGTTAATGGGACATGAGGCTCATCAGTGGAAAAACAAGCGGTCGCTAACACGGCAAACACCGGAGACCAATGGCAGCTAGCCCAACAACGAAAGGAAAGAAGTTATTCACAGGGTATTCCCGTATATAAACACAACGCCCTGTGGATAACTTGGTGGACAGTTATTTTATCATTCCACTCCGCTATTGGGTGATGAAGCTATAAAAATGGCATTTGTCCAATGCCATTTTTATAAAATCACTAAAAACTCACATAACCCATTGAATAAAAAGGTTAAAATAATTATATATTTTAACCTTTACTGTGCCTTTATACATGCAGAGTTATGCACATGCAGACATAAGGGGGGCTTGTCAATTGTGGACATCCATTCAGCACGCCCATAATTCAATGGGAGAATCAACCTTTATCCCACGCTCATATCGATATTAATGCGTGCAGGGATGAGAGATATCGATCCATGTCCCCATAAGACGATTACCTGCTTTGGCCCGGAGCTCTATGCGCCACCTGACAACAGAGGAGACGCATTCATCCACGGAAAGCCGCATTTGAGCCTGATGGTCATTGATGACTTTTACGCCCTTCATGATCCGGGCCGGCCCTTGGCCCAGACTCAGTAAGCGAAACTCGAATTGGGGATTATTCAGATTGCTCGAATAAGCATCGGCCTGCACAATCCCATTGCCCTCACTGTGCAGTCGCAATCCAAGCCGTTCACTAACGCCCGTATAGGCCATACAACGTGAATGGAAGGGGGAGCACATGAGAGGCAATGCGTACCAGGTCGTATGCTTACCGGTATTCTCGCCAAGGTAATAATTCCCCATGTACCCCAGCGCTACAACAATCGTAATGACCGTGACGATAATGAAACGGTTCAGCATGCGCGGTCGATTATGACTGTCAAAATAACGTGAGGAATCAACCTGTCCCTCTTTGTCAGGAAAGGCTGGGGTAGATCTATCACGATGGCGAAAATACCGCATGATTTATCTATCAGGCGTCAGGACGCCTCTCCTTCATGGGGCACACTGCGATAAATGAGATCCCATACACCATGCCCAAGGCGTTCACCTCTCGCCTCAAACTTGGTTAATGGTCGCGACGCAGGACGTTCCACATAAAGCCCGGATACAGCCGTATTGACAAAACCGCTCGCGGCTTGCATCACTTCGCTCATGTGCTCTGCATAGGCTTCCCAATCGGTCGCCATATGAAACGCGCCCCCCTCCTTGAGAACACGATGAATACGTTCAACGAAAGGCATCTGCACAATACGACGTTTGTGATGCTTCTTTTTGGGCCAAGGGTCAGGGAAGAACAACTGCACCAAATCAATGGAGTGTGCCGGAAGAGAATCATCCAATACCTTCAGCGCATCTTCACGAAACACTCTCAGGTTGGTGATTCCAGCCTTATCAATTTCGTCCAGCAACTTGCCCACCCCGGGAGGATGTACTTCGATACCAATGAAATCCTTTTCAGGCATGGAGCGAGCCTGCTCCAGCAACGAAGCCCCCATCCCGAAGCCGATTTCAACCACCCGAGGCGCTTGCCTGCCAAACACTTTATCCAGATCAAGACGCCCCTGATCCAGTGTCAGACCCAGCCGCGGAAACACTTGCTCCAGACCACGTTGTTGGGCAACCGTCATGCGTCCTGCCCGCAGCACATAGCTTTTGATGCCGCGGTGTCTTTCCTGATTTACATCCGAGACCTCGGACTTGCCACCCTCAAGATCGCCTGTAACGTTATCAGAGGAGTGGTTCACGTCTTCCTGTCTCTCGGAAGATAGTTCACGGGTATCTGCACTCTTGGCAGTATCCTTGTCTGAATTCACGATTGAATAAGTCCTTCATGTGGAGAAGACGCCTCCGCAGCATAGGCCTTGCGCGGCATCCTACCGGCAAGGAATGCCTCACGGCCAGCCTGGATAGCCTTACGCATGGCACCGGCCATCATGATCGGGTCACGGGCATGTGCAATGGCCGAGTTCATCAGAACGCCTGAGCAGCCCATTTCCATTGCGAGAGAAGCATCCGAAGGTGTACCAATACCTGCATCCACCAGTACCGGAATACGAGCGGCGTCGATAATAAGGGATAAATTGTAAGGATTGAGAATGCCATGCCCGGAACCGATCAGGGACCCCAAGGGCATCACCGCGCTAACCCCCATGGACTCGAGCTCAGCGGCGACAATGGGGTCGTCACTGGTATAGACCATGACATCGAAACCATCATCGATCAGCTCACGAGCGGCCTTGAGCGTCTCTACCACATTGGGGTAAAGCGTTTTTTCATCACCCAAGACTTCGAGCTTGACCAACGAATGGCCATCCAGCAGTTCCCGGGCCAGTTGGCAGGTTCTCACCGCATCTCGTGCGTTATAACAACCCGCTGTATTGGGTAAAAGGGTATAGTGCTCAGGACTCACGACATCCAACAAATTGGGTGCATCCGGGTCCTGACCAATATTGGCCCGACGTACCGCAAACGTCACAATTTCGGCCTCGCTCGCCTTGATAGCAGCCGCTGTTTCATCCAGATCACGATATTTACCGGTCCCCACCAGCAAGCGTGAGCCAAACTCCTGACCTGCGATGGTCAAGGGAGCCATCAATGGTGAAGAATCGGCAGGAACGGTCGTTTTCTGCGAAAGGGGGGTATTCATTCGAATCTCCTGAGAGACGAGCAGTTTTTGCATTCAAACGCTTTACATCCCAATGTATTTTACACCTGAACGCTTTGACACGTTGAATGTACTACACCCGTGTCTACAACCTGGGCGTTGCTCATCATCGTTCTATTAAACATCGTTTTCTTTGAAGCAATCATGGGCCGTCGATGACCCCATTATGCGCATCGTTAACAAGAATACATCGTTATCAATGGCATAAAGTCGTTAACCACCACCGATGGCATGAACAATTTCGATGCGATCCGATGCCTTGAGAGGCGTATCAGCATGTTTGGCTCTGGGAACAATCCGTTCGTTGACTTCAACCGCAATGCGCCGCCCCTGAAGATCCAGTTTGGATACAAGTTCGGCGACTGTTTTCGCGTCAACTTCCCGCGCTTCACCATTCAAAAAAAGTTGCATGATGCATACCCTCCCGAAGTACATTACTTCGACTGACCATGAAAGATTGGCTGAAATATTTCGCTTGTTCTCATCAAAAAACAAGTGAACACTGCTTAATGGCCTGAAAGGCGATATGATACCTTGTCTTATCGAGGGATTCGAATACCAGCGAACAACGAGGTTTCCCGTGTCAACTGATTATCGCCGCCCCTATTGGGTTCTGGCTGCATTAAGTGGTGCTTTATCGATTATTCTTGGTGCATTTGGAGCACATGCACTCAGTCACAGGCTCAGCGCAGAGATGCTGAATGCCTACCAGACGGGTGTTCATTACCAAATGTGGCAGACTGTTGCTCTTATGGGACTATTGGCCGGCTGGAAGTCTGAAGGACTACCTCGTCTAACGCTAGGCTGCTGGATTATCGGGACGCTACTATTCTCTGGTTCACTCTACCTGCTGGCGCTGACTGATCTCATGCCTTTCGCATTGATGACACCCGTAGGGGGGACTTTACTGATCATTGGCTGGCTGGCGCTGGCCTGGGCATGGTGGCGACAATGAATCGATTTCACAATGTTATCCAAACACTGTTGTTGACTTTGCTCGGGCTGGTCGTGCTGACATTATCCGGCTGTATCAGCAATGCGCTTCCCCCTCAGATGCGCCATCAGAATGCGATTACGCAAACCGGTGCCGAGATGGCGCTCAAACTGGCAGCCGCCGCTCATTGGGGTAAGGATGCATCCAATCAGCTCATTATGGTGAGCCCGCCACTCATTTATGGACCCGATGCAGAGGCAAAACATGCACCCATCCGTTCAGAGCAACTACGGAATGCGTTGGTTTACGGGCTACTTCATCTTGATCATGCGCCGCACGTCGTCGCGTGGGCACCGAAGGACAACGAAGGTCTCGAAAGCAATCAATGGCTTCTTCAAGCAAGAATGTTCAACCGAATGCCGATCCGCCTACCACACAAGACGCTCTACCCTTATCGACTCGAAATGCGCTTCTATCATCCGGGGCAGCGCCCTTTGTCACTGGAAACGCACGGTACTTTTGACAGCAATGAGTTGAAAGTCGATAACGCAGATCAGGATTGAAAACGTCAGAATATCAGATCAAATTCCCGTCATACACACACTTTATTTGTCGAGTCACACTTTTACAGTGTTTCCCGAGCAGAGATATCGGAGGAGATATGCGTTCCTTTGCAGCACATTTGGACCGTGAAGGTCCACACAATCCATTCCCCGGGCTGGCAGCACTGGAGCGAAAACTTGGTCGGCACCTGCAACATCAATTGGGCTCAAATGAAGGGCTCGATATGCCTCATACCACACTGAAAAATGCGTATGGCGATAATGTAGCCACTTTGGCACGCCGATATTCCGACTCCCAATGTTTTGATCTAAGGCAGTCACTTGCCACGCTACTTGATATTCACGCAGATCAGCTCATTGTCGATGCTGGGGCAGACAGCCTGATGGCATTATGCCTAAGAGCTTTCTGCGAACCCGGCGATATTACTATCGCTGCAGCAGGTACCTACCCCACTTTCAGTTATTTTGCCCAAAGCACGGGATGCCAACTGATCGAACCACGTTATAAAGAAGCGCCTGGACTACTGGCACCCGACCTGGATGCATTGGTTGAGGCTGCACAACAACACAAGGCTTGGGTGGTGTATCTCGCTAATCCGGATAATCCGAGTGGACACCTGTTTTCCAGCGCCGAGATTCGCACCTTCAAGGACCGCCTCCCCGCAGATACAACATTGATTCTGGACGAGGCTTATCACGAATTTCAGGAAGAAAAGGACAATACGCCGATTGAAGGCGTTATTCGGCTACGCACGTTTTCAAAAGCCTATGGGATGGCAGGGCTACGTGTGGGATACGCTATCGCAAACGAAGATGTTATCCAGCTTCTGATGAAGGCGCGCATCCACTATTCCGTCGCATCGGTTTCACTCGCAATTGCCGAAATGATGGTCCTGGAACAGGATGAAGTACGTGCCCACATCGAACAGGTCAAGCAGATTAGAGCCCAACTGACGGCACTTCTTGAAAGCAAAGGGCTAGAAGTCCTGCCAAGTGCCACCAATTTTGTCGCAGTGCGCTTTCAGGGTGCCGAAAAAGCAAGCAGCGTACAGCAAGCTCTGCTGGCAAAAGACATTATTGTACATCGCCCACCGCACCCTGCATTGGGCCACATTTTACGTATTACCACGGTAGAAGATGCGCTTACTCCTTCGCACTGGGATTTGTGGGATACAAACGCGTAGTCGGCATTGGGGCATTGGGGCATTGGGGCATTAATATGCCCCCACAAATGCCATGAACCTGCATCTCAACGTTCTGCCAGCGTATTGACAATACTCTGATTACTTTCCTGAGCCAGCCTCGCCGCAGCACAACGCTCGATAGAAGAACGTAGTAGCCAGGCTTTTTCCGGATAATAAGCAAAAAGGAATTGTCCGTCCTTCATGACATCAATAATGGGTCTTGCCAAGGGTTTGGGTACTGCAGGGCAACCCCAGCTTCTGCCAAGCCTGCCTAGCTCACTACCGATCTGGCCATTCACGTAGGTAGCCCCGTGTAAAACAATATCGCGCTCCATGGCAGCACTGTTAAAGCCCGGTTCCAACCCATCCATACGTAGAGAAATACCATTATGCCCCTGATAGGTATCCCCTGTTAGATAAAGTCCAAGACTGGAGGCATGGGAGTCATTCTTGTTGGAGAAGCGATCGGGGACATCTCCACCTGATCCTGAACCATGAGCAACCAATTCATGAAAGAGCAACTTACGATGTGGTAGATCAAATACCCATAAACGAGGCCTTCGTGAGGAGCGGCTATAATCAATCACTGCCAGTCGGTGCGCATCAACACCTTGCCCATGTGCCTGCGCGCAACGCATGGCGGAGAGTGCTAACGCCAATACGTCTACATTGATACCCGGAGCTTCTTTCGCAAGGCGCTGAGCTGTCGGAAAGGCACCCGCTCCCGGGGTACTTACATGTAAGCCATCAGGGTATTGAACCAACTGATCAGCATTGGCTTTAACAAACAACGGTGACATTAAAAAAAACGAAAATAAAACGCCGTATAAATATTTCATGGTAAAAATAAAAAGTAATAAAAGATAAAAAGGTGAAAAAGGCGCAGAAAAAGCACTTAAAAAAGGATAAAAACAAAGATTATGCTATAACAATGCACCACGTAAACGTAACTGGCAACCCCCTGATGAGGGTTTTCACACGCAAATACTTTTTCCTCTAATGTTCCTCACCTCGCAGAAGTTTATCCAATTGACGATAGCCTAATGCTTCCAGCAAATGCTCACGGGTAAGTCGTTCCGATGGTTCCAGATCAGCAATTGTCAACGCCACGCGTAAAACCCGATGATAACTGCGTGTCGAATACCCTAAACGATCCAGGGAGTGGGCCAGCCAATTACGTTCTGTATCGTCCAATCGACATGCGGCTTCCAGCGCTGGAATCGCCAATCGCGCATTCAACACGCCCCGCGCCACCTGCCGTTCCCGAGCATTGATAACTCTTTGGCGAACGACATCAGATGCTTCACCAGGCTTTTGCGCTGCCAGTACTTCTGCAGATGCCGCAACCACCTCCACTTGTAGATCAATGCGGTCCAGTAACGGGCCTGAAATTCGAGCGCGGTAGCGTTGAATTTGACTCGTACTACACCGGCAGGCTCGTCGTGAATCTCCCAGGTGCCCGCACGGACATGGATTCATCGCAGCAATAAGTTGGAAGGCCGCTGGAAATACCGCCTGTCGCCCGACGCGTGCTATTGAGACCACTTGCATTTCCATTGGTTCTCTCAACCCTTCCAGCGCACGACGCTCGAACTCGGGAAGTTCATCAAGAAAAAGGACACCATGATGTGCCAGTGTGATTTCCCCGGGCACGAGCGGGCTACCGCCACCGATGAGGGCCGCTGCCGTTGTACCATGATGAGGTGTTCTGAAAGGACGAATGCCCCATTCCTGCGTAGGCGACATCCCTGAGCGAGAGCGTATCGCAGCCACTTCAAGACACTGCTCAGGTAATCAGGGAGGAAGGAGCCCGGGTAAACGTGAAGCCAACATGCTTTTACCCGTACCTGGAGGGCCTGCAAACAGAAGGTTATGCCCCCCTGCGGCCGCTATTTCCAACGCGCGGCGTGCCTGGAACTGGCCGCGCACATCAGAAAGATCAGGGGAAACATGTATAGCAGGCGAAAGACGAGTGGTAGAGAGAGGAGCAAGGGGCCGCTGCTTTCGACAATGATCAACAACCTCCCTAAGGTGGCTAACGGCAAGAACCGGCAAGCCTTCCACCAAGGCAGCTTCATGTGCATCTTCCTGCGCTACCATTAGCGCCGCCCCTCGTTTTTTTGCTGCAAGTGCAACAGGAAGAATTGAGCCTACGGAGCGAACAGTACCATCCAGCGCCAATTCACCCACACATTCGATGCTGTTCATCGAAGAAGAATCGATTTGGCCGGAGGCCATCATCATGGCTACTGCAATGGGAAGATCAAAACGCCCCCCTTCCTTGGGGAGGTCGGCGGGCGCCAGATTGAGAGTGATTCGCCGAGCCGGATAGTCCAGCCCTGCATTCAACAAAGCACTACGTACCCGTTCGCGGCTTTCCCTGACAGCTGTTTCAGGCAGTCCGACAATGGCAAGCCCGGGTAAGCCATTGGAGATATGTACTTCTACTTGCACCAAGGGCGCATCAAGCCCTACCAAGGCCCGACTTTCTATGATAGCGATCGACATACTGATTCCTTTTCTGATTCTGGAATCTTTTATCGACCGCTAGCCCTCATTTTGAAGCAGGAATAAATAGAAAATACAAATCTTCAGTTAAGTCAAAGCAAAAGCCTACTGAGTGCGGTAACGAAGAATATAACGATACAGCCAGACACAAAACAGGAAGAACAGTATCAGCGTAAGAATCTGAGCTACCCCCGCAAAGCTATTACCGACCAATGCCAACGGAGCCTCATTCCCCGTCGCGCCAATCAATACCGCAATAAGGATACCCACCAGACTTTCCCCCACGATCAACCCGGATGCCAATAGCACGCCACGTCGTTTGGGCCGATCGCTGACACACTCAACCGATTCCCCCAAACGCTTGGCCCGTGATTTCAAGCGAACAGTGACCAACCAGGAAATAACGGCCCCAAAAATCAGCGGCATATTCACACTAGCAGGGAGATAAATCCCCATGCCGACCGCAATGGCGGGAAGGCTGGCACGGCCGGTACGGCGCAAAAGGGAATCGATGATAATCACTATAATCCCGACAACGATACCGTTGAACAACATTCCCCACTGCATTTGGTGGTGGAAAATGCCATCCGCAATCGCCGTCATGAGTGTCGCCTGTGGTGCACCCAGCGCCTGACTGGTATCCATACCCGGATGTGGCATGGCACCCGTAAAGCCATAGGCTTCGTACAACAGTTGCAGGACGGGGGCAATGATCAATGCCCCGACAATACAACCGATAATCAATGCGATCTGTTGCTTGGCGGGTGTGGCACCGATCAGGTGGCCGGATTTCAGATCCTGTAGATTATCGTTGGATATAGCCGCCATACAAATCACGATCGAGGTCGTGAAAAGTGTCAAGGCAATGGCCAAGTGGGTACTATCAGCTCCCAGACTCCCTACAAGATATTGCAAGGCTAGAATCACCAGAGCGACCAGAATCACCCCAATGATACCGATACCTGAAATGGGACTACTGGAAGAGCCAATGAGCCCCGCCATATAACCGCAGGCTGCAGCCACTAAAAAGCCGAAAATAAAGGCAAACAGGGTACAGGCAATCACTGTTGCCCATAGCACTGTAACGGATAGAGTGGGTGCTGCATGATGAAGAAACTGATAAAAGATGGCCAACAGGGCCAGGAGCAGAAGGAGAGAGAGCCCCCCTACCAAGCGTGGGGAAAGATCACGATCCACTCGCGACAGTCCTACGTCTACCTTGCTGACCGCTTTCAAAGAGCTGACAACACCTAGAAACATGGGTTTCAGTAACGTCAACAGCGTCCAAATGGCTGCAACACCGATGACACCCGCCCCCATGAAGCGTACTTGAGAAGACCACACCTGCATGGCAAGGTCGGACGGGGACATACCTGTAGGATTGGCGGTATGGTGCATGACCCAGGGAACGACGACTTCCCAATTGAAAACGATACCCACGAGGGTCGCAATCCCACCACGAATCCCCATCAAATAGCCGGCTCCGACCATCGCCAGCGAGAATCCTGTCGAGAACTGGAAAGCTGTACGCCCAGCGGTCACCCAATAAGTGACTGAATCCGTCAATACTCGAAAGCCGCTGGTCGCCAGTGCAAACAACGCAGAAATACCGCTTCCAACCACCAGTTCACGACCACCGGGAAGCCCACGTCCATCCTCAATTCCTGGTTGATTTTGCTGTTCGGGAACGCCTTCTGTCTTTTTGGCCGGACTGCCAACGCGAAGAATTTCAGCCGCGGCAATTCCCTCCGGATAGGGAAGATCACTTTGTACCACCATGACATGACGAAGAGGGATCGTGAACAGGACACCAAGAATACCGCCCGTGGCACAGATAAAAGTGGTTTGCCAAAAGGGGAAGCCACTCCAGTAGCCCATCATTAATAGTCCGGGAAGGATAAAAATAACGGATGACAATGTACCTGCCGCAGAAGCCTGAGTCTGTACCATGTTATTTTCAAGAATATTTGAGCCTCGAAAATAGCGCAGGACCGCCATTGATATGACCGATGCAGGAATAGACGACGCGAAGGTCAAACCCACCTTCAGTCCAAGATAAATATTGGCTGCAGTGAAAACAATTGTGATGAGCGCACCCAGAATCACGCCACGCAATGTCAACTCGACGGGGGAAGATGAGGACATTTTTCTACCATTCAAAAGAGCGCCCAAGGGCGCGATCAAAACCGAAAACAGTTACAACTTACTGGCCCGACACTCCCTGAAAGGGGGTACAGGACCAACCACAAAGGGTGCACCTTAACACGTCTGGCGGGAAAAGCGGGAAGGACTTTACACTTCAGATGAGAAACATGTAGGCGAGGTGTCTCAAATACGTATTTGTATATCTGACTCAACATGCAGACACCACTGGCACAAAATGAAGCGCACTGTTGAATAAAATCACGCATCATCCAGTGCCAGCGGCACTCACAATCAACTTTCCTGCATCAGTCAGACAAAGGAAAGGATGCCTCATTCTGTCATCACTTATCAGCAAGATCCTCTGCCGGCAGTTTTTCTTCAAGCTCGGCCAAGCGTTTTTCCAGAGCTTCTACACGAGCTCTTGTACGTGTCAGAACATCCATCATGATGTCGAAGTCTTCACGAGACACTAGATCCAACCGGTCGAATGCACCTTTCATCGCACCCTGAACCGTTTTCTGAATCTCTTCGGGAGCCTGTGACACGTTGGAAAGGCGATCTCCCAGATGCTGTGCAATGCGGCCAAAAATCTCATTATTGGACATGATAATTACTCCATAAAATACTTGATAAGCGTGCGTGGCACTGCCCATATTGCAGCCATGAACCCGAGGATGACTGACTACCCGACCAACAGCCCGTGCTCTTACTACATACTTGCCCGTGCTCTAACTACATACTTGATAGTACTCCATACTCTAAAGCACCCATGGCTTTAAATCACTCGATAATACGAAGATTAACCGCTGCGGTATCGTTGGCTTTATCACTACCATGGACTGCAATAGTAACTCATCAGAAAGCGGATGACATCGCCGATGAGGCGTAGGGTGATACATCCACTCATCCAAATGAATCAATGATATCAATGCACCAATCGGGTGCCAAAAAGATGTTTTCCAATACCCACCGCACCATCATGATGCAAGCACTATAAGCAATCCTGTATGGTCAGTATTGTCGACAGGATCGCTTCATACGAAAGTTATCGCAACACACTGATATTATTGCAATTAATTTAAATATGGCATGATGTCTGCCCAGTGAGAGAATGACGATTCGATTTGCCGCCCCTTTCAATGAACAATCTTTTTCAGGATAAACATTCTAAGGAAATTGGCGCAAACATCAGGCATTATGTGCGTAATTCACGCTATCATGACACTATATGAGCGCGTGGAAAGAGCCGCGATACTTATTCGTTCTTCGCATTCGTAATAAACCCGGCTCACGCTCAGGAAAACAAGCCGTCACTATGGAAAGTCGTATTTCTGTATATTTTTCGTATTTCTATAGCTGTCAGGGGAATGTTCTCCTGCCTACACAAAGATTCCCGTATTAGCCAAGGAAGACAGACAATGAAACTGGTGTCCGCGATTATCAAACCCTTTAAGCTGGACGACGTGCGTGAAGCACTTTCGGAAATTGGCATTCAGGGCATCACTGTGACTGAAGTAAAAGGCTTTGGTCGCCAGAAAGGTCACACTGAACTCTACCGTGGGGCAGAGTATGTGGTGGATTTTCTTCCCAAGGTCAAACTGGAAGCTGCCATAGATGACAGTATGGTTGACCAGGTTATCGAAGCGATCTCGTCCGTCGCCAATACAGGCAAGATCGGCGATGGCAAGATTTTTGTCTCTCCGCTGGAGCAAGTCATCCGTATTCGCACCGGTGAAACAGGTCCAGATGCCGTCTAACCCCTTCACATTCTGCCGGCGTGCACATCATCAGCTGCACATGCTATCAGCGTGAAAGCGAAGCTATCCAAGCCACGCATTCCTATATCCCGCCCTGCCTGAGCGATTATTGGGCAGGGCTTGTTTACTAATTGACATGCCTCTATTTTTCAACGAAAGCACGTTCAATCACATAATCGCCAGCCTCCCCCATCCTCGGGGAAATCTTAAAGCCCAGCTCATCCAATACCTGTGAAGTTTCGTCCAGCATGGCCGGGCTTCCGCATATCATCGCACGGTCATTGGTCGGGCTCAGCGGAGGTAATCCTATATCCGACGCGAGCTTCCCACTACGAATATGGTCCGTCAAACGACCTTGTGTATGAAATTCATCACGCGTAACCGTCGGATAATAAATGAGTTTTTCCCTGATTTCGTCTGCCAGATATTCATGTGCTGGCAGCGTCTCCGTAATGAACTCATGATAAGCCAGCTCGCTTGTCCAACGGACACCGTGCACCAGAATGATTTTGTCAAAACGATCGTAGGCTTCAGGGTCCTGAATCAGGCTCATAAAGGGCGCCAGTCCTGTTCCTGTTGAAAACAGGTACAGATGGCGCCCCTCACGCAGGTCATCAAGCACCAACGTTCCCGTCGGCTTGCGACTCACTAGAACAGAATCATCCACTTTCAGATGTTGTAGACGAGAAGTCAGCGGACCATCAGGCACTTTGATCGAGAAAAACTCAAGATGATCCTGATAGTTGGGACTGGCAATCGAATAGGCACGAACTAACGGTCTACCTTCCACTTCGAGGCCAATCATTACGAATTGCCCATTCTTGAAGCGAAGCCCACGCTCACGGGTACAGGTAAAACTGAATAGCGTCTCGTTCCAATGAGTTACGCTTAAAACACGCTCGGTAGAAAACTTGCTGCTCACAACCTGCTCTCTTGCGCCACATTAGACGTCTTCAAGTGAAATAGGATTCCATTCCCGTTAACGAGAACGTTTTATTCATTATACCCTGTGCGAAGAAGCACGTCTGTGCCCCCGTTGAAAGAAGAATTCACAAATTCATTGCCCACTTGAAAACGGCACTTATGATCATGCATAGCGCCTCATGTCATTCTTCGTCCAGGCCAACACCTCAACTTAATGGCAGGAACGTACTCGTGTCATGAGTGGGCTCTGGGTGAGAGGATCCGTGATAAACGCACAGTCGATATGATAAAGCGTCTTCATAAGCTCAGGGGTCATGATATCGGTAGGCGCTCCCGCCGCGATGATTTTGCCTTCATGCATCGCAATCAAATGGTCGGCATAACGACACGCATTCATCAGGTCATGCACTACCATGATGACCGTTTTGCCTTCAACACGTGATAGATGGCGTATTAGCTCAAAAACTTCGATCTGATGTCCGATATCCAGCGCAGAGGTGGGTTCGTCCAACAAGAGCAGGGGTGTGGATTGTGCAATCGTCATGGCTAACCATGCCCGCTGACGCTGACCACCGGAAAGGGAGGCCAGCGGGCGATGAGCATCATGCTCCAATTGTGTCACCGCAAGGGAATACTCTACCCACTGCTGGTCATCGCGGCTCCATTGTTGCCACCACCGTAAGTAGGGTTGGCGCCCAAAGCGAATCAGCTCGGCTACGGATATGCCCTCAGGTGCCTGCGGTTGTTGGGGTAAAAGTGCCAGATTGCGTGCAATCCAGTTGGGCGATTTACTGAATAACGGCATATCGTCCAATAAAACCTGTCCGGAAGCAGGCTTTTTCAGCCGCGCCAACCCTGCGAGCAAGGTAGATTTACCGCAGCCATTCGGCCCGATAATGGCGGTGACCTTTTCGGGCGGAAAGGCTTGAGTGAAGTCATCAACTACCACCGTATCCGCAAATGTGAGCGTCAACGCTTCGGCCCGCAAGAGGGAAGATTTATCAATCTGTTCACCTGCACGTGAGACACCTTCACCCTGTTCGACGTCTGACTGAGTGACCACTTCTCTCGGATACCGATAATCATGGACCAGATAGCCTCGCCTTGGTATCGCTTTCATATGGAGCCTCCTTTTGCTGAACATCTGAACAATATCCAAAGGAAACAAGGCCCTCCCAACAATGCCATCATAATCCCCACCGGGATTTCGATGTCCCCGAAAAGCGTACGTCCCAAGGTATCGGCCATCACCATTAATATTGCGCCTATCAACATGGCATTGATGAAAGGCACTGAATGACGGCCCGTTATCGCACGAGCTATTTCAGGCCCCATCAATCCAATCATGGCAACAGGCCCAGCCAATGCGATGGCCAGTGAGGCACAGATAACGGCCTGCAGTAACAGCGCTATCCGAATGGCTGAAAGCCGTATGCCCCATGCCCTGATCAAAGTATCATCAAAGCAGAGGGTCCTTAGCCTGAAACTGAGCCAAAGGGAGACAGGCAGACAGAGTGACAATGCGACCCACATACGTGTGAGTGCGGGCTGGGAAGTATTAGCCAGACTTCCGGTAGTCCATGAAGCTGTGGTATTGGCAAATTCAAGACTGTTACGTGCGAGCAGCAATGTTGTCAGGGCATGGCATAACGCTCCCATCCCCAAGCCAATAACGGCGAAACCAAATCCATCTTGAGAGATACCGCCAGCCAATAGAAAGGTCAATAAGACAATCCCGAAAGCCGAGATCATGGCCCACCATGTCGCCTCAACGCCAGTAGGCAATAAAGCAATGGCAAAAACAGCACCCAGGGTTGCAGCCTGACCTATACCAATCACATCCGGTACAGCCAATCGATTACGTGTCAGGCTTTGCATCAGACACCCGGCTAACGCAAAGCCAGCACCACTCGCTATAGCAGCCGATACACGGGGTAATCGCAACTCATTAATAAGGAAAAGATCAACGGCCTCTCCGCCATGGAAAAGTGCTTTTATTACCCGTGGGGGAGAAATCATCAGATTCCCGCACATCAATCCCACCAGAGCACTCACGAAGAGAACACAGGTTAGCCACATCCCCGCTCGAAAAGCACGGCGGGAGATAAGAAAGCAAAAACATCGAGGCTTACGGTCATGGGATGGCTGGGCGGACCGAATTCGTATAAAAGGGAGCACAACGTGAATCAAGCCGTTCAAGGTATCCGTCGATCGGGAAGCAGGCACCGCAAGACTTTTTGTATGGGCAGTCGATGAGTGAACAAGACCACTCATTTCCTTTTTATCACGGGTCATGACGTTACCCTTCCAACGCCTGTTGCAGATTCAGTGCCTTTTTTGAGGCTAATATCTACATCAAGGACGGTGCTTTTTTCAAATCCGGCCTTTTTTTCATCTCTCATGCCATTTGGGCCATTATTATGCGCTCTGTAACGTCCCCCCTTTCGACGATAGACGGTGCCGACCAGAAACGGGGCGCCTAACAACGCCATAATGAGATTAAGAGGCTGTTCGGTAGGGGGCGCCACATTGCGCGCACAAGTGTCAGCTATTAACAGCAGCAGTGGCCCCAATAAAGCGCACATGGGCAACATATAACGAGACTGTATCCCCAATAAACGACGAGCAATCGTGGGAACAAGCATACCCAGAAATGAAATCGGCCCTGCCAGAACCACAGAAACCCCGCTCAATAAAGCGATCGCTGTTAATGCAACTGCGCGAATCCACGCGGGACGATACCCTAATGATCGAGTCATCTCTTCATTGAACATGAGGGCAGGGAAAAAACGTGCACTACTTATAACCAATACGATACCTAAGCTAAAAGGTATCAAAACAACACTTATCTGAGGACGTGCACTGCCCGCAATCGAACCCATCACCCAAAATCGCATTTCATCCGCAATGTGCTGATCCAGTAGTAGTAGAATGGCCGTCAAAGCCACGAGCGTTCCTTTAAGAGCGGCACCGGCCAATACCAACCGAAGTGGATTATTAGAGAAAGATCCCCTCACACCACTTGTTATACTGGCGCTTTCACTATGCTCCTTGAATATCACCATCATCGTGCCAAGCGTAAACAGAGCACCCAAGGAGGCTATCCACACCTGAGCCTGAGCCAGCTCAATTCCCATAAACATGCAAAAAGCGACAAGTGCCAATGCGGCAGGCGTCACGCCCAGCAAATCCGGATCAGCCAATGGGTTTTTAGTGATTACTTGAACCAGGTATCCCGCTACTCCCAACGAAATTCCAGCCAGCAGGCCTGCCCATAACCGTGGCAATCTTAACTCACTCAAAACATAGAGAGCATCGTCATTACCTTGCCAAAGAGAAGACAGTAAATGCCTTGCAGATATTTCTCCGGTCCCCGCCAGCAGTTCCACTAGTACGGCAATACATAGCAGCCAAGTCACCATGAGGCAGGTAGCTTTTGGCTTACCGACAGACTGCATCAATGCAGAATTTGAAAAAACACGATGCCATACTAGAGATAACATGCTCATCCAGAGACCTCTGGTGGGCTATGTAATGCCATTTGTTTCTCAAGGTCATCAAGAATGGCATTGGCTGCCAATGGACCTGCGGCACTCGTCCACAGGGAACCATCCACTACAATGACACGCCCTTCCCTAACAGCCTCAAGGCGTTTCATCGCAGGATGGAGGCGTGCCCGGCCGAGCGCGCTTTCTCCCTGCTGATTCAGAGTCGCCAGAACAATCCATCCGTGATCAACTTGCTTCAGATGCTCCAGGCCAATAACGTCAGAATGTGGTTGACGAGTCATCCGATGGGCAAGGGGAAATGACGGAAAGCCCAATTGCCTGACCAACTCACCAGCAAATACCCTGTCAGACATCACCACTGCGCCTTGCGGTAACCACCGAATCAGTATCAATGGCAGTTTTGTCTGGGCTCCCAATTGCGCTTTAACGTGCTGAATGCGTAAATCCAGTTGCCGAAAGGCATTATCGATCTGCCCAGACTTTCCCAGTGCAGAAGCAAACAGGAAAGCCTCTTTATGCCAATACCCCGGCGCAAAAGGGTCATCAACGATACGGGGGGGAACAATCGTAGGCGCAATGCGGCTCAACCGGCGGTAAAGCTCAGGTTGGGTATAAGGGCTGGCCAAAATAAGATCCGGCTTTAGGCTCAGCAACCGCTCCAGATTAATTTCACGTGGTGTACCCACAATTGCAACATGCTCGGCCTCTTTGCGTAAGTAAGTAGCCACTGACTTGCCACCACGTGTGGCAACCGCACCAATAGGGTGACTACCCACAGCTACTGCAGTATCTAGAGCTGCTTCATAAAGAGTAACAACACGCTTGGGTGAGGCAGGTACCTGCACGTCTCCGAATGCTGTCTCAATGATATTGCCTTTCTCGGGGAGTGATGCTGCCACTGCATTGGCGGGAGCGACACCATTCAAGCCTGCCACCACTAGGGTAAGCATAAGTAGCCCTTTACCTCTCGCTGTAATGAGAGCCCATGGACGTAACAACCTACGTGAGTAGGTACTTACTTTTTTAGAATTGAACCACCGCATCAGTGATCGTAAAAACCGGGTGAAAAACCTACGCCATGAGGTAGCGAAGTCACATAGTGCATCTACACATGGCATAATTTTAGCCGCATAACGTGAAAATCGACCTGATTTGAGGTAGTCAAACTGTTTAGGAAACATCCATTTGAAACAGGCAATCAATAAACAAGCGGTAATCACAATGATGAACACCCCATACGATACAGCCCGACAGATCGGTGATTCGGGTACGACTTCAGAATGCAGCAAATACTCACCCATGTACTGATAACGAGGTCAGATAAAGAGCCATCTAAAAATGTGGTGAGCGAAAAAAGACCAATACACCGCATTCAGAAGGGAGTGTCACTTAATTGAAAATGAGTTTCATTATATTTAGAAAGAAACTCAGCAAAATTAAGATTGAAGAAAGGTTTCTACGTGTGGAAGATAAAAAAAACCGCCTACCTTTATTCAAGGTAAGCGGCATGGAAAAGCAGAAAGAAGGGCGCTATGAATGATAGCGCGGGCTTAAATCGTGCAAGGTATCCAGCATGATGTTGACACTTTCCGGCGCCGTAAACTGCGAAATTCCGTGTCCAAGATTGAAGATATGCCCCTCACCGTGTCCATAGCTTTCCAGTGTGCGGGCTACCTCACTGCGAATCACCTCCGGCGTACCAAAGAGCACATTGGGGTCCAGATTTCCCTGAATGGCAACCTGGGTCCCTACTCGCGTTCGGGCTTGCGAGAGTTCAATACCCCAGTCCACACCTACAGCGGAACAGCCACTGTCGGCGATTGCCTCCAACCACTGTCCCCCCTGCTTGGTAAACAGAATCACCGGCACTTCACGCCCTTCATGTTCACGTATGAGCCCTTCCACGATGCGCTTCATATAAGCCAGCGAAAAGGCCTGATACGCGGGTGTCGTTAACACGCCTCCCCACGTATCAAAAATCTGAACGGCCTGCGCACCCGACAGAATCTGGGCATTGAGGTAGTCCGTCACGCTGTCTGCCAACAATGACAAGAGTGCATGCAAAGCTTCAGGGTCGCTATACATCATGGCCTTGATATGACGAAAATCCTTGCTTGGGCCACCTTCCACCATATAGGTCGCCAGCGTCCACGGGCTGCCTGAAAACCCTATCAGCGGTACCGTGCCATTCAGCTCACGGCGAATAACACTAACAGCCTCAGTGACATAGCCCAGATCGCTTGTCATGTTCGGCTTTTTCAACGTATCAATGGCCGCCCGATCCTGGACCGGATGCGTGAATTTTGGCCCAACGCCGGGTTCGAAATGCAAACCCAGCCCCATGGCATCAGGAATCGTCAGAATATCCGAAAAGAGGATAGCCGCATCCAGCGAATAGCGGCGCAAGGGTTGCAATGTCACTTCACAGGCCAGTGCCGAGTTGCGGCACAGGGACATGAAATCTCCCGCTTGTGCACGCGTTTCACGATACTCAGGCAAATATCGCCCTGCCTGACGCATCATCCAGACAGGGGTACGATCAACAGGCTGACGTAATAGCGCTCGCAGAAAACGGTCGTTTTTCAAACTCATGCAGCAATCTCGTTTGGTATGAGTGAATAATGCCCCTTATTCTAACTGATAATACGACATACTGCCGAGTTGGCTCTTCCTATAATGACCGTAACCATTACCTATTCCCGGACAGTCTCGTAGGCTGAAAACGGCCTCCCGGGACGAACGATGGAAGGAAACTATTCAGCATACCCCGGGTAACTCTTCTCGCTTAGCCCATATACAGCATGAGCGAACACGGCCTTGGGCAGATTTAGACTATAAATAGGTTCAATCGTAGTAAGACGAAATGAAGAAAGAGTGATAGAGTAACGCGTTATTTCATTGGTCAAGTGCTGTCGGGCGACCCTGGCAGCTGATGTGAGGTCTTCGTGGCTCTACGTTATATTTCAAGCTGCCGACTGCCGAATGCCATTGCCACTTTTACAATGCATGGTTTTCAGGATGATGAAACAGGCAAGGAACATGTTGCTCTGACATTGGGTGATATCGATGATGGCACGCCGGTGCTCGGGCGTGTTCATTCCGAATGTCTGACGGGCGATGCTTTGTTTTCACGTCGCTGTGATTGCGGTTTTCAGTTGCAAGAAGCCATGAAACGGATTGCAGAGGCCGGTCGAGGCGTACTGCTTTATTTGCGTCAGGAAGGCCGCGGCATTGGACTCATCAATAAAATCCGTGCCTATCATCTTCAGGACGAAGGGTATGACACGGTCGACGCCAATCTGGCGCTCGGATTTGAAGCGGATATGCGCCGTTATGACATGTGCGTCCCCATGCTTGAGCATTTGGGTATTCACTCGATGATTCTAATGACGAATAATCCACGTAAAGTGGATGCATTGACCGAAGCCGGTGTGAACGTCGTCGAACGCCAGCCACTCACTACAGGTCTGAATGAGTACAATGAGCACTATTTGAGCACCAAGGCTGACAAACTGGGCCATATGATGACACTGGATGACTTCACACATTCAGATGAGCAGCCGTTCTAATGCCTCTTTTTCCTTCATTTCATCGCAACAAAATATTGATTCAGCCCCCGTATTTTTGTAGCGTTGAAGCGTAGGGTCAGACGCATCACCTCATTATTCTTTCAGTCATCTGCATGGATTCCGCCACGGCACATTCCCTGCATGAAACTGATACATGTAAATAAATGCATGTCGCATTAGCGAAACACAGACCTGTTATAAATCCCGATAGGGATAAATTCAGTACCCCACTGAATTTATCCCTATCGGACAGGTCTTACTCCAGAGAAGCACGGTACTTTTCGTGGTTCCCTTGATGATTCAGGAGAGGAGAAAACGCTTTGCAATCGCCAACATCAACCAATAATAATATGCTGGATTTTCAGGGGCAGGCACGCCTTGAAGAGTGGATGAATAGTCTTAGCCATGGCTTGGGCGCATTGCTGAGCGTGGCAGGGATGGTCATTTTAATCATCGTGGCCAGTTTGGCTGTTGATCCCTGGAAGATTGTGAGTGTCACTATCTATGGGCTATGTCTTACTGGCCTGTATCTTACCTCTACCCTTTATCACGCTGCACGCCACACCCGACGCCGATATATTCTCCAACAACTGGATCACTGCGCTATCTTTCTGCTCATCGCAGGTACTTATACACCCTTTGCGCTAGTAAATATGAGAGGAGAAGTAGGCTGGACACTTTTCGGTCTTGTATGGGGGCTGGCAACCATCGGCATTGTGACCAAATTGCTTTGGCCGGAACGCTTCCACGTACTCCGTGTTGCTGTATACATCATCATGGGGTGGTTGATGGTCATGTTCCCCGGCACAATGGATCAAACGCTTTCATCAACCGGTAAATGGCTATTATTGGCTGGTGGTATGACATATACCTTTGGCGTCATCTTCTATGCCATCGAAAAACTCCCATTTAATCATGCCATTTGGCACCTGTTTGTACTGGGTGGAAGTGTCTGCCATTTCCTTGCCATCTATTTTGCTGTCATTCCCTTCACTCACATTGCCATTCATACGGTTTAAGAGCGAATAGTCTGACACTTTTCATGAAGAGCAATTGATGAAGGGCAGCACATGAAGGGCAATACGACTGGGCTTGTTCTTACCCACCGTATGCTCTTTTCGGGTCATCATGACCTCGGTTACAGAGCTTACGGTTGTCAATTCTTTGTCAGTAAAGCAATCAATCCTGATAAAGCTATTGACGGAATAATGAGGACTCCCGGTTTCCCAGATACTCCCTGATGACCTGGGGTGCCTCCTTTGCATTGAGCTCATTCGGTGGGCCTATCCAGACAATCCTTCCTTCGGAAACGAATGCAATTCTGTCACAGGTCGTCATCAATTCATCGGGCTGATGGCTGACCAATAAGCCACACATTTCTCTTGTTTCAATCATTTGACGAATGAGCTTGAGCATCGTTTGCCTCTGTGCCGGCCCTAATGCTGCCAACGGCTCATCCAGCAATAGCACTGGCCGGTCACGTAATAATGCACGCGCCAATGCGGCACGCGATTGTTGACCACCTGAAAGTGTGCCGGGCAAGCGTGCTCCCAATGTCTCCAGCCCGACTTCTTCCAGTGCATGATCAACCTGTTGCCACTGTGCATGTGCCAATTTGAGATCAGGGCGAATACCAAGTCCGATATTCTGACGAAGTGTCAGGTGGGCGAAAAGGTTATTTGCCTGAAAGACTTCGGTCACGGGCCGGGCAAATGCCTTTTCATGCACAATAGAATATCCATTTACACGAATATCCCCCTCACTGACGGAGGTAAATCCGGCAATCAGGGAAAGCAGGGTGCTCTTGCCACTTCCACTGGGTCCAACAATGCCCAGACACTCACCGCGATTAACCATGAAATGATAATGGAAGGCAATTTTTTGGTAGTGAGCACTCACACTATCAACAACCAACCCTGCTTCATCAGCGTGCGTTGTCATGCAACGACTCCCTTTCCACCCACTGTTCGATCAATCCCCCAGAAGAGTGCTCCAATCAACACCATAAGCAACAATGCCGTCACGGATGCATCCTGCGTACGATAGGCGCCCAATTGCTGATACAACAGAAGAGGCAACGTATTCAGGTGCTGATCTCCAAAGAGCGCAATAACACCCAAATCCCCCAGACTCAGACATGCAACCAATGCAATACCACTTGCCAAAGGCTTGCGAATCATGGGCCACACCACCAAGCGAAACCGCCCAAGGCCTTGCATTCCCAGCTGTTCCATCAATGGCCCATAGTCTGCATTCACCCGAATAAAGGCCGGAAACAACAAGCGAAGCAGGTAGGGTACTCCCATCACGCCATTTACTAGCGCCACGAGCAAGATACTCCCGAAAAACCCCGCATTACCACGCACCCACATAAACCAGCCAGTCCCCAATACCAGCGGGGATACAGCCAATCCAATTTGTCCTATAAGCGAATAGAAACGCTGGTATCCGCGAAGTTGCTGTCGAGCCATCCGGCTGGCAAGTGGTAAACCTATCAGCAAGGCGATACAGACACTACATACCGCAATTAATAGCGAACCACGCAATGCCTGATGGAAGTCAGTACTTGCTACCACCTTCATTATGGGGCCCTGAATACCTTCGAAGACCATTGCCACTAAGGGTGCCAGTAACAATGCTGCTGCGAATATGAGCCAAATGCCATCCCACAATCGTCCGCCCCATCCAAACGCATCATAGCGCTGAACAACAACCTCATTGCGAGAACGGGCCAACCATGAAGTATCCGGTGTTTTGGGAAGAATACACAGCAGTATCACGCCAATTATCAGCTGAGTAAGCGCTAACACCGAAGCCGTGGGCATATCGACATCGAAACGCAGACTCTGATAGATGGCAACGGGTAGCGTGGTAGCCGCAGGCCCACCGCCGAGCGCCAATATAGCGGCAAAACTACCTAAACAAAGCAACATCACCAACGAACACAGCCCGGGAAGTTGAGGCCTTATCAACGGCCATTCAATCCAGCGCCAAACCGCACAGCTCTTCATTCCCAATTGTGCAGCCAAACGCCACGAAGCCGCTGGTTCCTGCTGCCAGAGGGGAAGCAATATGCGAACACAGAGCGGCAAATTGAAAAAAACATGAACCAATAAAATACCGGGCAAACCATACAGGCCGCCCCATCGGGGAGCCCCTAGCATGACAAGAAATTCATTCAACACGCCCTGATAGCCAAAGATTGCAATGATCCCGAATACTGCCACAATCGTTGGCAATACAATCGGCAAACTGATCAGGGACATGAGTAAGGATCGCAAGGGAAACTGAGGACGTCTGACCAAGGCACGGGCCACAGGAATGGATAGACCAACAGACAGGAGAGTGGAGACAAGCGCCTGCTCGAAGGTAAAAATCAATACATGACGAATATAAGGATCATCAAAGGTCGGCTGAAAAGCGGACCAGGGTGAGAACTCTGTGACCAGAGCTCCCACCGGTACCAGCAATACCAGAGCTAACAGGAAAATAGCCAGACTCAAGCTTATTCTATCGAAAAAAAGCCCCATGGAATTACTGGCTCATGGCATTTTGCCATTCACTGATCCAGGCACGGCGGTTGGTATCAATTTTGTCAGGGGCCATCATCAACGTGCGCGCAGGTTTTGGCGCCGCCGCAAATGGTGCCGGCAACGGATATCCTGACGCATAGGCCGGATACATCCAGTTTCCCGTCGCCATCAACTTTTGCACTTGGGCCGATGCCATGAACGTCAGGAACTGATCCGCCAATTGTGGATGCGGTGCATGTGCCAGCCTGGCCGCCACCTCAACCTGCATGTAATTACCCTCTTTGAAGAGAGTCGCCGCATAGTGATCGTTATGCTCTTCCATTTGGTGATATACCGGTGATGTCGTATAGGAGAGCACCAAATTGGCCTCCCCTCGCAGGAAAAGACCATAAGCCTCCGACCAGCTTCCCGTGACTGTCACAATCTGAGGCCGCAGCTTGTGCCACGCATCTGCTGCATGTTCGCCATATACCTGCCGCAACCAGACCAGTAACCCAAGCCCCGGCGTACTGGTACGGGGGTCTTCAATCACAATGCGATAATGTCCATTCAGAAGCTGATCGAAACTGTCAGGCGGATTATTCAGCTGTGTCTTGTTATAAACGAATGAAAACCACCCCCAGTCCACTGGCATGAACGTCGTGTCATGCCACTCCAACGGCAGCTTTGGCGAAGGCATGCCCGCAGGTAGTTTCGCCAAGAGCCCTGTTTTTAGCGCCTGACCGCGCTGGTTATTGTCCAACCCCAATACCACGTCTGCTTCGCTGCTGCTGCCCTCCAGTTGAAGGCGCGAGAGCAAGCTCCCGGCATCATCCGTTCCCACCATATTGACGCGACAATGGCACTTAGACTCAAAGGCCTTTTTGATGGCCGGACCGGGGCCCCAATTGGAAATATAGGAGTCATAGGTGTATACGTTTAGTGTTTGCTTGCTCTCTGCATGTACCTCGAATGGCATAGTCACCATCGTGAACGCGAGCAATGCATACAGAGGAGAGACAATACGCAATAACTTCTTCACCGCTACACTCCCAGAATGGACAGCGCTACGAAGGTCGCGAACAGGACAAAGTGCGTCATACCTTCAATCGCATTCGTTTCACCATCATTCAGATTAATGGCAGCAATAATCAGGGTCAGCGACAACATCACTGTCTGCACTGGGTCCAATGCCATATTCACGCGCTGCCCCTGATAAAGGCCGATCACCTCAATCACCGGAATCGTCAACACTACCGTGGATAGCGTGGCTCCCAGCGCAATATTGATAACCGACTGCATTCGATTGGCCAAAGCCGCACGCAAGGCTGTCAGGATTTCAGGGCTGGCTGAAATAAGGGCTACTACTATCGCTACCATCATCGGCGGCACGGGTAATCCCTTCAAGGAGGTATTCATCCCTGATGACATTACCTCCGCCAGGATCCCTGTCAGTATGACTCCGACCACCAACACCACAACAGACCAAAGTACGCTCGTTGGCGCTTCATGATGGGCTTCTTCACCGGCATTACTTTCTCCGGTAATGCTTTCATCAGTATTACTCGGCGTGGAAGACGGCGCTTGTTGGGAAGAAGCCTGCGCCAAAGACGTCGTCGCTATCGCGTTCTGAGCTTTTTTTACCTTTTTCTTGCGTTTGTCGGGATAATTGAAGCTGAAAAAATAGCTGTGCGGTCCCGTTTGCATACGTAGAAAAACTGAGTAGAGCACTAACATGGCAACAATATCAAAGCAGGAGAAAACCACCGAGTCATGGGCTGGAATGACCGCAGGCAACAGCATTGAAATCCCCATGGCCGTCATGATCATCACCACATAGCTGCGGCTGGAATCATCATTATAGGGCTGTTCACCATGCCGAAATCCGCCCAGTAGCGCTGACAATCCAATAATGCCATTGATATCCAGCATCACTGCGGAATAAACCGTGTCACGCCCAAGTGTCGGGGAGGCCTCATTGTGGATCATGATCACCAGGATCAGCACTTCAACCAGGACAGCAGACAATGTCAGGATCATCGTGCCATACGGATCACCGACCTTTTCTGCCAGTTTTTCCGCATGGGTCGAGACACGCATGGCGGCCGCGACAATAATGACAACCAACAGTACGGTGATGATCGAAGTGACCAAACGTCCGGCATTCAACCATGTATGCTCAAGACCGAAGCCAGCGATAGCTGCCAATACAGCGACCACTAACGGCCATTCTGATCTGACTCGTTGCCACATTTTATTTTCCTGCCTGTTGAAGTGTGACAGTGCCCTGGAAAGGCCTGCAATTTATAAATCATCTAGCTAATCATTATAGGGGGTAATGGATACAAATGCCCATCATCACACTCTAGAAGCCCACAGCCTTCATCAGGCCTCTCTACAAACAGGCAACCTTTGCACATGAAAAGCGCAGTTTCAGTCAAGGAAAAATACGGAAAGAAAACCGGACACATGAATCAGATGGGAGAGCACTGGACGCCGCTCTCAATTGCGCGCATTATCCGTGCCCACAGGCGCTTACTACTTTGCATAAAGTATCAACGAATGCCGTTTCGACAGAATGTAATGTAAATGAATAGAGGCAGCTCATCCAGTGTCAGCATCGTCACCTACCCATCTACCATCCATTGGCACTCGGCTTTCGAGTATTCGTCAGTCACAGGGGTATTCCCAGCGCAAAGTGGCAGAGCTGGCTGGCTTGACGCATAGTGCCGTAAGTAGTGTCGAACAGGACAAAGTCTCCCCATCCATCAGCACACTCCATAAGATACTGGCCGTTTACCATATCTCATTGGCTGACTTCTTCGCAGAAGATGAGGACAAACGCCCCGCGTCCATCATTATTGAGGCAGAGGATCTGGTACAGTGGGAATCACAAGGCGTTGCCCTTCAATTACTCAGAAGTCAAGAAGGTGCGAAAAGTCTTGGCATGATGATCGAAACCTATGCACCGGGAAGCTCCACAGGGGAACAATTAACCCATGAAGGTGAAGAGGTAGGTACTGTGCTGGAAGGGAGTATTGAAATACTCTATGACGGACAAACATACCTGTTGAGCCCGGGGCAGAGCTACGCGATCAACACCAACATCCCCCACACATTCAGAAACCCCGGGCATGTTCCCTGTAAATTGATCAGTGCCAACACCCCTCTTACGTTGTAGTTATAAATGTAAGTGTGAGCGTAGGCACAGCATTCATCCGGGTAACAGAACAGCCATCAGATCCCCAACCGATCTCTCAATGCATAATACACGGCCCCCATCGCTGACAGGGGCACACTGAAACGTCGCCCTCCCGGCATCGGCAGATGCGGTAGCGAAGCAAACGCATCGAATCGTTCAGCCTGTCCTTTCAGTGCCTCGGCGAACACCTTGCCTGCCAGGTGTGTTGTCGTGACACCATGGCCACTATAGCCCTGCATATAATAAATATTCGGCGTGATCCGGCCAAACTGTGGCAACCGCGAAAGCGTAAGCAGGAAATTGCCTGTCCATCCATAGTCGATACGTACGTCGCTTAGCTCAGGAAATGTCTTTAACATTTTAGGGCGAATCATCTTCTGAACATTTTCCGGATCGCGTGCGCCATACACCACCCCACCCCCATAAAGTAAACGGTGATCTGCTGTCAGACGGAAATAATCCAGTAAATAATTGCAGTCTTCGACACAATAATCATGTTTGAGCAAATGCGCACGTTGCGCTTCACTCAGGGGCTCGGTCGCAATGATTTGTGTACCGCAACGCATGTTGCGTGCGTGCAGTTCAGGCTCTACTCCGGTCAAATAGGCATTGCCTGCCACCAACACAAATTTGGCGGTTACCTGCCCATGAGGTGTCTTGACGACTGCGGGATCTGCATGATCAATGTGAACAGCAGGGGATTGTTCAAAGACCTTGCCTCCCAGTGCTCGAATGGCGTTTGCTTCACCCAAGGCCATATTCAGGGGATGAATATGGCCACCGGAATGGTCCAACAAGCCCCCCGTGTAACGGTGGGAACCTACTTCATCCCTGATTTCACCATGATCAAGCAATTCAAGCTGAGTATTCCCGTAACGCTCCCACAGGGCCTTGTGTTCGATAAGTCCTTCAAACTGCCGCCTGTTAAGTGCCGCAAAAATACCACCGTCACGTAAATCGCACTGGATATCGTACTGCTTGATACGGTCACGAATGATATGTCCTCCCTCAAACATCATGGAGGCCAACATACGTGCAGTATCCGTACCATAGCTTTTTTCGATAACATCAATATCACGGCTATAGGAATTCACCAACTGACCGCCATTGCGCCCACTGGCGCCATAACCAATGCGGGAAGCCTCAAGCACAACCACCTTGAAACCGGCCTCGGCTAGAAAAAGAGCGCTTGAAAGCCCGGTAAAACCACCTCCTACAATGCACAC
>Ga0157360_1000147_pt1 | contig 34641 bp, 26 predicted proteins | sample AttlaeALBM1_FD_111483 | JGI IMG/M metagenome (GOLD analysis project Ga0157360, IMG submission 111483) | Fungus gardens microbial communities from leaf cutter ant in Ribeirão Preto, State of São Paulo, Brazil - Atta laevigata ALBM1 | ecosystem: Host-associated > Fungi > Mycelium > Unclassified ...
TAAAGTAGACGACTTGTATGTGTATTTACCTATCAGATATGTAAGCTTAATACATCAGTAAATGGTAGTACTGTGCACAAGTATAATGGGTATCTCACCTCAGGCGTCACAAGGTAAAGTAGACAACTGAGGGAGGATGAAGGACAATAAAAGAGATTAAGTAGATGAATGAAAATAGAGGCACTGTGTACCATATCAGTGGGTACCATGCCAGTCTGGTAATGACGTAGCAACAGATGCGAAGTACGAGTAAAGGGTCACTAGACCATTTCAACAGGACATGGTCTGTGCTTTTGCTCAGCTATGCTATGCTGCAAAAAATCTTTATCTGTTGTCAAAGCTAAAGGCTATTGGGTTATCCACAAGAAAATGAATGAAGCTATTTATGACAATGTTACATGGTCAAGTTGATGAGTCATATAGATTACATTCCATAACTATGTGCTTATGGATTTGAATTTCGGCACCACTGCAAGGGCAACTGACAGGAGATTGGGGAAAGAATCTTTGACAATATTCCCCATGTGACCAGTGGTCATATGGGTGAAACAAGTGCACAGAGAGTTTGTAGAGCCTACAACAGGGAGCCACAAACCACCCTTAGCATATGTAGGCTTAATAGTTTGTTGTTTTTTGTCTTCAAAGTTTAGGAAGTAGTGTCCCTTCTTAAGGTTGGTTGAGAATGATGTCTGCCATTTGCAGAGGATGTCATTGCACTCCTTCTTTTTGCTGAATAGATGGAAGACTCTATTAGGGAGCTCTGGGATACTATTGGTTACTTTTACTTGGTTGTATCTAGGCTATTTTGCTTTGCTTGGGCAGTACCAGAAGTGGATGTTATTTCTGGCATCTTTACTAAGAAATGAGCTGATCTCAGTGGCAAGCAATAAGACTATGCTCTGGAAGGGGTTGACTTTAGATTCTAAGATTTTACTAGTTGCAGAGAGAGAATTGGTGATAACAATTATATTGTGAATATCAGAGATTTCCATGGCTAGAATAAGACCAATTCTAATTGCCATAAGTTCTGCTTCAACAGATGTTATATTTATGGATTATATTTTGAGTTGTTTGGTAATGGAGTTATCAACCCAAATATGAGCGACAGCTGTTGCAACATAAGATTTCTTGACACCACTATTAGTAATGATAGCAGCATTATGTGAAGAGATCTATGAAAGCCTAAAAGCTTAGTTCAGTTTCTGAATGTGGTAATGAAGATTATTGTTGAATACAAAGGGAGGAGAATGAAAGATAATTCTACTAGGGAAATAATCAACTACCCTTGAACTAGGAGAAAAAAGAAAATAGATTAGATTGAAGCATTTGTTAACACTGTTTAGGCATTCATTGATATCCTTGATAGGACTCTTGAGATTGATCTGTTGTTTGGCAGTGAGTTTGGGTGTTGCCAATCTATGAGAAGGGTGATTTTTTGTATGCTAAGTATTGAGTAGTAAATTGATAGCATGTGAAAGAGGAATAGATACATATCAAAGGTAATGTTAGCTATTGAGCTTATGAAGGTACAGAATGATAGGGATGAGGCCTATGATAGCCTCAATACCCTTTGTAGAAGATATGAAAAAAGTGCCTGTAATCCAAAGAGCTACTCTTCATTGTATTTTCTTTAATTCAAAAATATTTTTAACAATAGGGGTGCTCTTAAAGAACTACAGCTAGAATACATATAGTGTAATTAGTAGAATACACATTCTATGGAGAAGTCTTTTTTGAATGGGGAGGAGATCTCTCAATGAGTTTTCTAACATTTTCATAGTATTGAGGATGTCACAAACTTCATTTGGCTATATCTCCATCAATTCTTTAATGATTCTCATGGTATGAACAGCTACAGAAAGCCCTCAAAGACCTTTCAATTAATGCTAATCACATTTTAAGGCAATCAGTATTGGCCAAGATATTAAGCAGATCAACAGGTAACTACTATGTTACTATTTATTAAATTGCTAATATCTCAAAAACTGCCATAATTGATGCTTTGGTTCTAGGCTCAGCAGAAGCCTTCTTCATAATGCTCAGAATGAACCTGGAACAACCTCAAGGCAATTAATATTAGTAGAGATATGAAGTTCTCAATATTTGTACATAGACATTAATTAATTACCCATAAATAGTCATCTGCCTTTAGTTAGAACAAAGGACAGTCTCCATATGGTTAAGTTATCACATTTTAGAGTACAAAGGCACTACCATATGTAGAACAATAGGTAGTAGCATGTGATGGCCTGTTCTAGTGCATAGACTATCACTTTCCTATATATAAGGACTTCCTGTCTAAGGATTAGACCTCAGACTTAACAACATCTTTTGTCATTATCTAAACTTTGCTTCTAAGACCCTTTAAGCTCTAGAATCCATAATCACAAATAAGTAAGTGACCATTTGTGATAGAGGGTAGAAAGATACTTGGTGGCATAAAAATGTGTGTGGTAGTGGAAGTTCAATTTCTGATTAAAGTAGAAACTGAGATACTGCTAGATAGATTTGGGGAAAGAATGGGACCTTCAACTAAAGAGAGATTAATGGAGGAGTTTAGGGTGTGGTGCAATCTCATCAAGTGAAAGTACTTGGATTTGCTATATTTTATGGCAAGACCAGTATTGAAGAGAATTTTTGACATAATATTGTAACTACAAAAAAGAAAGGAAGAGGAAAGAGAATAACTCTTCTCTTGAGAAATTAAAAGACTGTCATCAACAAATAAAAGAATGTCTGTGGGGATTTTTTCTTTTCAGGTTTTTATTCTTTTTTGAATGTTTTTATAATCAGAGCAAGATAGATAGCAGAAAGAATAGGAGATAGAGTTGAGCCTTGGCCCACTCCAACATTAGTACTGAATGAGGCAGAGGAAAAGTTGTTCTATATTATGTCATTGAGTGGTTAGAATAGTAGCTATTGAAGAACCCTATGATATTAGTATTGTGACCCACTTTCTTTAGACAAGTAGAGAGAAATATATGATTGAGGGATAGAAAGAATTGGGCAATATGTTATGGATATAAAATAGAACTACCAATATTACCAACCATGAAGTGACAATGAATGGTTGCTTCAAGAATTGATAGACAATAACATCACAATGCAAGAAAGAGAGAAATTTGACAATGAAAGCTATAAATAGCTTTCATGCAAATAACAGTTTGAATTGGACAAGGACAGAGACATTGGACTCTTGGATAATTCTCAGATAATTCTTGAATAATGATTTGAATATAAATAGTTTAGAGACTAAAGGAAAATCACTGGACTCAACTATTTAGAGATACTGACTCAAGTTGTCACAACTTTAGATAGTATAAATATAGTCCAGAAAGAACAAGAATAACAAGTTTTCTCTTTCTATGGTTCTTATGTAAACCTCTATTACTCTTAAAACTCCATACTCTCTTTAGTCTTTAGTATAAGACTTTAGCCAAGATAACTTAAGCCCACTCTAAGTCCAAGTTGACAAGAAGAGCTCAATGAAGTTCTTATTTAATTCTGTACACTACTTATACAACTTGTAGTGACTTAGCCTGAGATGACTTAATCACCCTCCAAGTCTAAGTTGACAAGGAGAACTTAATGGAGTTCCTCTTATTTTCTGTACACTACTTATACAACTACTACATGGTCTATACACTACTTTCCCACACTTATCATATGACCTATCATGTGACATGATGCTGCAACTTCTTGTCATGTGACTATGACTATGTGACAGTTGTGATGTGACACTTTCTTGCACTCCTTCCTATGTAGTAAGTCCAAAAGAAAAAGAAAAGAAAAGAAAATATAAATAATAACTTAGCCATTTTGCCAAGTTATGAGACAACTACTACATGGTTTGTGCACTACTTTCCCATGGTTATTATGTGACTACATTTCATGTGACATTACATGTTGTGACTGTGACTTATGACCTATGACCTTGGTCATGTGATACTTTCCTGCACTCTTCTTTGTATAGTAAGTCCAAAGAAAAGAAAAGAAAAGAAATATAAATAATAACTTAGCTGTTTTGCCAAGTCATGACAATCAGATAGAAATGCACTCTAGAAATACCTCCTGTGGTAATGCATACACCATGTATATTTCAAATGTTACATGCAGATACTATACACATGAATCTGCTATCAAATGGATACAAGTACATAGTACATAGTCAATATCTTGTTGCTCAGTTCAGTGGGAATCCTAGTATTCCTCATCTTGAAGCTGCAAAATGTATTCTTTGCTATCTTAAGGGCACTCAAGATTTTTCCCTGGTTTTAGAACATCAAGGAAGAGGTGCTGTGGACATTGTTGGACAGACTGACTCAGATTGGGCTGGTGATGTTGACTCGAGACACTCAGTGGGAGGTTTTGTCTTTGATATAGCTAAAGAATGTGTGTCTTGGTCTTCGAAGAAACAGATATCTGTTGCTACCTCCTCCATGAAAGCTGAATATGTGGCATTAGCAAATGTGACAAAAGAGGCAGTATGGCTTCGAACACTTCTTAAGAAAGTCGGTTATCCTCAATCTCAGGCCACTATTGTGTATGCTGATAATCAGGGTGCAATAGCCCTTGCTCAAAATCCCACATCTCACTCTAGAGCTAAGCACATCGACATTCGCTTCCATTTCATCTGAGAATGTATTGAGAAGAATGAAATAAAACTACAGTATATTTTCACTCATCAAATAGTTGCCGACATTCTCACCAAAGCCCTCCCTCATGAGACATTCAAAAAATTTCGTGAAGCTCTTGGAGCCATCAAGGTCTCTCATTGAGTGGGAGTATTGAAGGGTGCAATTTGAGACTAGCTTAGAATTCCTTCAATAGCCGGCTCTTTAGCTAGTTTCTGTTTCACCTCCATTCCATCACGAAAATTTACTATTAGTCATCAAAATTCTTTTTAGCCATATATAAATATACTCACTATTTAGCTGAAGTTCAACTCATTTTGTTTGGACTTCAGACATCGTCCTGTTGATTGTTGAGGTTCATATGTGCACATTCCTTCCCCTGCCTATACCTTTTTGATACCCATCCCTTTTTTCACTATGATTCTATCTACCCATATGACATAATATAAGGACCAAAACCATTTCTTTATATTACCTTCTGTGGCTTTATATAACATCTGTCTGAGGTCCTAGTAGGACCTTTCTATGACTTTGTTTGCCTGTGAATTATAAGGTGATATAGTCACTTATATTTCTCCTCTATCCATTGAATAGCTTTCTTAAAAAATATACTGTTGTCCATGACAATCTTGACTAGGTCCCCATCTACATATAATGTCTTCAAATATCCACTGCCCAATAGACTTGGCGTTCTCTTTTTTTAATGCTCTAGATTTCATCTATGATGATAAACCATAGATTGACTAAAAACTGGACATCTGGGCAAGTTTGAGTAGCATATAGTAGTGAGCCAACCAGAGACAAATAATGAATGCCTCCAGAGAAATTCAAATACTCATTCAGCTCTGCTTTAGAGGATGGAGACTGAGATGTAAATAGATCATGTTTGACAGCCAAAGGAGTTGAGACAGGCTTCATATCAAGCATTCCAAACCTTGCGAGAATTTGTGTGATATAAGCAGACTAATTGAGAAAGAGAAGGCAATTGGATCGATCTCAAGTGACCTGAATGCCAAGGATAAACTTTATTTCACCCAAATTCGTTATTTCGAAATCCTTTGACAAATTCTGCTTGAATAGGACAATTCCAGGGATTCCCTTTCCAGCAACAGCCATATCATTGACATAAATCAGGACCATTAGGACAATCTTGCTATGCTCCCAGAGGACATAAAGGCAATCATTGGCTTTTGCATGAGTGAAGCCAAGCTTAGTCATCACCTGATGTAAGTGCTTTTTCCACTGTCGACTTGCTTGTTTCAAACCATATAGTGCCTTTCTTAGCCTCCAAAATTTTCAGCTACTCCTATACTTCTCAGCGAGTTTATTAGGTACTTTCATATAAATTTTTTCATCCAAATCCCCTTGAAGATATGCCCCAACAACGTCAACTTGATGAAGTTCAAGATTCAAGAATACAGTGAGTACCAGAAAAATCTGTAGTATTATAAATCTTGCTACTGATAAGAACGTCTCAGTAAAATCTAAACCTGGTAACTGCAAGAAACCTTAAGTGACAATCTAAGCCTTAAACTTGACATGTTTTCCATAGCTATCTAGCTTCTCTTTGAACACAATGCAACTGCCAATGGCTTTCTTGTCATTAGGTAAGTGTTCAACCCAGTCAAAAACTTTAGCCTTAACTAATTGATTGAACTCGAACTCAACAGCTTTCTCCCACTGTTTTGAGTGGGGTGACAGTAGGGCTTTCTTTAACGTTTTTGATTCTGACATTGTGGTAACAAAGGCAAATGCAGTGTTACTGAGATAAGTGGATTGATCTTCATCATAAAACTTGGTAGGTAGTTAACAATTTCGACTCAAAGGCTCTCTCTTAGGCAGGCTTTGCCACTTGGAGACCTTCTTTGGTGCAGGAGGAGGTGATAATGGCTCTTTGACAGACTCAAGAGGGGGAGTAGATGGACGACTTTCAGATAAGTGTACCTTGGTTAGATCAGGGGCCAAAATTGATGGAGAAATGCTGTCAGTTGATATTGCATTGTTGACAAGCTTGTCAATGCCTTCCAGAGAGGGTGATATGTTGTCAATAATGGTCAGGTCACTTAGTGAGGAGTCTTCAATGAAATCAACATCATGAGAACTGATCAGTTTTCTAGGTGTTTCTAGATCCTCAAGACGATATCCTTTTGATTCATCTATCTACTACCCAAGCATCCAAACCTTAACTGCTTGAGACTGCAACTTCCTATCATATACTGGCTTTGGTACATGGGCCCACCTAATTGATCCAAAAATTTGCAAGTGGAATACATCTGGCTTTTGTCCTGTCTAGGCTTTGAAGGGGACCATAGAGTCTAACCCAGTGGTAAGTGATAAACTTCAAATATGGGTAGCATACAGGAACACTTCCCCCTAGTATCTTAGGCTCAAACTGGCAGAATGCAACATACATCTAATTATCTCAAAGATAATGGCTATAGCTCTTTCAGCAATACCATTTTGCTGAGGGAGGTAAGGTAGCATCATTTCATGAATGATACTATTCTGCTGACAGAATTTGTTCATAGTCAAGTTGATAAACTCCAAACTGTTATCACTTCACAGTCTTTTAACCTTGAGTCTAGACTAATGTTCCAACATAGCGATCACGTCCCTGACAGTACCTCCAGCTTCCTCCTTTGACTTCAAAAGACGTCCAACAGGATATTGACAACTGACTTCAATGACAACAAAGGCATAAACATAGCCATCCCAGGTGGGTGCTGATATTGGACCTGTCAAATCCATGACAACTAATTCCATCTTGCCATATTTGGTGTTGCTAGTACCAGGTATAGGTTTCTGGTGAGATTTTCCATGGGCATAGCCAGTACAAACATGATCATAATCATCAGGTACCATGAGATTAAGTCCGTTGACAAAGCCCTTCTGTTGCATCAAGTCAATTGTTCTAGAACCAATATGTCCTATTCAACAATGCCAAAGCCTTATAGATCCTTCATGGACAGAAAATGCAGCTCAATCGGTATCTTCAGCACAAGTGATGAAGTATAGAAAACCACCAGTGTTCTTGAGGATAGCATAAAATAACTCTTGACTACCAAGGGAGACAACAATCACATCACTTTGGCTAGAGTAAGAGGCTCCTTCATATTGTAAAACATCTAAGCTGACTAGATTTGTACCTAGGGAAGGGACATGAAGGACGTTTCAGAGTGTAACCAGGGTAATTTGACCAGATAGTCACTTGGCTTGGAAGAAAACTAATCCATGACCAACAACAGGTGTGTAATTAAGACCACTAACAGTCACCAACTGACCATTATTAGTCTTAGTATAGCTGATGAAATACTCTCGTTCAGAGAACATATGAGAGGATGCTCCACTATCAAGAAGAAGGCCTCGTAAACCCAAACCAGTATTATTCATTGCTATCCATACCATTCCAACTTCTCTGTTATCTCCCACTGATTGAGACAACTCTATAGCCAAGTTTGCTGATCTACCTCCACTTGAACCACCTTTCTTTCTTTTTTGAGGACACATTGGACTCCAATGACCTTTCTGATCACAGGTGCGACATATATCATCAGGTTTTGGATTGAAGGTCTTTTTTTTTGAATATCTTCTTCTTTCCACTAGCATTATCATAGTTCAAAGCTCCCTATAACTTAGCAACAAGTGCTAGATGCTCAGTCTTCCCCTTATTTTGAGTCATGTGATCATAAAGGCCATTCAAGCTCATTGTTGCTTGAGATAGAGTAAGGCTTGACCCTTTTTCGATAAGAGACGTCTTGAGAACATTCCACTCAACATTGTCATTAGAAAGTGAGCAAAAAATAGCATAGGCGAGCATCATATTATCCATAGTGCTCTTTCCTTTGACAATCCAATGACAAATATCAATTATCCTTCCAATGTGGTCAGGCATAGGGGTAACATTATCCCAATTTATGCTCTAGATCTTCTTCACAAGTGCGTAAACATTAAGGCTTTGTCGGTCTTTGACATTGATCTGATGAAGAGTATCCCAGATCTCCTTTGATGTAGACAAGTTTGTGATATGACCAGACTGAGTGGAATCAATAGAACCATTCAGTAACCCTATGGCAGCACTATCCATTTGCAACTAAGTTTTGTACTGTTCTCAATCCTTTTTCCAACTCTTATAATCCTTTGATGTTTTATCAGTTGAAGGGAGAGTAGATTTGACAACCGTAGACATATCTTCTTTACCATTGGCATAAAGCCATAAAAAACGTGATTGAAGAGCAGACTTCATGCTAGCAGCCCAAGAGTTATAGTTAGAGCCATTAAGTTTGGAAAAATAGAGAGTATCAGACATATTGATATTAGCTTCAAGGGCAGGGCCCATAACCTATCAAAAAGGTATAGGCAGGGGAAGGAATGTGCATGTATGAACCTCAACAATCAACAGAATGATACCTGAAGTCCGAACAAAATAAGTCAATATATTAATATGAAAATATCTATATACACATCTGAAATCCAAATGAAATGAGTCAAACTTCAGCTAAATGGTGAGTACATTTATATATGGCTAAAAAGAATTTTGATGACTAATAGTAAATTTTCGTGATGGAATAGAGGTGAAACAAAAACTAGCTGAAGAGCTGGTTATTAAAGGAATTCTAAGCTGGTCTCAAATTGTATCCTTTAACAATGGGTTGCTCATCTTACTTTATGGTGACTAGAGTCCAACTGACCTTACTGTAGTGACTTAGCCTAAGATGACTTAATTACTCTCCAAGTTTGAGTTAACAAGAAGAACTCAATAAAGTTCCTATTAGATTTTCTATACTACTTATACAACTGCTACATAGTCTGTACACTGTCTTCCCACACTCATCATATGACCCATCATGTGACATCATGTGACATCACCCTGTGGCTGTGACACTTGTGATATGACACTTTTCTATACTTCTTTCTGTATAGTAAGTCCAAAAAAAAAGAAATATAAATAGTGACTTAGCTGTTTTGTCAAGTTATGACACTTATCTCTAGACATTATAGAAGCAACCTAGTTGGTCAGATATCCAGAAAGGATACTATCTAGATTGGAACTTATAGGATTACAAGTAGCCACACTTACAAAACATACAGCCCATGTAAAAGAAATAAGAGAAAAAGTGACCAAGGAAAAGATATAAAGGACTCTATAGCTAGAAAAGGATTTACAGCATAAGATACAGGAATTTGATCTAAAACTGGGAAGCCTAGTCTTAGTAAAGAACTCAGCAATAGAAATATCCACAGATAGAAAAATAAAGCTAAGATACCTAGGACCTATGGTAGTAGTAAAAAAACTACATAAAGGTGTCTATATCTTAGCCAAGCTAGATAGATTGGTCTAGCAAAACAAAGTGGCAGCCTTTTGAGTTATATCCTACCTTTCTAAAAAGAAAATGGACTTTACTAGAGAGATTCAAGGACTTTTAGATATCTTAGAAGAAGACTTAAAAGAGCTTATAACTGAAAGGGAAGAGATCCCTCTAGAAAGTACAAGTACCATAATAGATTTATAAGAGCCTATTTACAGGATAAAGAAACTATAGGCTACAAGCAACTTAGAAACCTACAAACTAGTTCACCTAGTGGATCTAAAAGCTGTCTAGCCTCATAGATGGTAGTCAAATGATTATGCTCTTTAGTAGCATCCCTACAATTCCTAGTGGCATTCTCAAGATAATAGATAGCTTGCAAGACATTTGAGGAGGTAAAGAGTAAGCCAACCTTGAGTGTAAAGATAAAGCAAGCATAAGCTATGGCTTTTTATAAGACTTTAGCCAAGGTGACTTAAATCTACTCCAAGTCTGAGTTAACAAGGAGAACTCAATGAAGTTTCTATTAGATTTTCTATACTACTTATACAACTACTATATGGTCTGTGCACTACTTTCCCATACTCATCATATAATATCATGTGACATGATATCATAACTTTTTATTTTCATATGACTGTGACACCTGTGACACCTATGACATGACACTTTCCCATATTCTCTTCTATGTAGTAAGTTCAAAAGAAAAAAAAAGAAGAGAAATATAAATAATGACTTAGCTATTTTGCTAAGTTATGATACTACCCCTCTCTTAAGTTTCCTTGTTCCAAGGAATTCCTTATAACTTGTAGTATGGGTCAACCATATTCCCTATCTCATTGTTGTTTTCTTTTGTCTACTCTCTTATTTCTGATTTTTCTTGCTCAACTTCTTCTTCTTTCTTAATTTTTTCTATTATTCTTCTTTTCTTAGGCTGTTCTCCCTTCCATTGTCTCCAATTTTTTTCTAATCTTTCCCAATATTCCTTATTGTATCTTTTATCTAACTATTCAAATAACTTCCTTGCTATAAATTTTTCTGGCAATTCTTCTCTCTCAAATACTTTGTTTTCTCTTTCTTACTAGTTTACTTCTTTTATGTCTTGTTGATATTCCTTTTCAAATTCCTCAATCACCTCTTTTGCATTTTCCAGATTCTCCCTTTCTTCCCAAGTGTCTGATTCTACTATAAATCCTTTCCACCTTATCTGTTATAACTTGGCAAAATAGCCAAGTCATTATTTATATTTACTTTTCTTTTGGACTTACTACATAGGAAGGAGTGTGGGAAAGTGTCACATAGTCACAGTCACATGACAGGAAGTTGCAGCATCATGTCACATAATATCACATGATAGGTTATATAATGAGTGTGAAAAAATAGTGCATAGACCATGTAATAGTTATATAAGTAGTGTACAGAAAATAATAGAAACTCCATTGAGTTCTCCTTATTAACTCAGACTTGGAGGGTGATTAAGTCATCTCAGGCTAAGTTGCTACATTACCAGATATTTGTCCTTCCCTCTAATTTGCTACTTATTCAAAATCCTCTCTACTTCCTATTCTTTTTTTCTCTCAATTATTACTAGCATTGGCTACTTCTTCTTTTTTCCCTCTACCTACCCTATGTATCTGCATATTCTACTCACATTAACTACTGGATGTATTTTTACTATATTAGGTAGTTCTAATTCAACTATGTTTGATGATACAATTTTCTTAATTTTATATGGGCCTATAAATCTCTCTATTAGCTTCTCTGTTCATCTCCTAACCATTTGATATTTCAAATCCTTAGTACTCAGCATTACCAAGTCTTCTACTTTATACTTGTCAACTTCTGCTCTCTTTCTATTCACATATTTCTTTATCTCCTCCTGTACTTTGCTTAGTGCTGTCTTTGCCTCTTCTTGGATCTTCTTCATTTTTGTTACAAATTTTTCTGCTATCTCATATTTTCTCTTCTTTCTCCTCTCAAATCCCACTCTTGGGTCTTGTCCATAACTTGCCTTGAAGGACAATGTTCTAGTACTAGAGTGTACCTTATTATTGTATGCAAACTCTGCTGTTTCCAACTATTCTGGCTATTGTTCTTGCCTATAATTGATAAACATTCTTAAATACTGTTCCAACTCCTAGTTGACCCTCTCTGTTTGTTCATCTATCTGAGGGTGGAATATTGTTGACATCTTACTTTTAATCCCCAACATTTTATTTAACTCTTATATCAATCCTGCTGCAAATTGAGATCCCCTATCAAAAATGATACTCTTAGGTAACTCATGTAACTTCCACACATTTTCTCTGAACAACCTAGCTAGTTCCTCTACTGATGTCTTCTCTATAGTTAGTATAAAGTGAACTATCTTAGTTAATCAACCCACCACTACTAGAATACTATTATATCCTTGAGCTAAGGGCAACTTGTGTAATAAAATCTGCTAATATATGTTTCCAAGGCTTCTTAGGTATTGAATTAGACATTAACTTTTCTGCCAGTTGCTCTGTGTGGTTTTTGTTTCTTTGGTAAGCATCACATCCCTTCACATATTGCTTCATCTCTTTAGTTACTCCTAGCCATCAAAAGTTTCAAGTGACCAACTCTACTGTCTTCCACTATCCTTTATGCCCTCCTACTGGCATATTATGATATAGTTGGATGATCTCTGCTCTTAACTTGTCATCTTTGGGTATATATACCTTCTCTTCCTTGTACATTATGCCTTCTACTTCTCTTTATTCCTAATTTCTGAGCATTTTCACTCTACTCCTGCCCATTTCATTTCTTCCACTGCTTTTACCACTTCATCATCTTTTACTTTAGACTACCTTACTTTCACCAGTAGGTCTACTCCTTCTACAATGATTTCTACCTTTTCTGTCTTCCTCATCCCTAATTATTCAGGTTTTACCAATGTCTCATTCTTATTATTCTTTTCTACTCCAATTTCCTAGTCTGGTCTCTTGCTGAGACTGTCTGCTTTTCCCATCTTACTCCCTGGAACATGTTTTAGTATAAAGTTAAACCTAGATAGGTATAAAGCCCATCTTGCTTGTCTCCAATTTAACTTCTGTGCTTTCATAAAGTATACAAGATTTTTGTGATCTATCCAGATCTCAAATTTAATTACTGCTTCTTCCAAGAAGTGTCTCCATGCTTCCAAACATCTAACTACTGCTAGCATCTCTTTGTCATGTATTTTGTAATTCCTTTTGGTATCACTGAGAGATTTTAAAATGAAAGTAACTAGCCTCCACATTTCATCAGAGTACTTTATTAACAGTACTCCTTTTGTTGCAGAGTTTGAAGTATCAGCTTCTACCCTAAATTCTTTGTCTAAATCTAGGGCTATTAATACTGGCTTTGTTATGAAGACCCTTTTTAACTTATTAAATGTTTTCTATTGCTCTTACCCCCACTGTTACTTTACATTCTTTCTTGTTAATATGTTTATTGGCCTTGCTACTCAAGCAAAATCCTTAATGAACCTCCTATAATAATTTGTAAGGCCCAAAAATTTTCTGATGTCTTTCACATTCTTTGGTTCTTGCCAACTAAGCACTCTATCCATCTTTTCTTTCTTTATTTCTATCCTATTAGGTCCTATAACTACTTCTAGGAATCCAATTTTCTTTACTTTCTACACATATTTCTCTGGCTTGATATACAAGTTGTTTTCCTCCAACCTTCTTAGTATTTCCTCCACAATCTCATCATGTCCTTCCTCAGTTTCTGTTCCTACCAGTACATTATCTACAAATACTGCTACTTTTCCTTTATTTATCAAGTCTCTTAAGATTTTGTTTATCATTACCTGAAACATGGCTGGCAAATTTGTCATCCTGAAAAACATAACTATTGGCTTAAAAGATCCCATATGTATTGTAAATGCTCCCTTCTACTCATTCTCTTCCTTTATCCTTATATTATTGAATCTCTACCTTAGATCCATTTTGGTAAAGATTTTCTTACTTCCTATATTGTTGATTAATTCTATAATTAATAGAAGTGGATAGTTGTTCTTTATTGTCTAATTATTTAGGTTACAGTAGTCTATTACTATCCTCTTACTACCATCCTTGTCAGTGAGCCAACTCCTGAGCTGGAATAAAGCCAACTGCTCTTTATCAGTGTTTGACAAAGAGAACTCAATAGAGTTCTTGTTGGATTCTGTTCACTATTTATACATGAAGAGTAACCCTAACCCTTTCTTTTATCCCACACTTCCCTATGAGTCACTTTCCTCTTGCACATTCATCAATAAGAAAATAAAAGAAAAGAAAAGAAAAGAAAAAGAAAAATAAATATTGACTTAGCTGTTTTGCCAAGTCATAATACCATCTCCCTCTTAAGTTTCCTCATCCTGAGAAATTTTCCTACAACTCATAGTATGGGTCAACCATGTTGCCCATCTTGTTATTGATGGGCTATGATAGCTCTTAGTGATCACCCTAGATAGATGTTCAGGAAGAACTCAATAGAGTTCTTTATTGGATTGGGCTACTACTTATACTATTCTACAGTAGCTATACAACTACTAGTCCACAATCACATGTCCTTCTAGAATGTTCTATGATCACCTGACCTGGTCACATGATCTGATTATCTAAGCTCCCATACTATTTATATCTTGACCCCATTGTATGACTTGAGGTTATAGATCAGATGTTCAAACACATGGGAAGTTAGTTTCTTTTTGGGGCTCTCATAACATGGCCCCCCCTTCAAGTTTCCTTGTTCCGAGGAATTTTTCCATCAACTCCAATTTTTATCCCATCTCTTTTCCCTTTCTCTCTCATACTTTTTTTTCCCCCAACCATATAGTAATTTTGCCATAAACTCCCTTAGTAGTTCTCGACTAAATTCCTTTTCTTCTTCTTTCTGCTCCTGTCACCTTAGTTCTTTGGCCTCTTTCCATACTCCCTCTCAAACTCTTCTACTAACTTTTTTATATTCTCTAGGTTTTCTCTACTCTCCCAAGTATCTCCTTCCATTGTATAGCTCTTCCATCTTACTAAGAATTTTTTTTTCCTCATACTACTCTTTTGTTTAAGATTTTCTCTACTTTGAATTCCTCCTCTCCTTCAATAATGACCAGTTTTGGTGGTATTTTCTTTTGTCCCTCTACCTGCAGCCTATAGAGTTGTACTCTACTTACATTGACTACAGGGTGTATTTTAATAGATTTAGGTAGTTCTAACTCTATCACATTACTAGAGACAATTTCCTTGACTTTGTAAGGGCCCATGAAACATTCTGTCAACTTCTCCGATCTTCTTCCTTTCATCTGCCATTTTAAATCCTTTGTACTTAGTAGTACTAAGTCCCCTACTCTGTATTCCTCTCCCTCCCTATGCTTTCTATTTGCAAACTTCTTCATTTTCTCCTGCACTTTCCCTAGTGTTGTTTTTGCTTTCTTTTGGACTTTTTTCATCTTTTCTATGAATTTTCCTGCTGCTTTATATTTCCCCTTTCTTCTTCCCTCAAATCTTATTCTTGGATCTTGACCACAGTTTGCTTTGAATAGCAATATTTTTGTTGCTGTGTGAATTTTATTATTATATGCAAATTTTGCTATTCCTAGCCAATCTGGCCACTGCTCTTGTCTATGGTCGATGAAGATCCTCAGGTATTGTTCTAACTTCTAGTTTATTCTTTCCATTTGCCTGTCTGTTTGAGGATAATAGGCTGTCAAAAGTTTTATTTGGATTCCTAACAAGTTATTTAGCTCCTTCATTATTCTCACTGCAAACTACACTCTCCTGTCTGATATAATACTTTCTGGAAGTCTGTGTAACTTCCATACATGATCTCAAAACAGCTTTGTAAGCCCTTCTACTGACATTTTCTCTATTGTTGTTATAAAATGTGCCATTTTGCTAAAGCAATCGCATATTACTAAGATAGCATCATATCCCTGAGCTGGTAGTAGCTTAGTGATGAAGTCTGCTGCAATATGACTCCATGGTTTCTCTGGGATTATGTTGGGCATCAGTTTTTCTGTTGGTGCTTTGCTCTGATTCTTGTATCTTTGACAAGCATCGCATTCATCCACATATCTTCCCATCTCCTTTGTTACTCCTGGCCACCAGTAATTCCTGGTGACCAGTTCTGTCATCTTTCATCTCCTTCTATGCTCTTCTATTAGGGTATTATGGTGCAATTGTATTATTTCCCCTCTGAGTTTCCCTTTTGGCACATATATCCTTCTTTCCTTTATTACTATTCTATCTTCTATTTCCCATTCTTTATCTTTCAATGTCTTTATTCCTGCCTTCTTTAGCTCTTCTACTGCTTTCACTACCTTTTTGTTGCCTTTTTGTGTCCTTTTGATTCTTTCTTTCAGATCTTCTTCTTCTACCAGTATTTTTGCTTCTCTGACCCATTCTAGTTTTATTAGTTTCTGATCTTTGTTATCCCTCTCTACTCTCTCCTGCCAGTCTGGCCTTCTACTCAGTCCATCTGCTTTTTCTATGCTTTTCCCTGGAATGTGCTTTAATATAAAATTAAACTGTGATAGGTATAGGGCCTATCTTGCTTGTCTTCAGTTTAGTTTTTGACTTGTCATAAAATACTAGAGGTTTTTATGGTCTGTCCAGATTTCAAATTTGAGTTTTTCCCTTTCCAAGTAGTGTCTCTATGCTTCTAGGCACCTAATTACTGCCAACATCTCTTTGTCATGTATTTCATAGTTTTGTTCTATAGTGTTTAACAACTTAGAGATGAAGGCCACTGGCCTCTATTTCCTATCCTCACATTTTGTTGACAACATCCCTCTAGTTGCATAGTCTAAGGCATCTGCCTCCACTCTCATCTCCCTATCTATGTCTAGAATAGCTAAAACTGGCTCTGTAGTGAATACTGCTTTGAGTTTTCCAAATACTTCCTCCTACTCCTTCTCCTACTTCCATTTCTGCTCCTTTCTGACCAATACATGTAATGGTGCAGCTATTTTGGCAAAGTCTTTTATAAACCTTTTTTAATAGTTGGCTAGGCCCAGAAACTTTTGTACCTCTTTGATATTTCTGGGTGCTGGCTAGTTTAGTACTCCTTCTACTTTTTCCTTCTGCATTTCTACCTCTCTTGGACTGATCACTACTCCCAGAAATTCTACCTCTCTTACTTTCTATTTACACTTCTCTGGTTTCACAAATAGGTTGTTTTCTTCCAGCCTCCTTAATACTTCTTCTACTAGTTCATTGTGCCCTTCTTCTATATCTGTAGCTACTAAGATGTTGTCAATGAAAGTTGTGGTATCTTCTTGGTTTATGAGATCCCAGAATAGGTCATTCATCATTGTTTGGAAAGTGGTAGGGGAGTTAGTTAACCTGAAGTACATAACTGTGGGCTCATAGGCTTTGATGTGCATTATAAATATCACTTTCTATTCATCTCTTTCTTTGATCCTAACATTGTTGTATCCCCATCTTAGATCTAGCTTTGTAAATACTTTTCTCTTTTCCACTCCATCCAATATATCTGCTATGAGAGAAAGGGGGTACCTATTTTTTATCGTCTACTAGTTTATATGTCAATAGTCTTATACCATCCTTTGTTTTCCATTCTTTTTTGCTATGAAATGTACTGGCAAAGTTTGGGATGACTTGAAAGGTCAAATATACCCTTTTCTTAGTTGGTTCTTTACAAATATCTGTATCTCCTCTCTCTCTTCCCTCAACAATGAATACATCTTCCCCTTTTTTGGCACAAACCCCTCTTTTAACTCTATTGCATGATCCCAGGCCTTTCATACTGGCATTCTTTCTATCACAAATGGCTACTTACTAATTTGTGATTGGTTGATTAGATATTCAAAAAGCTCAAAAAAGTGAAGTTTAGACAAGCAGCAAAGATGTTATTAAGTCTGAGGTCTAATCCTCAGACTATAAGTCCTTATATAAAGTAATAGTTTGTGCACTAGGACAGATCATCACATGCTACTACCTATTGTTCTATATGTGGTAGTACCTTTGTGCTTAATATAGTGATAACTTAACCTTATGGAGGCTGTCCTTTGTTCTAAGAAAAGGACAAATGACTATCTATGGATAATTAATAAAATCTATGTGCAAATATTGAGGACTTCATATCTCCACTAATATTAATTACCTTGGAGTTGTTCTAGGCTCATTCTGAGCATTATGAAAAAGGCTTCTGCTGAGTCTAGAACCAAAGCATCAATTGTGGCGGTTTCCAAGATATTAGCAATTTAATAAACAGTAACATGGTAGTTACCAGTTGATCTGCTTAATATCTCAGCCATTATTGATCACCTTGAGATGTGACTAGCATTGATCAAAAGGTCTTCTTAAGGACTTTAAGTTGGCTATAAGACCGTGGGAACTGTCGAAGAATCAGTGGAGATATGACCAAATGAAGTTTATGACACTTTCCAACTCTTTCTTTCCAAATACTTTTCTCTATTTCCAAAATTTCTTGGGTACTAAGGGAATTAGTACCTCTTTATCCTTATCTTTCCCTGTTTTCTTTACTACTTTTTCTTTTACCTCCTGCTTTCTCTTTTCACATATGGGTGGACACCATGTTATTTTTACCTCCCTTTTCTCCCAGTCTATCTCTGGGTTGTAGGCTACTAGCCATGGCATTTCTAGTATCACCTCTGTTTTCCCCAGATTACATATGTCTATCCTTGCTCTTTCCATATGTCCTTTGAAGAACATATTATACTCAACCTAGTATATTATGGCTCCTCCAACATTTGCCATTCTATTCACATTTCTTACTAAGAGGGGTTTTTTTAACCTTTCTATTTTAAATCCATTTTCTTTGGCAAAGGTTGTATCCATGAATAAACCAGTTGCCCCACTATCTAACAGTACTTTCACTGTTACTCCTTCATGGTTTTCCAACTTCTCTAATCCTACTTTCATCCAGACCTCTCTTAGTGGCTGTAGTATGCACCACACATCTCTTGCCCTCTCAGTTGTATTGGTAGAATTTAATTTATTACCCAGTTTTTCTGGGTGCAATACACTGTACAAATTATTGGAGGCCAGTTAAGAGCTCACTGTCCTCTATTGTCTTTTGCTGACTCCTATAGTATTTTTACTACTCTTCCTTTTTTTCCACTTTACCCAGCAATTTTTGGCCATATAACCCACTTCCCACACACATAGCAGGTTCTATCTTCTTACCTTCCTTTGTCCATATCCATTGCATTTGGGTTTCTCCTTGGACCTGTCTGATTTTAGCTGAACATACTTGGCCCCTGATATCCTCCACTGTTGTTTCCAGCTCTCTATGTGATTTGTCCTCCTCTTCCTCTATATAATCCTCCCCTATTTTCCCCTTGGCTGCATATTTCTCCCTGGGTACACTGCATTTCTCCCCAACATCCTTTCCTCTACCCTGCTCTGTCTCCAGTTTAATTTTATCTTACCGCTCTCTCTTGCCACTCTCCAATGGTGATTGGTAGTTCTTCTGCTTCAGCCAACTTTCTTCTGATGGTCCCGTTTAGCCCCCTCTTAAATTCTTCTATAAGGGGTCTTCCCATATAGCTGCTTCCCCTGGTAACCTTTTTAAACTCCTGCACATACTCATCACAGGTCCTTCCTCCTTACTCTATTGTCCTTAGCTGTTTGATCTTTCTTTCTTCTTCTAATGTTTCCCCAAAGTCATTTCTTATTTTGGTAAACAATTGTTCCACCAACTCCACCTCTAACTCTCCTTTTGCTAACTTATTTAACAAGTTGTCTTTCTATACTTTTGCTATCCCTCCCTGCACATATGATAATACCCAGGCTACCTGGGTCATCGCTGCCTTCTCTGTCATCTTCATTCTAATATATATACAAGCCACATTAATAAATGTGCTCTCTTCCTTCATCTTTCTACTAAAGACTTGAGGTCTTGTGACCTCTACTCTGCTCCCCTGTTGTTGAAGAAGTATGGTGTTAACCTGCTGCTGCAAAGTGACAATCATTACAAGAAGTTACTTCTCTTGGGTTAGTAGTGGTGGTTGGTGAGGGGTAGGTGTCAAAGAAGTTTTCTCTTGTTGCTATTATTATTGGTGAGACATGTCATATGATAATAGTAGTGGTGATGGTAAGGGAGATGATTCGTATTTGGAGCTTGTTGACAAGACTTCTTTTTTTAGAGTGACTATCTAAGACTATGTTCAATAGGATGCAGAATCTTTATCTGTCTAGAGTTCTATTGCCTTACTGACTACTGCCCTAATCAAAATATATATGATTGCCCCTAAGAAGGGAACTCCTAAGCTAAGTGGTTTCTTAATGAATAACTACCACTCTCCTGCATGTACTACTCATAATGGAGCATAGTACAGAGTTTATATAGAGAAAGATATATAGAACAACATCTAGTTGCAAGGTCAGGACTTGAACAAGATACCTGGACTTGGTACCTAGTCTCCTCCCTCAGTCCCTAACTAACTAAGAAGTCCCCTTTACAGCTAGGGCCTGCTATCCAAGATGCTTGTGAGCACTGTGCTTACTAGTAAGGAAGATAAAGAGTAAGTGGGTAGTGAGGCTACAAGGTATGAGGTCACCATTGGGTATTGAGTTCTTATGTTATTGATGGGCTGTAATAGCTCTTAGTGATCACCCTAGGTAGATGTTCAGGAAGAACTTAATGGAGTTCTTTGTTAGATTGGACTACTACTTATACTATTCTATAGTGGCTATACAACTACTAGTCCATGATCACATGTCCTTCTAGAATGTTCTATGATCACCTGACCTGGTCACATGATCTGATTATCTAAGCTCCCATGCTATTTATATCTTGACCCCATTATATGACTTGAGGTTATAAATCAGATATTCAAATGTGTGGGAAGTTAGTTCCTTTTTAGGGCTCTCATAACACATTTCATTGTCATCTTTTTCTGTCCACTCTCCAACTCCTGATTTTTCTTTCTCAATTTCTTTTTCTTTCATGATTGTTTTCATTTTTCTTTCCCCTGATTGTTTTTCTTTCTACTGTCTTTAGTTCCTCTCTAATCTTCCCTAATATTCTTGGTCATACCTCTTGTCTAACTATCTGAATAGCTTTCTTGCTGTAAATCTTCCTGGCAATTCTCCCCTCTTGAATGTTCTGTCCTTGCATTCTTGTCTTGCCACATCTTCTATGTCTTGCTAATATTCCTTTTTGAATTCTTCAATCGTTTCTTTTGTGTTCTTTAAATTCTCTCTTCCTTCCCAAGTATTAGACTCTACTGTAAACCCTTTTCATTGTACTAAGTACTTGTCTTTTCCCCTTACTTGCTGTTTATTCAATATTCTTTCTACCTCCCATTTGTCATGACTTGGCAAAATGGCTAAGTCAATATTTATATTTCTTTCTTTTTCTTTTCTTTTCTTTTCTGATTATCTTTTTTCTTTTCTTTTTCTTTTCTTTTCTTTTCTTATCGATGGATGCATGAAAGGAAAGTGACTCATAGGGGAGCACAGGATAAAAGAAAGGGTTAGGGTTACTCTTCTTGTATAAATAGTATACAGAATCCAATGGGAACTCTATTAAGTTCTCTTTGTCAAATGCTAAACAAAGAGCAGTTGGCTTTATTCCAGCTTGGAGTTTAGCTTTCTTACACTAGAACTTGATTCACATCTGAGCACCATCTGCCTTGGACCTTGCTCAATCTCTTATCTCATTTAAATCAACCCTCAGCTGCTGATCATGATAATCAGCAGCCACCTCCATACATAGCTGGGCCCTTGGCTTAAGGGGGCTTTGTAGTCAGTTAGGAACTGTAGGTAGAGATACAGTACTAAGCTTAAGTGTTGTGTTCAAGACCTGACCTCATAATTGAGTTGTGTTAAGTAGTATAGCTTTCATAGTATAAACCTCATGCTGTACTCCATTGTGAGTGGTATATACAGAGGAGTAATAGTTACTTTTAGAAGACTATCTAGATTAGAGATCCTATTCATTGAATGATAGTCTAATCATACTATTAGGGCAGTAGGTACCTGGCCAGGTGAAGATCTTGCATCCCAGTAGATGTAGCATAAATAGGCAAAAATCAACATTACAAGAGAAACACTGTTATGCTGCAAATGAATTTTCTGTAGAAGATAACATTTGATACAATTTATACCAATGGATCCTTATTTAGAATTTGCTCTAGAACCCTTTTTATAATCCTTAGAACATAATACTATATGATAAAGACATTGAGCAGGTGATAATCAGCCTAGAGCTCATGCTGATACCTTAAGAGACAAATAGGATAAGCTGGCATTAGATTACTAAGAAAGTTACTAAGAGACATTTACCTTTGAATGAACTCAGAAAGATGGTAAACTTGTACTTTAGAACTAGTGGTATTTAGATGATGAACTTAGACTAATAGACTTGGTGCTTGTAAATAAGCATTGATAGCATCAGATCAATTATATTTAGATAAATGACCTCTAGGATATGACTTGGAGATACTAGACATTAATGGAGACTTACCAATTGTTTAACAGGTATTTAAGGAAGTCCAAATTACAAAGTAGTATCAAGAAAAGAATAGAATAAGAAGGAAGAATATTCTAGAAGAAAGCAGCAATGAAGACATGTCATCTTTGATGAAAAGGACTTGGTGAGGGGATGTTGTCATGCCAGATAGCTTTTTAGGCAATAAAAGTCATATTTTTCATCATAACAACAAGAATAACCAGCTTGAGAGACAAGTTTGGCCCTCCAGAGATATTGTTAGATGCCTAGTCATGGACTCGAGCATACCACTTGAGTAGCAGAGTAGTGGCTGTGACTACTACTACAGAAACCTCATAGAGATTGTCTAGAGAATTTCATAACAGATCTATAATAGAACTTCTCTTTAGAGTACTCTCAAGAGTAGAAAGAACCTTAGAAAATGTTTTCTATAAGAATGATGTCATATCTTGGTGACAGTGACTTATTTATAATATCTAGGTTACTATCAGAGCAGGGCTATCATTGCTGATAGTTAATTATAGTAAGAACTAGCAAGATGAGTCCTCTTGAGGACTATATTGCAAACCTAACAGAAGAAGACTGAGGCTTAAAGATATGATGAGGTATGGAGGAGTAGTAAAAGGACTAGAGAGATCAGACAGAGAGGTCAGATAGAGAGATAGAAGAAGATATGTTTAATGAAGACAACATGCTCAAGAGCAAGATGACTCGAGATTACTGCCTCTCTCTATAGCCCATTAAAAGGCTTGAGAGCTATCTATTGTTTAGAGAAGAACCCCAGGAGTAGGATTAGAGAAGTGGGAAGTGGTAGCCAAGTGATTGGAAGAGATGCTGTCTCATCATTTCACTTTTACTATCTTTGGGAATTTGGAAGTTTTCTTTGTTTCTTTTCTTTTGTTGTATCATTGCTTTGTAATCCTAATAAAATACTCTAGGGCACAGAAGGAAAAGAAAATACTCTTCCCCCCATTATCTCTCTCTCTGTTGCTCTAGAGCTAAAAAACTATCTGAGTAATTTGAGGTTTTTCTTTTGTGTCTGCTTTATGAAAACTTTATAAAACTTCCCTTGAAGAGAGACTCAAGCCTCAATGGACTTGGGCATTTGCTTATGCTAGGAGCTAACCACTTACTACATGTTTTTGGAGTAGGCTTCTAGTTGTACAGTCAGCTGAAGTAGAGCTTGCATAATAGTATGGGAGTTCTAGGTAGTGCTGCTGTATTAATGGCGAGCTAGGCTACTAGACTAGGTAAGGGCAGTAGTATCATGGCATGAGATAAACATATGCCTTAGGGATCCTATTATAATGAAGGTTTACTTGAGTGGATACTAAAAACAGTTCTTTTTCTTAGGTTTCTATTTAATATGTTTTGGTTATTCTTTGGATATTCACCTTTAGTAAGCTCTCTATTATTTGATTTATCTCCCCAGTACCTACTTGTTTAGTGCACAATTTTGAAGTAGTTTGAAGATTTTGCCTCTCTGATCTTGCTTTTATCTTTGTTTTGTGATCAAACCTTTTGATCCCTATCAATATGTCATCATAAAGAAAGAAGAAAGATATATAAGCCTCAGGAGTTTAGGGGGAATTAGTAAGAGAAGGAGTTGATGGAAATCCAAAAGTAGCAATAGTTTTCTTTTTATCTTTATTCTTTGAGTTTTAGCCATTTGTAATATCTTTAATATAGTATCTGGAGTGTAGTTGGATTGGAGAAAAACCTCTTGACTCCTACCTCTATTTACACTGCCTCTAGAATTGTAAATGCAGATCTATTGAGAGTAAGAAGACTAGGACCAGGGGAATGTCTTGAGCAGAACATAGAATATACCTAAAACTCGATCTAGAGAGGAATAGCAGATGCAACTCAGACAGGCTTTAGAGAGGACAGTAGGCTAGAAAAGCTTGGCTAGGTGTACACTTGGACTGTATCATACCCATAAGATTTAGTGTTAAGAGTGCAAACAAGGGGGCAACTAAGTATAGAGGGTCCATAAGTGATCAACTAACTGTATTTTCTAGTTGATTCTAGTCATAGTGTGTAAAGGTTGACACCTTAGGGAGGCTATGCAACGACAATCTTACATTCATTTTACAACAACCAACATATATTTTACTAGAGCTATATATAATTCTACTTTTCAAATTATTTATAAACCTTCATCTTTGATTATCTCTCCTCAGACCTTTAGTATGCAATTGGGAGCTGGCACATCATTATTTTGTTTGTTCCAGTGTGCAATTCCCTTTTGTATCCTTTTAGTGTATTTATCAATAAGAAATTCAAAGAAATTCAAAGAAAAAAAAAGAAATATAAATATTAACTTAGCTATTTTGCCAAGTCATAACAATTCTTTTTACCTATAAAGAAAAATGGTGACATCTAAGGGGATTTTGATAGTCTGATATACCTCTTTCTCAATTGGTTCTTTACAAAGTTCTGGACTTCTTTTCTATTATTTTTGGATAAAGGATAGATTCCTCCCTTCCATGGTTTAAACATCTCCTTGAGATCAATAGTATGATCCCAAACTTTTCTTATCAGCATTTTCTCTGATTCTACTTTCCCAAATACATTTCTCTACTTTAGAAATTTTCTTAGGACCAACTCTTTGATTTTCCTGTGGTTCTCTTCAGTTTCCTCTTTTCTTCCCCAATCTTCTTTATTGTCTATTGCCCATCTGACAATTCTTTCTTTCTCTAGGGTTACCATTCTTTTTTCCTTTTTGACTTTTTCTTTAGTATTGCTCTCCCATACAAAGACAGGTACCTTGTCATCTTAACTTTTCCAGTGAAAGAGTACTAAAGGAAATTGCATACTAGAACAAACAAAACAATGTTGTGCCAGCTCCCAATTGCATGCTAAAGGTTCAAGAGGAGATAATCAAAGATAAAGGTTATAAGTAACTAGAAAAGTAAAATTATACATAGCTCAAATAAAATATATATTTGGTCATTATGAAAAGAGTATAAGATCTCTTTAGATTGTCATCGTATAGTCTTTCTAAGATATTAACCTCTATATACCATAACAAAAGCTTCTTTGGAAAATACAATTAGTTGATTACTTATGAATCCTCTATACTCAGTTGCTCTCTTGTCTGCACCTCTAACACTGAACCTTATTGTAAGACTCTAGCTACAATGACTTAAGTCCACTCCAAGTCAGAGTTAACAAGGAGAACTTGATAGAGTTCTTGTTTGATTTTCTACACTACTTATACAATTTATTATGGTGGCTATATAACATCCTCCTATAGTCCTTATGTTATTCCCATCATATAACTACCTCATCACATGCTGTGACTTGTGACATGACCTAGTATGACCAATGTCACATCTTTTGTGACTCTGTGACTATCACATGATATTCCCCATGCTCTCCCTTAGTAATAATCTAAAAGAAAAGAAAAGAAAAAGAAAAGAAATATAAATATTGACTTAGCTGTTTTGCCAAGTCATGACACTTATAGGTGTGATGCAATCCAAGTGTGCATCTAGCCAAGCTTTTTCAGCCTGCCATTCTCTCCAAAGCCTGCCCAAGTTGCATCTACTATTCCTCTCTAGATTGAGTTCTAGGTATATTCTGTGTTTTTCTTAAGATATTCTACTGACTCTAAACTCTTACACTTAATAGTTTTACATTTTACAATTCCAGAGATAGTGATGATAGAGATAAGTACCAAGAGGTTCTTCTTTTCTTCTCATCTTATCCTAGATACTATATTAAAGTTATTACAAAGCTCTGAAACTCAAGGAATAAAATATAAAAAGGAAACTATTACTACTTTTAGGATTCCCTCAACTCCTTCTTGCTCTAAGTCCTCCCAAAATCCTACTGATTACACATTCCTTTCCTGACTTCTTTCCATCAATAATATGTCTCTCTTGCTGTTTCCTTCTAAAATCTTTTTTATCCTTTAATGTTCTTCTTTCTGTTATTGGCTTGTGATTTAGAACTCCTTATTTACCTGTCAAGTGTTAGTAAGCTCTAACTATAGTCCCAAATCTCTAAGTCACATCCTAAGTGTTATTTATCTAAATATATCTAATTTGATACTATCAATGCTTATTTGCAATTAACAGTATATCCATATAAGTCCATCATTAGTATACTGCTAGTTCTAGAGTGCAAGTATGCTATCTATAGATAATTAATAAAGTCTATATGCAAATATTGAGGACTTTATATCTCTACTAATATTAATTACCTTGGAGTTGTTCTAGGCTCATTCTGAGCATTATGAAGAAGGCTTTTGCTGAGTCTAGAACCAAAGCATCAATTGTGGTGGTTTCCAAGATATTAGCAATTTAATAAACAGTAACATGGTGGTTACCAGTTGATCTGCTTAATATCTCAGCCAATATTGATTTCCTCAAGACATGACTGGCATTAATCAAAAAGTATTTTTGAGGGCTTTCTGTAGCCATTGAGACTGTGAGAATTGTTGAAGAATTGATGGAGATATGGCTAAATAAAGTTTGTGATACAAAGAAAACTTATAGGAACATATCAAGTTCTTGCATCTCAGACAGAATATATGCTTGGGTTACTCTGATGCTGATAATCAACATGTTTAGTAGTTGCTAGAGATTAGTACTAGATCAACTATAAAATGATTCAAGTCTTTGTTATCTTAAAACTATGTTTCTTGGCTATTTCTCTATTCATAAACATCCCTATGGTGCCACTATCTAAGAGTACTTTGATTGTTATGCCTTTATGCATATTTACTTTCTCTATCCTAATGTCTAACCATACTTCTCTTAGAATTTTGAACGTTCTCCTGATGTCCCTTTCCTTTTTTTCCTTTATTGCTATGCTTTTCAACTCTCCTAGTTATGCACTACTTTGCTGTGCCTTTGCCTCTCTGGGCTGTACTACTTCTTTCCTCTTTTTACATTCACACCACTTCTGTCTATTTGAAATCATCCTCTATTTTCCTCTATATAACACTCCTTTCTTCTACACATATGTCGCAATCAACTCCCTATATACCACCCTAACTCAAATAGATATGCCCCATCTGGGATGTCTTCTCCACAATGCTCCTGTGTCTTCTGTTGTAAAACATGTGCTAGACTTCTCTTGTCCTCTTGCTATGCTTCTTATGACCTGGCCATACATGCTGCCTCTTCTTTCTCTATTCTTCTCATTCTCCTTTCTGTTTTCTGCACTTCTTTCCTAGTGGGATGCACCAGCTTCTTTTCATGCTGTGCCTTTTGTGGCCTTGCTACATGTGCTGCTTTTCCTCTCTTCTTCCATAGTAGGTATTTTCTGTACTTATGCCCCTCTTTCTTACATTTGTAGCATTCAACCTTCTACTTCTTCATCTCCTGTCTCCTTAATTCCACTCCACACTTCATTACCTTACTTGTTAATACTTTGAATTTATTTTGGGGAACAGATTTCCCCTTCTTCTTTCTCTCCTTTCTGCAATGTTGGGCTTGGTGTCCAAACCCTCTGCAGTTCTAGCATTCTCTTTCTTGCTTTCCTTCTAACTTTGCCCTTAGTGAAGCAAGAGTATGCTTTTCTTTGAGCAGGTTACTCATGATATTATGGTATTGTTGTTGAGACATCATGACAATATCTCAAGAGTATGAATAGAATATTGAGTTTTGCTATTTACTATTATATCTGCTGGGGTGTGTTAAGGACCAGAAACTTCACAAGGAAAGGAGTGCAATTGAGGATTTAGTTACAACCTTAAGGGTTGAACCAGCCTCTGTACCAATCCTCAACTTCAGGTTGAAGGGAATGAGGTCCAGGTTAGGGTCACAAGAGATTAGGGTGAGGAAGAAGGAGTTGATTGAAGTTTTGCCTATGAAAGAACAAAGCTAAGATGTACTGACTAAATCAATGCATACTTCAGGTATGCTGACTAATCTTAGGTAATATTCTGGTAAGTTCAGGGTCATGGTTAAGGCCATAACAGGGTGTTGTTACACCACTAGAGAATTTTCTATGGAAATGTAGCATGGGATAAAAATTATAATCCTGGATTTCACTATTGGAACCTACTTTAGAGACCTTCTACAAGCCCTAGACATAATCTAGACCCAAGACTGGGTACTTCTATTAGGTAGTGGCCAAGCTGTCACATGCTAGAAAAGCACATACCTCAGAAGGCAAGACTGATGAGCTGGCATCAGGTTCCTCAGATATAGACTATCAATGTTGAAGCTCTAGAAGTCAGAGGCTTAGGAATATCCTTGGAATGTGAGATAATTTCAATCTAGAGTAGACTTAGACTAATATGACACCAAGACAACAGATCAAAAGTCTATTAGTAACTAGTGATCCCATCACTGCTGGACTCGGACAAGAAACAGATATGCCACTGGATGACAATTGTATTGCTGATGCTCAAACACACTGTTATATATTTCTAGACCATATTCAGAGTAGAAGAAAGCCAGTTTGGGGTTCAGAGAACAATAGGCAGAAGTGAAGTATAGAGGTAGAGCAGGATTATATGGTCATGTCCAGGAGGTATGGAGGACAGGAAGGTAATGGTTGTCATAGCCACTATTATGCTGGACAGCTGTTCAGGCAATAAAAGTAACATTTTTCACCATAATAATGAGAATAACCAGCTCGAGAGACAAGTTCGGCCCCCCTAGAGATATCATTAGATACCCAGTTGTGGACTCAAGCATACCACTTGAGTAGCAGAGTAATGGCTGTGACTGCTACTACAAAAACCTCAGAGATTATCCAGAGAATTTCATAACAGATCTATAACAGAACTTCTCTCTAAAGTACTCTCGAGAGCAGAAAGGACCTTAGAAGATGTTCTTTAACAGAATGATGTCATATCTCAGTAGCAGTCACTTATTTATAACATCTAGGTTACCATCAGAGCAGGGCCATTATTGCTGATGGCTAATTATAGCAAGAACTAGCAAGATGAGTCCTCTCGAGGACTGCATCGCAAACCTAACAAAAGAAAACTGAGACTCAAAGATGTGATGAAGTATAGAGGAGTAGTAGAAGGACTAGAGAGGTTAAGAAGAGAGATCAGATAGAGAGATGAAAGAAGAGGTGTTTGATGAAGATAACATACTTGAGAGCAAGACAACTCAAGATCGCTGCCTCTCTCTACAGTCCATCAAAAGGCTTGAGAGCCATATATTGTTTATAGAAGAACCCCAGAAGTAGGATTAGAGGAGTAGGGAGTGGTAGCCAAGTGATTGGGAGAGGTGCTGTCTCATTATTTCCCTCTTACTATCTTTGGGAATTTGGAAGTTTTCTTTGTTTCTTTTCTTTTGTTGTATCATTGCTTTGTAATCCTAATAAAATACTCTAGGGCACAGAAGGAAAAGAGACTCTTCCCCCCCATTATCTCTCCCTCTGTTACTCTAGAGCTAAAAGGCTATTTGAGTGATTTGAGGATTTCTTTTGTGTCTACTTTATGAAAACTCTATAAAACTTCCCTCAAAGGGAGACTCAAGCTCAATGGACCTGGGCATTTGCTTATGCTAGGAGCTAACCACTCGCTATGAGTTATTAGAGTCAGCTTCTAGTTGTACAGTCAGCTAAAGAAAAGCCCACACAATGACATGGGAGTTCTAGGTAGTACTGCTGTATTGACGGTGAGCTAGACTACTAGACTAGGTAAGGGCAGTAGTGTCACGGTGCGAGATGAACACGTGTTTTAGGGATCCTATTACAGTGAGGGTTCTTTTGAGTGGATACTAAAAACAGTTCTTTTCTTTTTAGGTTTCTATTTGATATGTTTTGGTTATTCTTTGGACTTTTACCCTTAGTAAGCTCTCTATTATTTGATTTATCTCCCCAGTGCCTACTTGTTTAGTGTACAATTGTGAAGCAGCTCAGAGATTTCACCTCTCTGACCTCACTTTCACCTTTGTTCTGTGATCAAACCTTTTGATCCCCATCACCACATGGTATTGTCATAGAGGAGAGATACAAGGGAGAGTAGTAGAATAAAGAGTTTCCTTTTCTATTTCTTTTTAATTGAGTCTCAAACATTTGTAATATTTGAATATATTTCTCAGAGTGGAGATTGATAGGCAGTGCCTCCTTGGCCCTTGCCTTCATCTCAGAAGCTCTTGAGGTTGTAAATGTGATTCTCTTGAGTATGTAAGAGGTAATCTTGGTAAGAGGTTGAGTTGGTAAATGTTTCTTATCATATACCCTACTCTTTCTTGAGACAAGATGCAGTAGTTACTCAGATAACCTTCTATGAAGTAGCAGGCCTGAAAAGCCTGGCTAATCATTGACTCAGATTATATCATATCCATAAAGTTTGGTGTGGGAGTATGGATGAGGGCTTGATTGAGTGTAGTAAGGTTCATGAGTAGTTTACTAACTATTCTACTAGTGAGCTTGTTATGGTGTGTAAAGATAGACACCTTAGGAACACCATGCAAGGTGGATCTAGATCAAGCTCCTAATCATTTCATCTATTTTTATATTACAAATAAGCTGTGCTTTACATTATAATTTCTTTCTAATATCCCTACTTTCTTCTTCTCCCCACAAACCCTTTAGCACACAATTGGGAACTGTCACTGCCCATTTCTACTTGCTAGTCACAGCTAACTTCCCTTTTGCCCCTTTTAGTACAAGATCTTCATCCAGCCAGATACCTACTTCCTTACTAACTACTGTCCTAATACTAGGGTTACACTATCACCTCAACAGGGAGAATCCCTAATCTAGATAGCCCTTTAAGAGGTAACTGTCACTCCTCTGCATGTACTACTTACAATAGAGCATAGCACAAGGTTTATACTATGAAGGTGTAACTAATAGGTTCAATTGGTAGGTCAGGACTCGACTATATACCTGAACTTGGTATACAATTTCCTCTCTCAGTTCCTAACTGACTGAGAAGTCCCCTTAAGCCAAGGGCCCAGCTATATATTGTCATGACTTGGCAAAATTAAGTTAATATTTATATTTCTTTTAGATTATTACTAAGGTGGAGCACAGCAAGATATCATGTGACAAGTCACAGAGTTACAAAAGGTGTGACAACAGTCACAGAAATGGTCACATCATGGAGACTACAGGAGATAAAGGAGCATAGCCACATAATAATTGTATATATAGTGTAGTAAATCTAATAGAAGCTCTATTGAGTTCTTTTTGTCAATTGCTGAACAAAGAGTAGTTGGCTTAATTCCAGCTTGGAGTTTAGCTTTTTTACATATATAGAGGTGACTAACAATTATGGTGATTGTCAGTCAAGGGTTAATAAAATGATTGATAGAATATATAAGCAAGGTTTGAGGTAAACTAAGCTCTGGGATATAGGTTATCGAGTTCTTTTGTCAGTAACTGACTTAAGATCTTAATCCTAGGTTAGGACCAAGGGAGCTCTTCAGGGTTAGAAGAGAACTCGATGGAGTCCTCACTTGATTCTTCTATACTATTTATACATTTCTTATCTATTTGTTCCTATTTATAATACAAGTCCTCTTCCCATGTCCATTAGTTATTCTTGGTTTCTTTCCCATGTAGTCTGTTATTCTCTTCCATCAACTGATCCTATCCATCACTGTTATCATAGTTACATTAACTTATGATACCCCGTTGTGAACTCAAGCATACCACTTGAGTAGCAGAGTAGTAGCTGTAACTACCACTACAGAGACCTCATAGATGCTTGCCCAGGTGCCCTATATCAGATTTATAACAGAACTCCCTTTTAGAGTACTCTCGAGGATAGAGATAAACTTTAGTGACTAACCTTATACAAAATGATGTCATACCTTAGTGACCAGCTATGCTATATCAAGAGCAGTTACCATCAGACCTAAGCCATCATCACTGATGGCTAATTATACTAAGATCAAGAAAAGCAAGTTGTCAGCGTCTAAAGTCCGATAACTAGAATTAAGCCAACTGTCTCTTTGTCAAACTCTAAACAAAGAGAACTCGATGGAGTTCTCACTCATTTCTCTACTACTTATACACTTTACTACTGTGGCTATGCGCTTGCTCTCCCATAGTCCTCATGTTACTCTTATCATGTGACACACTGTGACCCTCTGTCACACAATTGTGACATTGTGATAAAGTCACATGATACTTTCCCACACTCCATCTTGTAGTTGTAAATAAGAAAAGAAAAGAAAAGAAATATAAATAATGACTTAGCTAATTTGCCAAGTCATGACACCACCCCCCTCTTAAGTTTCCTCGTCCTGAGGAATTTCCCTATAGCTCATAATATGGGTTCACCATGTTGCCCATTTCGTCTTTGTCTTCCTCTGTCCATTCTCAAACTCCCGATTTTTCTTCTTCAACTTCTTCTTCCTCTTCTGGGATTGTCTTCATCGTCCCTCTTCTTGCTGGCTTTTTGCCCTTCCATTGCCTCCAATTCCTTTCCATCCTTCCCCAATATTCCTGGTCATATTGCTTGTCTGACCATCTATACAACTTCTTCGCCGTAAACCTCCCTGGTAGTTCTCTTTGTTGGAACGTCCCTTCTTCGCGCTCTTGTCACACCACATCTTCCATATCCCATCAATATTCTTTCTCAAATTCTTTGATTGCTTCTTGTACATTCTTTAAATTCTCCTTTCCTTCCCATGTGTCTGATTCTGCTATAAATCCTTTCCAACGTACTAAATACTTGTTTTTACCTCTGACCTTCCTTTTATTTAGTATACGTTCTACCTCCCATTCTTCTTCTCCTTCGATTATTACTAGGGCTGGTCGCTCCTTTTTCTGCCCCTCCACCTGTCCTATATATCGTTGTATTCTACTAACATTCACTACCGGGTGTATTTTTACTGTAGTAGGTAGTTCTAATTTGACTGCATTCGATGATATTATCTCCCTGACTTTATAAGGACCGACGAATCTCTCTGTCAACTTCTCTGTCCTCCTTCCGACCATTTGATATTTCAGATCTTTGGTACTGAGCATGACCAAGTCTCCTACTTTATACTCCTCTATGTCTGATCTCTTCTTGTTGGCATATTTCTTCATATCTGCTTGTGCCTTTCCTAGCGCTGCCTTTGCTTCCTCCTGTATTTCCTTTATCTTCTCAATGAATTTCTCTGCTCCTGCATATCTCCCCTTCTTTTTTCCCTCGAACCCCATCCTGGGATCTTGTCCATAATTTGCCTTGAAAGGCAACGTTCTAGTACTTGAGTGCACTTTATTGTTATATGCAAACTTTGCCATTCCTAACCATTCTGGCCACTGTTCTTGCCTGTGATCGATGAACATCCTTAAGTACTATTCTAACTCCTGGTTCACCCTTTCTGTTTGTCCATCTGTTTGAGGGTGGAATGCCATCGACAGTTTACTCTTAATCCCCAACATCCCATTCAACTCCCACATTAACCCTGCTGCGAACTGTGGTCCCCTATCTGATATGATACTTTCAGGTAGACCATGCAACTTCCACATGTTATCCCTGAATAACCTTGCCAGTTCTTCTGCCGATGTCTTCTCTGTAGTAGATATAAAATGTACCATTTTTGTCAATCTGTCAACTACTACTAAGATTGAGTCGTATCCCTGAGCTAAGGGCAACTTCGTAATGAAGTCTGCCAATATATGTGTCCAAGGTTTCTCTGGTATTGAGTTTGGCATTAATTTGCCGGCTGGTTGTTCTGTGCAATTTTTGTTTTGTTGGTAGGCATCATATTCTTCTACATATCTCTTCACTTCCTTGGTTACTCCTGGCCACCAGAAATTTCGAGTTACCAGTTCTACCGTCTTCCACTGCCCCCCATGCCCTCCTATTGGCATATCATGGTGTAGCCTAATGATTTCTGCCCTTAACTTTTCATCTTTTGGCACGTAGACCTTTCCTTCTTTGTACATAATGCCATCTACTTCCCTCCACTCTTCATCTCTCAGCATCTTTACTCCTGCTCGTTTCATCTCCTCTACTGCCTTTATCACTTCGTCATCCTTTACTTTAGACTTTCTAACTTCCTCTAGTAGATCTACTCTATCTACTATGATCTCTACCGCTTTTGTCTTCCTTACTTTTAACCATTTAGGTTTTATCAACTTCTCATCTTCGTTATCTCTCTCTATACCGATTTCCCAGTCTGGTCTCCTGCTCAGACTATCCACCTTCCCTATCTTATTCCCTGGAACGTGTTTTAGCATAAAATTAAATCTGGATAGGTACAAGGCCCATCTTGCTTGTTTCCTATTTAACTTTTGCGCCTTCATAAAGTACTCGAGGTTTTTGTGATCTGTCCAAATCTCGAATTTCTCTACTGCTCCTTCCAGGAAATGCCTCCATGCCTCTAGACATCTGACTACTGCTA
>Ga0157360_1000150_pt1 | contig 33866 bp, 29 predicted proteins | sample AttlaeALBM1_FD_111483 | JGI IMG/M metagenome (GOLD analysis project Ga0157360, IMG submission 111483) | Fungus gardens microbial communities from leaf cutter ant in Ribeirão Preto, State of São Paulo, Brazil - Atta laevigata ALBM1 | ecosystem: Host-associated > Fungi > Mycelium > Unclassified ...
AAGCCACGCCACGTATTTGAGCTTCCAACTGTTCCGGAAACATCCAGTCCATAATGATCTGTTGGATCAATAGATGAAAACTGGATTGTGCCACCGAGATTGCTGGTCGAAGCCGTTCCAAGCCCACCTGTTCCCTGAGCAAGGGTTACAGGTCCGTTTTTTTCTGTCTCCAGTGCACGCCCAATAGCCAGACCATTATTGTTACGATACTGCATATTTCCAAGCGGAATTCCGTCCAGTGTCTAGCCAAGCTGGTCGGTGAAAAACCCGCGAATGGTAATCTGCTGTGCCCATTCATAAGCACCCAAAGGATCTGACGACTGAAAGTTCACGCCGGGAAGTTCTGACAGTGTGGCCAAAGGAGATGTGCCTGGAGCCGCCTTATGAAGTTCAGTGCGGGAGAGAGTCTGAACCTGTCTGGACTGCCCTGCCCCCAGAACAACCATGGCCTCTTCCCTTACGGGACTGGCTTTTTCAACCGCAGGATGTGGCACTTTTCTGGGAAAAGAACCGCCAGATTTAACAGTGATCGCGCCGCTACTGGCATCGCGGAATATAATCAATCCACTATCCTGCGTCAGGCGCTGTAGGGCCTCATCAAACGTATATTTTCCGTTCAGTGCAGGCGCTGTTCGGGAGCCCATTGCAGTTTCTGAAAAGAGAATATCCTGATGACTGATCCGGGAAAGTTCAGCCAGAGAGGCTGCAAGTGACTGTGAACCAAGGTGGAGATCCAGCGCAGGAACAGTGGCTGAAAAAGATTGTTCCGGAAGGCTTGCGAAAAAAGTCGCGGCCAGCATGGCATGCCGGAAGGATGTTCTGAGGCGAAACATGAGCGGGTCTCCGAAGCATAAAGCCGCAATAGGTGTCTGCTTCGTTGACGAATGGGATGCGCGTGCCCTCAGTGGAAAATGATCGTTGTCATTAAAGCTTAACGATCTCGATGGTTTGACCAAATGTCGCGCGAACAGGCAGGAAATTTTCCAGCAGGCGCGCAAAGGTCTCGTTCTGCCCGAAATGATAGAAACCGGAGATGCGCAGGTTTGCAGCGGATGCTGAAATCTCCAGTTTGCGCCGTGCATACCGGTTCATTTCATCGGCGGCTTCACTTAGAGGCGTATTCCGGAAGGACAGTCGGCCGCTCCGCCAGGCTAAAATATCATCCAGGGACGGACGATCAATGAGCAGACGATTATCTGGCAAAATCGTCGCCCGCTCTCCTTCCACGAGAGCCTGGACTCCAGTCATGGCGGGATGTGCGAGAGCTGCTCTCCCTTTCAGCACTGTTATTGAACTTTTCAGCGAAGATTTAGAAAAATTAAAATTTCCGGACGATAACGAAATCTTCCACTGATCTATCTCTACTGTGTTTCGATTTCCCATAAGACGGGAAGTGATTTCAGCCTGCCCGTATAATAGATCCAGGATGTTGTTCTGTTCTCTGGCAGCGACAGAACTGTCACTATCAAGCAAAACAGTCAGTGCGCGTGAAATCGTGAATTTCTTCTGCTGACCTGTCCCGGTCACGCGTATTGTCGCCTCTGCCGGGTTCGGGAGAACCGCAAGGGAACCAACGGCCAGAGCAACGGCACCAGTAATAATTTTTCGGCGGCTTAAACTAGAGGGAATAACGTCAGATGCTGATTGCCCTGAAGACACCCTTGAAGCTCCAGAGGCCTGCCATATCGTAGAAACAAGGTCATAGGCCTGAGCCTGGGCAGAGCTTTTATGATACCAGATCTTAAAATTCTGACGGTCCTGATCCGAGCAGTCTGGAGCATGAAGACGTGCGAACCACTCGGCTGCCGTATCGTGAAGGGAGGACATAAACCTTAATCCAGAAGTCTTTTGGTCAGGAAAGCCAGAGCCTTGCTGATATGTTTTTCTACATTGCTAACTGAGCAACCGAAGCGTTTTGCAATCTGGGCATAAGAAAGATCTTCAACCCGGTGAAGCAGAAATATTTCCCGGGTTCGGACATCAAGATCTCTTATGGCTTCTTCCAGTATGTCCAGACGCTGACGCGACATAACCGTTTCAACAGGCGTTGGACCATTACAGGGAAATTCTTTTATATCCTCGTCTTCAATGAAAGACAGTGGGCCATTCCGCTCTCGGCGGCCTGTATCATGGGCCGTATTCTGAGCCGTTCTGACAAGATAGGCCTCCACATTCCGGATATTGGACGGTTTGAGCTCCAGCAGCTTGAGAAAAGCGGACTGAAGCAGATCCTCCGAATCCCTGCGCCCTGTCCGTCGCTAAATCCTTATTGAAAGGAGCGACCAGCATGACTGGGATTTAACCCATTCGGTCATCGTGTTTCACGAAGAGAAAAATCGAAGGAGCAGTCCCTGAATATGGAAAACACAGGTATCTCTTCCGTTTGTGGATCAATAGTCTGCCTGCTAATGCAACAGAGTGCATTTTTGAACGGAATTCGTTCTGTTTCTTAAAACCTTCACAGATCGCCTTATCATCGATGAACACCAAACCGTTCTATCGTGATGAGGATCTGCTATTCGTGAAATAGAGTGCAGACCTATTCATTGTTTTTTGAATAAGGCTGAAAGCCGGAAAGTTTATATCCAAAACCCTCACCCTAAAATGTTAGGACAAAACGATCCGAATGACCATCTGCGCTATTAAAGCCAATGGCTGCGGTATCTTGCACTGAAAGTGCAGTCAATTATTTCAGGAAAAATTTAAGGAAACTGGTGGAGCCAATCGGGATCGAACCGACGACCTCTTGAATGCCATTCAAGCGCTCTCCCAACTGAGCTATGGCCCCACTGTTTCATCTACGGCTTCGTTGGGGTGAAGCCGGATGTGGGCGGTATATAAGGATGTTTTTCTGCTGACAAGCCAAAAAAGTACTTTTTAAGTCAGAAGTGCATTCTGAGCCCTCAAGGCCTCCAGAAGAGGAAGGCGTTGCAACCCGAGAACAGCATCATGATCGCCGCAAATGCTCGAGAACAGCTGAACTCCAGGTCCTTCCAGCCGATAAGCTCCTACACATCCAAGAAGTGTCTCTCCTTCGCGCTCGAGATAGGCCTCCAGAAACATATCCGAAAACAGTCGCATGGTCAGTTCCGGGACAGCCAGATTACCCCAAATCTTTCGGGTCCCACGATAAAGCACCACCGCCGTCTGAAGACGGTGCGTGCGCCCCCTAAGTCTTTTGAGATGGTTTCGGGCCTCTTCCAGAGTCTTTGGCTTTGCAAAGGCCTCCCCATCGAGATCAAGGATTTGGTCTGCTGCGATAATCAGATCCGTTTCTTTTCCCACTACCGCCGACCTGACAGCTTTGGCTTCTGCCAGCGTCAACGCAGTCTCACCCAGTGATTTTCCCTCTGCCTCACACGTCTGTCTCAGACTTTCCTCATCTATATCGACAGGACGAAGTTGAATCGTCAGACCGCTTTCCTCCAGAAGTACTCGCCGGGCAAACGATCCGCTCGCGAGAATCAATGAAGTACTCAGTGTGGTCATAAGATGCGACTCCAAACTATCGACGGCATGTGTCTGTGCGAGTACTGCGTATGACCCGGTGAAAAGATTGTGTCAGTACTGGGGTACATGGGGACAGTACTCGGAGTCCCCGAATGAGGTACCGAGTACCGTGGATTGTTGGGTACATCCTTCGAAACTGGGGGTTGTACACAGGGGGTCTGTGAGTAAAACGGGATAGAATCCTGAGCCCCTTGCATCGCTGCGGTTTTCGGAGTTGTACACAGTGTGAGTAAGACGGGGTACATTTTTAGAAAGCCGGGTACCCCAGTATCCACAGGGATCATCCTATCCTCCAGGATTTCTTTCTTTTTTCTTTCATGGTTAGTGAGCGGCATGAATTCGGAAAACGCACCCCTCTCCCCGTCCCCCAAACCGCTGCTCAGAGCGCTCAAAGGTGAAGCTGTCTGGCCACCACCAGTCTGGCTTATGCGACAGGCTGGTCGGTATCTTCCCGAATTCCGAGCCATGCGGGACAAAGCTGATTTTCTCACCCGCTGCATGACACCAGACATGGCGGAAGAACTGACGATTCAGCCCATTCGTCGCTACGGAATGGATGGGGCCATCCTGTTTTCCGATATTCTGATTCTGCCTTGGGCGATGGGCCAATCTCTTGAATTCATTGAAGGTCGAGGACCAGTTCTCGGAGCGATTCGGTCTGCGGCGGATCTGGACAGGCTGGACCCGAGACGCGTACTGGACGCCACTGCTCCCGTTCGGGAGACGTTGTCCCGACTGAGTAAATCCCTTCCCGATGTCACGACTTTGCTAGGTTTTGCCGGCAGCCCTTTCACGGTGGCATGCTACATGGTCGAGGGCGGTGGATCGCGCGATTTCGCGGCGACCCGGCGGATGATGCAGACCGAACCTGCTCTTTTTGATCGGCTGATTGAAACTCTTACAGTCAGTACCGCAGACATGCTCTGTGGGCAGATCGAGGCAGGCGCAGAAGCCGTAATGCTGTTTGATTCTTGGGCAGGAATTCTGCCTCCGTCGGCTTTTAGGCGCTATGTTATCGAACCAACCCGACAGATCGTGCGTCATATCCGGGAGAAGCATCCCGGGACGCCAATTATCGGCTTCCCGCGTTTGGGAGGAATCATGGTTCGAGAATATGCAGAAAAGACAGGCGTGAATACGCTGGCTCTGGATACGGTGGCAGATCCCGCCCAGATTGCAGAGCTGGTACCAGACATCACTCTGCAGGGTAATTTGGATCCAATTGTGCTTTTTTCCGGCGGAGACACCATGGTACGTGAAGCACAGGCCATCCGGGATGCTCTGAAGGGTCGACCTCATGTATTCAATCTGGGACACGGAGTCATGCAGCACACACCTCCTGAAAATGTTGGAGCTCTGGTGGAAGCCGTGAGGGCCGTATGACGACAGCGCTGGATGCAAATGGTCAGTTGAAACTGGTCATTTTTGATTGTGATGGTGTGCTGGTGGACAGCGAGCGGGCGTCCTGCCGGGCGACCGCTGAGTTCGCCCGTTCCCTCGGATTGGATCTCTCAGACGAAGACGCGCACGATCGTTTTGCAGGCAAGCCATTGCCACAGGTTGTTGAAGAACTGGAGGGCGAACTGGGGCGCTCACTTCCAGAAAATACGGCACTCGAAATGCGGGATAATCTTGTACGCCTTATGAAAAAAATAGCAGAACCTGTAGAGGGGGCGCCAGAAATGCTACATGGAATCCGGGCTTTGGGAATGCCGTTTCGTGTTGGTTCCAACTCGTCTGTGACAGAGATGGATGCTAAATTTGAACGTACAGGAATGACACATTTTTTCCCGGAAAACCGCGTTCATTCAGCTAATGATATGAACGAGCCCAAACCTTCTCCGGAAGTCTATCTGTACGCCGCGAAGACAGAAGGTGTTCTGCCAGAAAACTGTGTTGTGATTGAGGATAGTGATACAGGCGCAGAGGCTGCTCGCCGGGCTGGAATGAGCTGTGTGTTACTTCGTTCGGAAAATCTTCCTGACCCCTCATTCTGGCCCGCTCCCGGTTTTGTGAGGATCAGCCACCTGTCTCAGTTGGTGCCAGTGCTCCAGCAGGCGCTGGAGAGGCAGAAACAGGCATGATGGATTTTGTTGCCACCCATCTGACCTGGTTTCTGTCGCTGCATATCATGGCGTTTACCGCGTGGATGGCCGGAACGTTCTATTTGCCTCGTCTGTATGTGTACCATACGCAGACAACTCCCGGTACAGCCGAAAGTGAACGTTTCAAGATCATGGAGCGTAAACTTCTTCGGCAAATCATGACGCCCGCCATGATTGTCACCGTCCTTGCCGGAGGCTTGATGGCATCCGTACCGGGATTAGTAGACTGGAACAGTGCCTGGTGGTGGATAAAACTGCTGTGCGTAGTAGGTCTGATGGGATTTCATGGGGCCTGCAGTAAATGGAGAAAATTATTCCTTGAAGATAAAAATAATCATTCAGAAAAATTCTACAGAATATCTAATGAAGTCCCAACAATTTTAATGATTATTATCGTTATAATGATTGTTGTCAGGCCTTGATTTCGAAATTTTATATTATACTCTGGAAAACTAGAAGTTTTCCTTTTTGTGGCTCGGTTTGGGTTAATGCGGGCTGAGTGATATGGTTTTTCTCGCTTAGGTGTTACCATAAGCGAACTTATACCGTGTTGGTCATTTTGAAGTGGATCTAGGCAAATGACGGCTTTTCCAACCGTAGCAATAGTGCTCTTTGTGAAAAATGAGTTTTCTGACATTGCTGGATGGATTGCCTGGCATAGAGCCCTTGGTGTCAAAAGCTTTTTCATCTTTGACGATCATTCATCGGATGGGACATGGGAGATTATCCAGTCCGCGGCTGCAGTTTGCGATATCAGAGCAATGCGGACCGATCCTTTGGCAGAGCCGGATTTCTATCTGAGGCAGCGAAACAGCTTCATGGCCGCTGCCGAAATGGCAAAGGGTCAGTATGACTGGATTGGTTTTCTCGACGGCGATGAATATGTCTATCTAAAACATCAGGATAGTCTCCCGGAGTTCTTCTCAAAATTCGAACACGCTGACGCCGTAGCGCTGTCATGGCGGATTTATGGAAGTTCCGGCCGCGTAGTTCGCCCAAAGGTAACTACAGTCGAAGCGTTTACCCAGCATTCGACCCCTGAACTGGGGGACAATCGTCTCATCAAGAGCTTTGTCCGTCCAGAGAAACTGGGTAACACTTATCACAATCCACACTGGTATGACATCCCGGTAGACCGGTATGTCCGACCTGATGGGCGGCCGGTCAACGGGCAGGATGCAAATCAGGAAATTGACTGGAATGATGCATTTGTCATGCATTATATTTGCCGGAGCATGGAGCACTACATCCAGCGTATTAAAAGGCGCCTGAATGCAGATCTGAGTGACTCTGTCGTGTACTGGCAGCACTTTGACCAAAATGCTGTGGGAGATCTAGAACCCCTGCGTTTGATGCCAAAGGTTCATCGTTTACTTCATGATATTTACAGAGTTATGATTGACCGTGCGATCATGACCTTAAGAAATACGTGGGATAAAATTGATGTAAGCAAATTCGGAACTGCGAATTTGGAGAAAAAACCAGATGTCTACCAGTTAAGATCGTACTTTGGGACAACTCTTTATTTTCTTCGTCAGGAAAATAGAGTTGTTCATTCAACCCAGGAAAATGCTCAACGTTATGATATGCTTCCTGTGTATGGAACAATCCACGAAAAAACCCCTCATGTAATTACCTTTTTCTATATCGAAGATGGTGAAATAGGTTATCGCCGCCCTCTCCCGATGCAGTATGATAACCGCTTGTCTTCAGAATTAGTGTATAACTTGCGAGCGTTCGACGGTAATAGGTTTGCTGCCTATAACCCGACGACCAATTTACACATTGTATTTATTCCCAACCCGGCTGCCGGACAACCGCAAGGTATAGAGCAATTTGCAGCAGAGCGTCGCGAAGCGGGAGAATGGGAGATGTTTTCTCTAGAGAAAGTGGATGATATTTCCTACCCAGAGAATCTAGCACCGCTTCCTTTTATCCCGGGAAATAATACTACGATTGATGAAATTCTGATGTGGCTTGTTGATGCTCCTGTAGCGCCGAGAGCAGAAGAATTTCTTAGAGTTCTGGCGTCCATCCCTGCGTCCGTGCGTGAACAAGTTGTTCAGCGTGTTCCAGGCCTTCTCTGGACATTTGTCTGAATGAATAGGAAGGTATGACATCGTTCTCAAATTTCATGAGTAATGATGAAGTGCCTTTCGAATTATCTTTTCTGAAAAGTAAATATTTTTACTTCAGAAAATATTATGAAGGTTACACTTGGAATGCGTTATCTTGTTACCGGCGGCGCAGGATTTGTCGGTAGTCATGTAGTGCTTGCTCTTCTGGATCAGGGGCATGAAGTTTGTGTTTTGGATAACCTCAGCACTGGGCACCGTGCCGCCGTTCCTGAAGGCGTTACCTTCCATCATGTAGATCTAATCGACTATCAAGCTACGAAAAATGTTGTCAGTCAGGGAAGGTGGGATGCAGTTCTGCACTTTGCAGCTATCTCTCTGGTTGGCGATAGCATGCAGGCACCTTTTCATTATCTGAGGCAGAATTATCTGACAGGTCTGAACATCGTGCAGGCCTGTTCTGAAGCGGGTGTCAGAAAATTTGGCTTTTCTTCTACTGCGGCCTTGTTTGGTGGCCCAGAACGCCCTGATCCAATAGGGGAAACGGCAGAAATCCAGCCTGGATCGCCGTATGGAGAGAGCAAATTTCTGATTGAGCGAATATTGCAGTGGGCAGATTCAGCCTACGGCCTAAAAAGTGCCTGTCTGCGGTATTTCAACGCTGCCGGCTCAGATGTTGCGGGCCGAGCCGGAGAAGATCATCGCCCTGAAACGCATCTTGTTCCTTTGGCAATTGATGCCGCTCTTGGGCGACGGCCTGCTCTTAAAATATTCGGAACAGATTATCCCACCCGAGATGGATCCTGCATCAGAGATTATGTTCATGTAGCAGATGTTGCGGAGGCCCATATTTGTGCGCTTGAACAGATCGAAACGCGAAGTGTGGCCTATAACATCGGGAATGGTCGCGGATATTCCAATCTTGAAATTATTCAAAGTGTCGAGCGTGTCAGCGGATGCAAAGTGCCTTGGAAGGCTGCACCACGTAGACAAGGTGATCCCGCAGTCCTCATTGCAGACTCAACAACCATTCAGCGTGAAACTGGATGGGCCCCAAAATTCGAAAAGTTGGATCAGATCGTTGAAAGCGCTTTTCGCTGGCGTAAAGCGCATCCCAATGGCTATGGGGGCTGAAAGCCGGAGTATGGTCTCAAAGGAGACCATACCTTACGCCCGTCATTTCTTCCGATACTGACCAGAGACGCGCGGCCAGTTGGTGATCTTGGGTCAGTTCAGGCAAAACCGCTTCACCTGGGATGCCTGTGCGCTCCCCTTTCCCCTGTGGCCCATAATACGCTCCATCCCGTGCTTCCGGGGATGCCAGGGCGTAGAGAAGGGGCCAGGCACCCTCTTCTACGGGCTGTCCCAACGCATGAAAGACAGGCCCAGCGAAGCTTCGGGCAATGCGGCGTCCCCAACGACTGACTGGATTACCTGCTGTATCGAGCGCACCATTATTGGCGACGATATTGCTGGCAGCCCATCCAGGGTGAGCAGCCCGGGAGTGAATCGGCCAGGGCGCTTTGTGGGCCCGACGGTTAAGCTCAAGTGCGAAGAGCAAATTGGACAGTTTGCTTTGTCTGTAACGGGCCATAGGATTGTAGCGGTGGCGGGCGTTCAGATCCCCGAATGGCAGTTCTCCTTTCAGAGCCGCCAAGGATGCCACTGTCATGACGGTGGCATTGCCTGCCGCAAGGAGAGGCAACAACCGACCTGTCAGAGCAAAATGACCCAGATGGTTGGTGCCGAATTGGAGTTCGAAGCCATCTTTTGTGGTTAGCCGGGAGGCCGGTCCCATGATGCCTGCATTGTTGGCAAGCATATGGATCGGTTGCCCCTTTTCCCGCAGAGCTGTTGCAAATTTAGCCACTGAAGCAAGAGATGCGAGGTCCAGAACCTCAAAGCGCCCCTGCACGCTCGGCACGCGCTCATACAGACGGTTAAGGGCCGCGCGGCCTTTTTCAAGGTTGCGACCGCTCAGAATAATGAATGCTCCCTGCTGTGCCAGCCCGCACGCTACTTCGAACCCGAGCCCACCTGTTGAGCCAGTAATGAGTGCGGTCCGTCCATCCAGGCGCTCCAGAGTATCGAGAGACCAGACGGCGTGAGGAGAGCGGGTCATCAGTGTTTTCCTTTGTCGTTCGCCCCTGATATGGAGCGCTTTTCGTCTTCTTCAGCCTGCTTCATGGCTTCGTCAGTCAGGCGTTTTTCGTTCTTCTTGAGAAAAAGAAAGGCCCCAACCAAACAGCAGATCCCGACGGCCGCGAGGGCGATTCCGGCTGGCCCTGTAATCTTTTCAATCTGCTTTCCCAACTCGTAAGTGACGAAGGCATAACCGCCGGCCCAGAACAGACCACCCAAGGCATTGAAGAAGAGAAACGAATGCCACGGCATTCGGTTTGCTCCGGCCAGCAGGGCTACAAAAACGCGGAGGATGGCGACAAAGCGCCCAAGGAAAACAACGATGCCGCCATGCTTGCGAAAGAGATATCGCCCCAGCATGAGGCGTTCTTCAGTCAGGCCAACTTTCTTGCCGTGCTTTTTCAGGATGCTGTAGCCAAAATGGTGGCCCAGCAGATATCCGAAATTATCCCCCATGATGGCACCGGTGACGGCCGCCAGCGCGATCCACTCGATATGAAGGCGGTGCGTGCTACCGGCATAGAGGGATGCTGCAATGATGATACTCTCTGCGGGAAGCGGCAAACCCATGCTTTCCAGCATGACCGTCACGCCGATGACGCCATAGCCATATTGCTGAAGCAGATGATCGAGAAGTTGCGTGAGGTGAAACAGTGTCGTGATCCCGTAGAGAATATGGCGGAAGACAAAGCCGCCGGTTACGATACTAGTACATCAGACACAGGATGAAAAATGACTGAGCTTTGCCACTCCCCTGTCGCTGGAAACTGGCCTTCCTGGGTTGGGCCAGATCTGGTGGCGGGACGGACCCTTTCCTTCGCTGAACTGAAAACTGCAGGAGATTGGATCTTCTGGGTGGAGACCCGCCCGGAGGAACAGGGGCGCGCCGTCATTGTGGGGCGGAGACCTGACGGCACGTTGATGGATCTGACGCCTGCTGACCGAACTGTTGGAACCCGCGTTCATGAGTATGGCGGCGGCGCGTGGGACGTTCGTATGAACGGGGAGGATCCGGAGGTGATCTTCAGTGACCGGAAAACAGGCGATCTCTGGGTCAGTAACGCAGAGAGCAGTTCGCGTGTGCTGGATGGGCAGCGTGTGCCGGAGCAGCGCTATGCGGATCTGATGTGGGACCCTGCAGGAGACGGTGTCTTCTGTGTCCGAGAAACCCATGCAGGCGGAATGCCTGTTGCTACACTCGTTTATGTTGATCCCAGGGGTAAGGAGACGGTGCTTGCAGAAGGAGCAGATTTTTATGCCGCCCCTCGCCCCTCTCCCGATGGCGCTTTTCTAGCGTGGTTTTCATGGCAGAATCCAGAAATGCCCTGGACGGCGACGACACTGAGTGTAGCGCCACTGGATCGAGACACCCTGCAGTTAGGGCCAGCGACGGATCTGACTGGAGATGGGAAATGCAGCATCATCGAGCCCAGATGGGCTCAGGACGGAACACTTTATGCAACCTCTGATGCCCACGGAAGCTGGGCGCCTGTTCGGTTTATCCGTAATGAGGCTGGGTGGACGGCCAGTTTCCTCCCTCCGGTAAATGCAGAAATCGGTCTTCCTCATTGGGTCTTTGGTCAGAGAACCCTTTTGCCTCTCTCAAATGGAGAGCTTCTCGCTCTGGGCATTCGGCAGGGTCTGAACTGTGTTCTGCATTTCGCGAATGGTCAGTGGCAGGATGTTCCGATGGGTGCTCCTGTCAACGTCCCCGAAAGACTGACAAATGGGAATTTTGCCTGGATTGATACGCCGGAAGATGCCCCTTCAGCTCTTGCAATAGGAGATATGCACGGACGCTACGAGCGTTTTCGGTCAAGTGTCACTTTTCCTGAAGGTGTCCAAGAGGACGATCTTTCCAAACCGGAGCCACTCTCATTCCGGACTGCAGATGGCGCGGAAGCGCATGCGCTTTTTTATAGGCCGGCAAGTGGTTCGTATTGTCTTGCAAAGGGGGAAAAACCACCCTTGGTGGTTATGGCACATGGCGGTCCTACTGGACGGGCCAATCCGGCTTTTGCATTTAAAGTTCAGTGGTGGACATCGCGCGGCTTCGCTGTTTTAGATGTTAATTACCGAGGTTCAACAGGATTTGGGCGTCAATACCGCGAGGCCTTGGATCTGCAATGGGGCGTTGTAGATGTAGAGGACTGCCTGGCTGGCGTGCGTGCCCTTATTGAACGTAATCTGGTTGATCCAAGCAGATGCGTCATTCGGGGCAGTAGTGCCGGAGGACTGACAGTTCTGGCGGCATTGGCTCACTCAAATCTATTTGCTGCGGGGACCTCCCTTTATGGCGTGACAGACCTGCGAGCGCTTGCTGAAGAGACGCATAAGTTTGAGGCACGTTATCTGGACGGCTTGATCGGCTCCTATCCGGAGGATGAAGCAATGTACCTTGAACGTTCTCCTATAACCCATGCTGAAAAGATCAATGTTCCGGTCCTGTTCCTACACGGGGGGGCGGATAAGGTTGTGCCCTTGTCACAGGCTGAAGCGATGAGCACAAAACTCGAACATTCAGAGTTACATGTTTATACAGAAGAGGGTCATGGGTTCCGTGATCGTGAGGTTGTAGAGGATGCCCTGGTAAGGGAGCTAGGGTTTTACCAGAGAGTCTTTGGTAAAACTCCAAGTTAAAAGATACCGTTGTTTTCTTAATATGATATCTTTTTACAATTTTATCAGATGAGGTATTCTTTGGAATGAATTTCTGAAGATACCTTATCTGGAGTGGTAATGATCATATTCGAGGGCGATGAACTTGTTGTTCATTATCATCAGGGTAATACAGATTATGTTCTAGTAACATTTGAGGGGGCTCACGAAACCAAGAATGCGACAAAAACATTTTTTGGCGCCCCTGTTGTTCGGAAACTGGGTATCACGTGCGTTGGCGTTACAGCTAAAGTCGATCATTGGTATATTTCTCCTGATACGTTGGAGGTTCAGAAGCATATTCTGAATTTTACGGAAAAATTTTCTAATACCGTAATAATTGGCATTTCGATGGGTGCGTATGCAGCGCTCTCGTGGTCAAAAATTCTAAATGCTGACACGGTTTTTTCCATGGCACCAAAGTGGTCTTTGGATCCAGAAGAATGCCCTGTGCACGAATATTATTTAACGCATAATTTCCGTGAAAATATGAAAGGAATGGGTATACGAAAAGAGCAGGTTCAGGGGAGATTGTTTGTCGCGTATGATCCTTTGGATGAAGGAGACTGGGAACAGTCACAGCTTCTTTCGGAGAAAATACCGGAAATTAATATTGTAAATACTTACTATTCAGGTCATGTCGTTGCTCATTCTCTTTCTGGAAGTAATCTATTCGGGGAAATAATTGCTGCTCTGGCACATGGCAGCAATCAGCATGTCTATGCTGCGATTGCAAAATCAAGACGATTTAATGAAAATAACTTGAATGCACGATTAACTCGCGCTTCTGATAGACATGCCGGCCTTGTGGCGAAGACGTTAATGTCTTCCAGTGTAATGCGCTTACAACGAAAGCAGAAAATTTTTCAAAACGAAGCTTTGATGGGGCACGTCCTTTATAATCTCCTCATATCCAACCGCGCTGAAGAAGCTACAAAACTTTATGAAACCGCCACAGAAATTGCGGTATTTGGAGATATTGAAAAAGACAAAAAGACGTCTGTGTCTGAAGAACGGTTCTTGGTGCTTTCTCAGCATGGATATGTTTTATGTTACAACGCCAGAGAAAAAACATTCTGTGGAAGGAATGTTATTATAACGGACCGAGAGGGGTTGGATATATATGCGGTAAGGATAAATACTGACTTGGTTTTGGCAGTAAATATTAACATGGTGGAAACATATTTTTCCTTCCGAGAAGGAAAAATAAAATTCACGCGTGCTCTGGATAATGAACATCTCATTCGAATTATGCCTGCTCGGCAGGATGATGAGGCGTATAGATATTATGCCGTGCGCACAGAAGCAGGCTATATGTGTAGCCATCCAGACCATCGCATTACACTAAATGCCCTTAATCTTTCGGACTGGGAGTGCTTTACGCTCCTCCCCTCTATAGCACGCTCGGTTCCAGAAAAATTTCAGGACATTCCAGATGTGTCGACACCTTCTCAGGAAAAAGAAAACCTTTCTGAAAACTCTTTTTCACCAGATCAAAATTCTCCTTCCTTCTGGCAAAGGTGGCGGCACAGGTTGAAGTGATTATTTTGCCAAGCTGAGGCGACTGCCCAAATATGGTAACAACAGGCTTCTCCCTTCCAAACATCTTAATCAGGTTGCTACATGAAACACCGTGAACTTGGACGCACTGGCATTAAAGTCAGTGAAATCTGCCTTGGTACGATGACGTTTGGGCAGCAGAACACTGAAGCCGAAGGTCATGCCCAGCTCGATATGGCGCTTGAGAACGGTATTAATTTCATCGATACCGCCGAGCTCTATTCTATTCCACCGCGTGCTGAAACCTATGGCGCAACTGAAACCATCGTTGGAAGCTGGCTGAAAGCCCGTGGAGGGCGAGACAAACTTGTCATAGCAAGTAAGGTCGTGGGCCGCAGCTCCTCACCCTGGTTTCGGCCTGGTGGGGAAGAGGCTCGGCTGACCCCTGCTCAGATCCGCTATGCCATTGAGGGGTCACTCCGCCGGCTGGGAACAGATTATCTGGATCTCTACCAGCTTCATTGGCCAGACCGGAAAGTGGGTCTGTTTGGAGAGGGCGGAACGACATTCCGGAATCTTCCAGACGCAGATGAAGTTCCTGTTGAGGAGACTCTTGGTGCTCTGGCAGATCTCGTAACGGAGGGAAAAATCCGACATGTCGGCCTTTCCAATGAGACGGCCTGGGGCGTTTCACAATTCCTGGCGGCTTCAAAGACCGGCCTTCCGCGTGTCGCGTCCATTCAGAATGCCTACAACCTGATCAATCGTACTTTTGAGATCGGGCTTGCAGAAATGTGCCTTCGGGAAAGCGTGGGACTTCTGGCATATTCCCCTCTTGCCCAAGGGTATTTGACAGGGAAATATCTGAAGGGCGCACGTCCGGCTGGCGCACGCACAACGCTGTTCAATCGTGGGCAGCGTTATGAAAAGCCCGGCGTTGATGTCGCCATCGAGGCCTATCATGCCCTTGCACATGCAGAGGGGCTGGATCCTGTCCAGTTGGCCATTGCTTTTGTGACCTCACGTCCGTTCGTAACATCCAATATTATTGGTGCGACGAGCACCGACCAGTTGAAGACCATTCTTGGGTCGGTTGATCTCGATATAACGCCAGAACTTGAGGCGAAGATTAACGCGATCCATCAGGTGCATTCCAATCCGGCACCCTGATTATTGACAGGTGTGGGGGCTGGTTTGGCGTCCACATCTTCAAGTAGTCGAAGGGGTATGTCCCAGTCGTCCAATGACGCGGAATGCTGTCAGAACAGCCAGTGTTCCGAAAATCACGACGCCGAGGGACTGCCCAACCAGAATACCGATCGGGCCATAGCCTGACCCCAGCCACACAAACGGAATTGTGCCGAGGGTCGCTCGCCCCCAGTTGAATCCTGTTGAGTAAAACGGATGACCAAGATTGTTGAAGGCTGTATTTGCGACAAATAGCAGCCCGACGAACATGTAGCTCAGTACCAGCCAGCAGCAGAACAGTCGAACGACATCTGCGCCAATGCCCTGTACGTTGAACATGTGAAGTATGATGTTGTGCCCGGCGGCAAGGATGAACCAGGTCGTTCCGACGCACAGGGCCGTCAGTTTGAGGGCTGCCATCAAAGCCTCTCGAACCCGGTCAAACTGTCTTGCGCCAAGGTTCTGCGCCATAATCGGCCCCACAGACCCTGTCAGCGCAAAGACGAGGGCAAAAGCCACTGGAACAATCCTGTCGATTGTGGCTTGGCCAGAAACAGCATTGAGACCGAACTGCGCCATTGCATGGGTGACGAACAATGCCCCCGTCGGGGTGGCAAGATTGGTGGCAATTGCGGGAACGGCAATCCCGCCGATCTTCCTCAGGGCTGGGGCAAAAGCATCGCGCTTTGGCCATTCAAGCATGGCGTGTCCCCGAAGGTTCAGGAAACCACTGGCCGTGATGGCGCACCGAGACAGGATGGTGCTGATCGCTGCCCCTTCCAGCCCAAGGTGCAGGACAAAGATCATCAGCGGATCGAGAATGGCAGAAACCAGCGCGCCGGTGAGAGTAATGCGCATCGAGCGCTTCGCATCCCCCACGGCCCTAAGAAGCGCGGAAAGTGCCATTCCCAGACAGACAAGCGGCAAGGCAGGAGAAACGACATGAAGGAACGTAGCGGCGTTCTGAAGAGCGGCACCCTGTGCGCCAAGAAGCTGAAGAAGGGGCGTTGCAAAAACTGCCGTCAGAATTCCGAGCACTGCCGCGATGGCGACCATGACTGCAATAAAGGCTGAGGCCAGTCGTCGGGCTTCGGCATGCTGTCGGGCACCAATCAGGCGCCCGATGCAGGCACCAAGCCCAATGGTCATGCCAATTGAAACCGAGATCAGCACGTAACTCAGGGATGTCGCGAATGCGATTGCCGCTGTAAGGGCCGGGTCGTGCAGATGCGAGATATAGAAATAATTGAGAAGATCGACCGCAAAAACGGCCATCAGCCCGATAGCTCCTGTGCCTGCCATGGTGATGACGTGGCGCATGATGCTGCCCTGCACGAATCTTGCAGGCTTTACGGGAGAATCGTCAGGGATTCTGGGCTTCGAAGGGTCATCTGATGGCACTGGCATGTCGCCTTATATTGCCTTGTTCCTAGTCAAAGGGCCAGTGGTCCCCTGCTCTTTGTTTAGGGCTGTTTTTAAAGGCGGACCCGCAAAGGAAAGGGCGCTGCCCGTAAGCGAAAAATCAGTCTCGTAAGGGTTTCATTAACGCTTCCTGTGGAACTGTCGGGCCAGACACTACTCGGGCATGTGGCCCGAAGCCCAGTTCTGTCGGAGTCCGCCATGTCGATCATCAATTCTCTCAACACGGCTGTCAGTGGCCTTAACGCCCAGTCTCATGCGTTCAGCGATCTGTCCAACAACATCGCAAACAGTCAGACGAACGGGTACAAAGCCACCACGACAAGCTTTGCGGATTATGTGACGAGCAATGATCTGGCGACTGATGGTCAGGCACTGAGCGACAGTGTCGCTGCGACGACCCGTCAGCATACGGACACGCAGGGCATGGTTGTGTCCTCAACCAACACGCTGTCTCTTGCGATCTCCGGAAACGGGTTTTTCAATGTCGTGCAGCCTACTGGCAGCACAGGGTCAAGTACGGCTCCGACATTCAACAGCCAGCAGTACTATACCCGGAACGGCGATTTTTCGGAAAACAACCAAGGGTATCTGGTCAATACGTCCGGATATTACCTTGAAGGCTATCAGGTTGGCTCGGAGGGAGCACTTGCGCAGCACATTGGCACCCATCCAGATTCCGGATTCGGTTGCGTTCCAGCCTACGAAAAGCACAACAATGTCGCTCTCTGCTGCCATCGGTAGCACAACGGGAACCGGTCAGAGCAACACATCAACGGCAACTGCCTATGACAGTCAGGGAAATGCACAGACAGTCAGTCTGAACTGGACGCAATCCAGCACAGACCCGCTGACATGGACGGTGAGTAACTCTGCTGATGCCAGCAACTCTGCCACTGTCACATTCAACAGCGATGGATCTTTGGCGTCCGTAAACGGAGCTGCCCAGTCAACGGGGTCTGCTGCGACGTTCTCTTATACAGGGTCGCCACAGGACATGACGGTCAGCCTCGGAACGATTGGCAGCACATCAGGGGTCAGTCTCGCGACAGACGGTAGCAGTTACAGCACCAATCCGACCATGACGACGGATAGTGTAACGAGCGGAACATTTACCGGTCTTTCCATGCAGACAGACGGTTCGGTCATGGCGACGTTCGATAATGGCCTGTCTCAGCTGCTGGCCAAGATTCCGCTGACGACATTCGCCGACCCGAACGGTCTTTCTGCTCAGAACGGGCAGGCTTACACCGCAACGGCATCCTCAGGAGCACCCGTCGTCAACGCAGTGAATACGAATGGAGCAGGCACATTCAGCACCAGTTCTGTCGAAAGTTCAACGACGGACCTGACGAGTGATCTGACCAAGCTGATCGTGGCCCAGCAGGCCTATGGTGCCAATACGAAGATCGTGACCACGGCAAACCAGCTTCTTCAGACTACTCTGGCGATGATCCAGTAAGGCTAGGTAAAGGGAATTCCGCATCATGGGACTGACTGACTCTCTTTCGATTGCCGTTTCTGGCCTTCAGGCCGTTCAGTATGGAATGTCTACGGCGTCTCAGAATGTCGCTAATGCATCTACAGGCGGATATATCAAAGAAGTCGCTAATGTTCAGTCTGTTGTAAATGACGGAACGGGCGGTGGTGTCCGCCGGGCCACTACCACCCTGGCATCGAATACGAATATTCAGGCAGCTCTCTATTCACAGAATGCGGACGTCGCAGAATACACAACGACCAGTAATTCCCTTTCAGCCATCACGGCTCTTCAAGGTTCTACTTCCGCGGATTCAGGCAGTAGCGGCACCCTTTCAGACCAGTTGGGTAATCTTCAGTCAGCCCTGACATCCCTGACGGCAACGTCGTCCAGCTCGACAGCCCAAAGCACTGTTCTTGCTGCGGCTAGCAGCTTTGCCCAGTCACTCAATTCCCTCGCGGAAGCGACGCAGACACAGCGTCAGAATGCGCAGGACGGCGTTGTTTCGTCTGTGTCAGATATCAACACCAATCTGACGACGATTGGAAATCTTTCAACGAAGATCATGACGTTGAAAAGTCAGGGGCTTGATACAGCCGATCTGGAAAATCAGCGGTTTACAGCGTTATCTTCGCTATCCAGTGATTTAAGTGTGTCCTGGAAAGTTTCCGCCAATGGCGACATGTCGATCACGACATCAGACGGCTGACACTCCCGACGCATAATACGACAGCGGGAGCGACAGACGCGGTTTCCAGCACATGGCCCCTGACGACTTCAGCGGCACAGATTTCGACCAGTATGAGCTATCCTGGAACGTCAGACGTCAATTCCATTCCAGCAATTACTTTAAACGGGAAAGACATTACCGGGCACCTGACGGGTGGAACGCTAGGCGCGAATATTACTCTTCGTGATACAACTCTTCCAACAGTGCAGGCCCAGCTTGACTCCCTGGCCTATACAGCAGCCAGCCGTTTCAGTGCACAGGGTATGACACTATTCACAAGCTCGGATGGAAGTGTCCCAGGTGCGTCTCAAACTGAGATTACGCCGTCGGGAAGCGTTGGTTTTGCACAGGACATCCAGGTTTCGCAGGCCTATGAGGATGATCCATCACTTCTTGTCTCGGGAGAGACGGCCGGAACAAGCGTCATTCAGAACGTTCTGTCTTATGCATTTGGTACGACGCAGTCAGACGGAAGTAGCCAGACAGCAGCGCCGACTACTGGGCTTGGTATGACGGGCCAGTTGTCTACGGGCTATAGTGGCTCGCAAAGCCTCATCGCGCTTGCGACGTCTATGACTGCAAATCAGGCCGCAACGGCTAATACGGCCAGTAGTAATCTGTCTCTTGCCCAGACGACACAGAGTAGTCTGTCTTCAAGCCTCTCCGGGACATCAAGTGTTTCGGTAGATACCGAGATGGCAAATATCGTCACCTTGCAGAATGCTTACTCAGCAAATGCGAAAGTCATTTCATCGGTGCAGACTATGTTTACGGCCCTTCTGAATGCGGTTGGGAGCTGAAAATGACAGGAACGGTTACGTCTTTCGGATATAGTGGTGTCTCTCTCCAGCAGACGCTGAATCTGACATCCCTGTCGGAGAAGAACAGTAGTCTGCAGACGCAGGCTTCCACTGGTGTGATATCGGATAGCTACGCAGGTCTCGGAACCTCACGTACACAGGCGCTGGCTCTTCAGCCCGCCATCACGCAGGTTACCGCATGGAGCAGTAATATCACGACTGCACAAAACAGATTAACCACGACCCAGTCTGTTTTGAGCCAGATTTCGACGATTGCCAGTAATCTGAATGAAACATTATCCACCCTTGCGGGGAGCGTTTCCTCAAGCACGATAGGCACAGCCGCCCAACAGGCCAAAACAGCTCTTACGTCTTTAGGAAATCTTTTGAATACACAGCAGGGAGATAGTTATATCTTTTCTGGCTTGCAGTCTTCCGAAGCACCAGTGAATGGTGATCCAGGGAACTCTGATCTGGCATCATCGATTTCCGAGGCGGTGAACCAGATGGGAACAGACGGAGCATCCTCTGTTCTTTCATCTACCCTTACGCTGGCAGGTAACAGCTCCGATAATCAGCCATTTTCAGCATCGCTTTCCACAGACCCAACAACAGCGGCTGCACAGAATTTGCAGATCGTAACTGGAAAGAACGAGACAGCGACGGCAGGCATTGTGGCTACCCAAGGGACCGCATCTTCTGATAGTTCCACGGGCTCTCCCATTCGGGATTTGATGCGAAACCTGATGGTTGTGGCGTCTCTTGGGTCAGCTGATCCTGGAGACGCAGACTATACGCAGCTTATCCAGGGCCTTCAGGATACGAATACAGCTGCGATAGATGGTCTGTCGGACATGAGCGGAGTGCTCGGCGTGCAGCAGAACAGCCTGACCAGTCAGAGTGCGATGCTGGAGCAGATGAAGTCCGCACTGACGACTCAGTTAGGAACAACGAAAGATGCTGATCTTGCGCAGGTGTCGGTTCAGCTCAACGATACCAGCAACCAGTTGCAGGCATCTTACTCCATCATTGCAGACATGAAGGGTATGACCCTTGCAAGTTATCTTTAAGAAGCGTTGAAAAAGTCGGCCTGACGTCGCATATCCAAGTTACTTTCCTGAGAGGAGATTTGTAACCATGAATGCAACCCAGGGTCAGGCCGAAAAGCATGAATTCAGTGCCGAAGTTGGGCGTCTGCTCGACCTCGTTGTTCATGCTCTCTATTCGGATCGTGAGATATTCCTTCGCGAACTCGTCGCAAATGCTGCAGATGCGACCGACAAGCGGCGCTTTGAAGCACTGACGGATGCCTCTCTTGCTTTGCCGGAAAATGCGGGTATCCGCATCGCGCCGGAGAAAGACAAGAAAGAGCTGATCATTTCTGATGATGGCGTCGGTATGACGCATGATGAACTGGCTCAGAACCTCGGTACGATCGCACGGTCCGGGACACGTGCTTTTGGCGAAAAGCTGAGTTCTGCAAAAGCAGAAGACCGGCCAAGTCTGATCGGGCAGTTCGGCGTGGGATTTTATGCTGCATTCATGGTTGCTGACAGTGTGGATGTCACATCCCGGAAGGCTGGTTCTGATGAGGCTTGGACGTGGTCTTCGGACGGAAAGGGGTCTTTTACTCTGACGCCTTCAACCCGTTCTACACCGGGGACGGATATCGTCCTTCACATGAAGGACGATGCGGATGAGTTTCTGGATAGCTGGCGTCTGCGATCGATTATCCGTAAATGGGCGGACCATATCTCTTGGCCAATTACTCTGCGTGAAGCCAAGGAAGACGGAACGACGGAAGATAAGGCTGCCAATGAAGGCACCGCTCTATGGCGTAAGCCGAAGTCTGAAATAACGCCTGAGCAGTATACGGAATTCTATCGTCATATTGCTCGTGCATTTGATGAGCCGTATGCGACCATGCATTGGCATGCGGAAGGTACGACGGAATTTACGGCCCTTCTGTTTCTGCCAAGTGCGCGACCATTTGATTTCATGGAGCAGTCCCGGGAAAGCCGGATCCACCTCCATGTTCGTCGCATGTTCATTACGGACGAGGCCGATCTTCTCCCGAACTGGATGCGTTTTGTCCAGGGTGTCGTAGACACGGAAGACCTGCCGCTGAATGTCTCTCGTGAGATGCTTCAGGCAACGCCTGTTCTGGCCCGTATTCGTAAAGCTGTTACCAAACGTGTTCTGACGGAAATCAAGAATCGCGCCAAAGAAGCAGACGATGGATTCAATGCGTTCTGGGAGAATTTCGGCGCGGTTATCAAGGAAGGCCTCTGGGAAGATAGCGAGCACCGTCAGGAAATTGCAGGTTTTGCCCGTTTCCACACAACCCATAGTGATGATCTGACTACGCTTGATGATTATATCTCGCGCATGAAGGATGGCCAGGAGGTGATTTACTTCCTGACAGGCGATAACCTTGATGCGTTGAAGGCGTCTGCCCAGCTTGAAGGTTTCCGAGCGCGTGGGCTTGAGGTTCTTCTTCTGTCGGATCCAGTAGATGGGTTCTGGCCGGAGCGCCTCCATTCGTACAACGACAAGATCCTGCGCTCTGTCGTATATTCACACGGTGATCTGGAAAAATTCCCGACAGACACTGACGAGACAGTTGAACCGGCAGACCTAGAAAAGCTGGTACCAGCCCTCAAGGATGCACTCGGTGAATCCGTCAAGGATGTGCGTGGAACTGTGCGCCTGACCGATAGTGCTGTTGTCATCACATCGGAAGGGGGGCCGGATCTGGCCATGCAGCGTCTGATGCGTCGGTCAGGCCAGGCTCTTCCAGAAGCGCCGCCTATCCTGGAAATCAATCCGCGGCATCCTCTGATCAAGGCGCTCTCCGAGCGTGTTTCCAAGGGCGAGAGCATCAAGGATCTTGCCCGTGTGTTGCTGGATCTTGCGCGTGTTCAGGAAGGTGAGCCTCTTCCTGATCCAACCGGCTTTGCCCGCCTTCTGGCGGGGCTCCTTGCAGGTTCGGCAAGCGCCTGACAGCCTTGTGTGGCTGTATCGAGAGACTGAATAGGAGCGGGGGAGTAATCCTCCGCTCTTTTCTTTTGTAAGGCCCTGTGAGACTGCTGGGCTTAACCATTCCATGCTTTGGAGAGACAGGCCTTGATTGATGATTTTCGCTTTGGGCGCATTACGGTCATTGGGGATCTCCTCCTGGATCAGTATGTCTCGGGTAATGTCAGTCGAATTTCTCCAGAGGCACCTGTCCCGGTTTTGCTGAATGACGGAATTAGACGTGTGCCGGGCGGGGCTGCGAATGTGGCAGTCAACGCGGCTGCGTTGGGGGTCGAAGTACGGCTGGTTGGACTGGTGGGCCATGACCAGGCTGCCGAGCAACTTAAAGAGGCTTTGTGTGAATGGCCGTTGGTCAATCAGGAAGGAATTGTTTCGTCACCTGATTGGACAACGATTACAAAAACGCGGGTTGTTAGTGGTCTTCAGCAGATTGTTCGCATCGACGTGGAAAAAATCGTTCCTCTGAATGAAGATGTCCGCCAGCGCCTGATTCAAGCTGCTGAAAAAGCCATTGAAGATACGGACGTCGTTGTTTGCTCGGACTATGCGAAAGGCGTTCTGGATGATGCGGTTCTGAAGGCTGTTATTGCGGCGGGGCGAGCGAAGGGGATTCCGGTTCTTGTTGATCCCAAGCGGCGCACGTTAGAAGCGTATGCTGGCGCTACTCTGGTGACACCTAACAGACTTGAAGCAGAACAGGCCACGGGTCTTTCGGCACGGACAGACGAAGAAGTTCTGAATGTTGCAAAGACATTATCGAGCCAGTTTGGCGGAGATGTTCTGATTACCCGTTCAGAGGATGGCATGACGCTGTGGCGGCGTAATGGAACGTATAATCATGTGGCTGCACGGAAATCAGAGGTCTTCGACGTGTCGGGAGCGGGCGACACAGTTGTTGCGACCGTTGCGTCTGTTCTTTCCGCCGGACAGGATCTTGAAACAGCCGTGGTCATAGCAACAGCGGCGGCCTCCATTTCGGTCGGAAAGCTCGGGACAGCCACTGTGTCGAAGGAAGAACTTTCTCGAGAACTGGGGGAAGAGATTCCGGAAAACGGAGCGCTTGTTGCCCTAGAGGATGCTGCGCGTATTGCTGAAAACTGGCGCCGTCATGGTGCGCGTGTGGTCTTTACAAACGGATGCTTTGATCTCGTCCATCCCGGTCATATTTCTCTTTTACAGGCTGCTGCGCGGGAAGGGGACAAACTGATTGTTGCCTTGAATACGGATCGTTCGGTTTCTGCTCTAAAAGGGCCAAGTCGACCAATTCAGAAAGAGGATGCACGGGCCACAGTGATTGGAGCGTTGCGAGCGGTGGATCTTGTTATCCTGTTTGATGAAGAGACGCCTTTGGAGGCCATTCGTGCAATCAAACCAGATGTTCTGGTCAAGGGTTCAGACTACACCGAAGACCAGGTCGTAGGCGGTGATTTCGTAAAATCGTGTGGAGGGCGTGTTGCACTGGTTGATCTTGTTGGAGGGCAATCCACGACACGTATGGTTCAGGGCATCCACAAGAAGAGTCATGATTGACGCGTGACTTTAACCGATCAGTCTTTTTGGTCGAACGTCTCTGGGAGAGACACCAAATTTCTGGCGAAAACGCCGTGAGAAATGTGCGGCGTTTCTGAAGCCGTGCTTGAGCGCAATCTCAGCGATATTCAGTGAGATTAGATCTGAAGACTGAAGATCCTTGTAGATGCGTTCAAGGCGTCGGTTCAGAATCCATCCGGCGACGGCACCAGGCTCTCCATCGAATAAAAGATACAGTGCTCGGGCTGAAATGCCGTAGGCCGCGGCAATGACCTGGGGAGTGAGATCAGGTTCATGCAAACGCGTTTCGATATAGGTGCGGATATGCTTCTGCCGGTATCGCCGACGACCAGCCGCTGAGAGATCTAAATCCAAGGAGTCTAAGAGGGTGGTCAGGAGCAGATCCGTCAGATGTTTGAGAAGACGTGCTTGAGTCTGAGAAGAGGAGGGAGACAACGCATCCTGAACAATCAGGTCACAGGTCACAAACAGAAAGCGCCCAGGACCAGACCGAGTTGAGAATGCGACAGGAGGTAAGCCAGACAAGACTGGAAGCTGAGCAAGAAGAGCCTCTTTCCGGACAGAGAGCATTAGCGTATCGCTTTGCGGATGCTCACGTAGTGAAAACAGGGTGACCCCATCCTCAGGAGGGATGGCAAGCTGCGCAGCATTTAGATAGAGAATTCCGCCATCCTGCTGAGTGAGAAGGAAAATTATTCTTTCTCCTGCAAAGCATCTCGCAAATATCTCCGGATTCTGAAACCAGGAAGATGACCTCCGCTGTACAATGGGCTCGAAGCCGCGCGAAGGCACGGGAAGAGTAGCAAGCGGAATAACGCGAGCGGGCTGCTCTGATGAACGCCCATCTTTGGACATGGCAAAAACTCTAAGGAAGCTCCCAGTGTAACAGGGGAGATCCTCTATAAATGAACTCGCACGCCAGATAAATGCAGGCCGGCGGCCTTTGTTGTTTCACGATAAGGCATCTGAGGCCTTTCTCTCTGAAAAGAAACAAGAATTTCGAAATTAAATTATTTTTGAATAATAGAAAAAATTTCTTGAATATATGGTTAAATTAACCCGTTAAAACCCAAAAGTGTTTTATTTAATCAGAAGGTTAATTAAAGAATTATTACCTAAATAAGGTATACCCAAAATATCACCTCATATTCGATAGATATTCTGTAAGAATGTTAGGAAGATTTTTTTGAATAAGGCCTATTGAAGTATTTTCTTCGATACGCAGGCGGTCAAGTGTCGAGAGGTCGCTTGTGAAGCCCAGACGGTTAGCCAGGAGAATGAGAATATCCAAAGAGGCGATCTGGTAGGAGCGATAACTGATATCTGTAAGAATGCTTTTGAGAAGACTGTTCTCTTCTCCACTGTGAAGCAGGCTGGAAACTGTGTTCAGAATTGAAGACACTGTTTCATGAGCTGCTGGAGCAGGGTGACCACGGCGGCCAAGCAGCATTCTGATTTCATCTGCATGGGCGCGCCGCATGGTGAGGTCCTGCTTCATCTGGACGCTGAGGTTTTCATAGCGCGCGCAGCCGGGAAGCTCGGAAAGCACAGTTTCAATGGTCTTGGTTTCAATTGCCAGATGGTCCTGCAGGCGCTCAAGATAGACATCCAGTGCGGTTTGTTCTGCGGACTTAGTTCTGCTGGCCATGGGAGTCCTCTAACGTCGTGACGACGGGGTTTCGCCCTATATCCGTGCAGGAGAAGGGATCTGTCAACGGTGGGTGGCGAGTTGTTGGTGGCTTATAAAAAATCCCCATGCCAGAGAACTGACATGGGGATCGAGACTGGCTGTTTTCTATAGGGTTAGAAGCCAGCGCTGACGCTTGCGATTGCTGCGAACGGAGCAGCAATGGCGTAAGTCGGCGTAGAACCACTGATCTTTTTGCCGTAGATGCCGGTTTGCTCTGTTGCGTTGGTCTGGATGCCCTTCACGAAGCCCAGATAGGCTCTGTCCGTCAGGTTAGAGAAGTTGATGCGGACGTTAGGAGCCTGAAGGAAGCCAAGGTTACCGAAGCGGTAGCCAATGTTCGCGTTCATCAGGACGTAACCCGGAATGGACTGGTCGTTCATGAACGTGGAGTATTGGCGGGATACGTACTTCAGATTGTAACCGCCGAACAGGTGTCCATCGTCGTAGTCAAGGTTGAATCCGACCTGGAACTTTGGCGTTTCCGGAGCGAATTTGCCCTTGGTGCGAAGATAGTCAATTCCAGTGCCGCTTCCTGCCTGCAGATTGCTGCCAAGGCGGGCATCAACATATTCAAATGACACGTATGGGCGGAAATAACGGAAAATCGGACGGGTACCGAATTCTGCATCGACGCCGTTTGTCGTCTGACCGCCGGCATTGATATTGGTAGAGCCATAGATCGTGCAAAGATCATTCAAGCACTGGCTGGAAGACATCAGGCGGTTTGTGAAGTCGTAATGGAAGTAGGTAATCGAGCCCATGAAGGTCTTGCCGGTGTAACGGTAACCTACTTCTTCAGAGATCGAAATTTCCGGCTTTTGGTTCAGGTTCGCCTGTGTTGAATAGTAACCGTTTCTGTAAGTTCCTGCGTCATACAGTGCGTAGTTGGTCGGCATACGGAAGTTGGTCGCGCCAGAGACAAAGATCTGGTTTTCCGGGTTGATCTGGTATCGGATCGCAACCGTTGGCAGAGGCTCTTTGTATGTCTGGCTAATATTACGTCCCGTCAGTGTATCTGGCAGCATATTGGTGCCGCTACGAAGAACGATAGCGTATTTGAAGCCGGCGTCGATTGTCAGCTTGTTGTTCAGCAGGGACAGAGTGTCACCAATGAACATGGTATGGACGCGCGTCTGGGTCAGTGTGTTGCGGTACTGGTAGGTTTGGCCGTTTGCCAAAACGACATTTGCTGCACTGCCCCAGAGATCCCAAGGGTTTCCGTCCGCGCCCACACCCGTGTACGGGCCCTGCTGAGCCTGCTTGGCGTATTCAAACCAGTAACCAACCATCAGTCGGTTGTTGCCAGTAGTCAGTGTCAGCTTCGTGACGGCACCCGGACGATAGGTCTTGGTGATGGAGGGGTTATACAGGACGCGTGACTTGCTGGTCTGGCCGTTCAGGCTGCCTGTCATGGTCTGTGCGCCATAAGACAGTTTCGTCATGTCCGTGACGTATGCACCACCACCGCTACCATCGCCGTACCAGAAATACGGTGTTTCCGTCATGGTCAGGTGGTCTGTCAGCTTGAAGGTCGACGGAGCGCTGGCATAGATGTTGGTGAACGGGTTCTGGTGCAGCTTGTAATAGGATGTGCCGCCATCAGAAGCGCTGGGGTTATAAGTGGAATTCCAGACCGTGTTGGAAATGTTTTGACCGGCAGCATTCTTGCCTGGCGCAACATAACGATCCTTCACGCCTCGGCCATAGGCGTCCCAGGACGCTTCGCTCACATTAGGTGTCAGATAGTTGTAGAGACGGTTGCCAACGATCGCGAGAGAGACGCGGTTTCCGTCGCCCCAGTCGTTCACGATCTTGGTTTCTGCGTGCAGCTTGCGGTTTGTCGCATCGCTGTTGTTCACGCCTTCCGTGGCATAGGAGCCAGAGAAATAGGCGCGCAGATTGGTGTTGCCAATCTTGCCTGTGTCGAGGCGCAGAAAGCCACGGGTGTAATCGTAGGAACCATAGCTGACGCCGAGGCGGCCGCCTGCTTTCATCTGAGGATCGATCATGTACATGTCGACCACACCGCCCGTTGAACTGATATGCGGGCTGTCGAGGTCAGCTGAACCCTGGGCCACGTGAACCGTCCGCAGGTTTTCGGAGTCCACGATTTCCTGAGAATAGACTGCGAAGTTTCCAATGTCGTTGAGTGGGAAACCTTCAAGAGTGAAGCCGATCTGGGACTGGTCGAGACCTCGCATGCTCATGGAGCTGCCCGTCAGACCGGCCGGGTCACCGGACGACACGTTTGCGCCCGGAAGCAGCGAAATCAGCTGCATCGGATCAGCGCCCGGAACCTGCTTTTCGATGAAGTCGCGGGATACGGCCGAGACAGACTTGGCGCTGTCCTGCTTCTCCATCAGGCCACCACCGACAGCACGACGGGTTACACCGTCGAACGCATGGTGACCGCTCACGGCAACATGCTCTTCATGCACGTCAGTCGGAGCCGTGTTGCCCATCATGGATGGAGCAGCAATTTCCGTTTTCGGCTTGGCTTTATGATGTTTCGTATCAGAAACATCTGAAGCGGGAGCTGCAAGCGCTGGCATCGTACCGAATGCGATTAGCGCAGAGGTCGAGAGGAGGCGTGTAAGGCGCATCGTCTGTTGGGTCTTTCTCGGCCAGACAAGTTGGTTCAGCAGAGGAAAACCATGGTTTACAAACGGTATCAATTAGATGATGCAAGTCACACTACGACACATCGGGCATATGGTAATTTCGCCACAAACCCGGCTGAGAACGGCCATTTATAGGGCGATACGCGTACGTTTTGTGACAGTTCAGAGAAATACCGGAATATTTCGATTTTTTGCTTGTCAGGGGCGTAACGCCTCGTCCTGCTCATACAGTCTGCGGATTCTGCGGATCTGTTCGGCTGTGACGTCCTGAGGATGTGGATTCTGGTTCAGATGCGGGATGGTTTGTCCGGCCATGGCAGGAACCAGATCAGGCAGCTGTGAGATTTTCTCCATCGGGAAAAGAGTATCAACAGCGAGGGTTCCGTCCTTCCGACACACATACCAGGATTGGGGACGAAAGACGTGGTCTACAGCATATGGAGATGACTGGCTTTCCACATGCGAAATGGCATCATCGAGTGTGTGGAACGATTTGTAGAGGTCGTTGACGGATGGGTGGATTTTAACGGTTGATATGCCGCCCTTTCTGGCGAAGGCCCAGGCGGAAACAAAGCGTTCCACCGGGTCGCGCCAGATGGCGAAGCTTGGCAAGTCTCGACAGAGATCCGGCGTGACGTGTTGGTAATACCGGAGTGTCTGATGCATCATGGAACATCCATAAAGCTGATTGCAGACAGACGTGCCGCCGTTTTTGGGAACATGAATAAAGAGTGCCCCGGCTTTCCGAATGCGCTCGATACGGTTCAGGCGTTTTTTTCCGAGCGGAAGGTGGAGCCGGAGTTCTGCGGCGCGTTCGTGAATGTCATTGAACTGTTTGACACGAAAGAGCTGGCAGAGAAGAGACTGGGGAAAGCCATCCGGTGCAGACCGAGAGCCTTTCTTTTCTGAGACAGGCATCTCGATCAGCGAGGAATTTGATAGCATTCTGTGAAGGCCCCAGTTCTGAAACTGGGGGGACACTGAGGGACGCGTCCAAGGCAGTCAAAGACCGCCTCGTGACGAAAAGAAACGTTTTTGACAATCCTGTTATAAAGTTACCAATTTTCCAAAAACAGAATATCAGGAATGAGAAGAGGCATTCTCTTCTATTGCAGGGCGTCGTGCATAATGTCTTGCGAGTAGCGTACAGGTAAAAAGTTGAATCTGATGATAAATCATGAGGGGAAGCACGATAATTCCCACAGATCCTGCCGGGAAAATGACACTGGCCATTGGCACGCCAGAGGCCAGAGACTTTTTTGAACCACAGAACTGCAAGGTAATGCTGCTCTCAACAGACTGTTTCATACCCTTGCCCGTGGCGTGTGAAAGAAACAGAACAAGCGCGAGCAGAAAGCTGTCCAGAAGAGCAACTTCAAGCAGATGGGCCAGCGAGACACGGTGCCAGATTCCTTCAACCACGGCAGAGCTGAAGGCCGTGTAAACGACGACGACAATAGAGCCGCGATCGGTGAAGGAGATCAGGAATTTGTGCCGCCGAACGATCGGCCCGACCCATGTCTGCAGGATCTGACCCAAAAGAAAAGGAAGCAGCAGCTCCTTGGCAACATCCAGAACACTCTCCAGCGGTGAGTGTCCGGCACCGACATGCCCGAGAACGAGACCAGTCAGGAGAGGGGTCAGTGCGATACCGGCAATGTTCGAAACAGTGGCTGCACAGATCGCCGCCGGGACATTGCCGCGCGCGATGGATGTGAGTGCAATAGAGGATTGGACTGTGGAAGGCAGGCAGCAGAGAAAGAGAATACCGGACCAAAGATCCTCGCCAAAAAGAGCATCCGGAAAAATGCTTTTGAACAGCAGGTGCAGCCCGATGCCCAGAACGGGAAACAGTGCAAAGGTGCAGAGAAGCACTGTCCCCTGAAGTCGCCAGTCTCGCACGCTCTCAATAATCGCATGACGCTGGAGCTTGGCACCCTGAAAGAAGAACATCAGGGTGATCAGGACGGTCACGACCTGCTGGAGAAGATGCTGCATCTGCCCGCGGCAGGGCAGAACAGAGGCCAGGATGATCGCGCAGATCAGAGCCATGAGGAAAGGGTCAAAGCGCTTCATGGAACACATATGTCTGTATTCGCAATGAACATGCAATCTGCCCTCGCGTGTTGAAGGTGGACATTTTCGTGAAAGGGTTCCGGATGCTCTCCCGTCCTGTATGCTGCCGGGTATGACGGATCAGAACGACAGGCCTTCGCTGGGCCGCCGCAGTGCTCTGGCTTCAATTCTGGCAGCGGGAGCCTCAGTGGGGGCTGCCCGTGTCGCCCGTGCGGCCGAGGAGACGCCCGTGTCAGCAATGACGTCCCATCACGACGAGCCAAGCAACTCCCATCAGGAACCGGGCAATCATCCTGGCGTGGCGAGCCAGCCCGTCGTCAGGACGCAGAGCGACTATCTCTATCGGCCGACCATTCATTTCTCGCCACAAACCGGTTTCATGAATGACCCGAACGGTTTGATTTTCGATGGCCAGACCTATCATCTCTATTACCAGTATGACCCCTTCGCACCTTATGCGGGTCAGGTGCACTGGGGCCATGCGACGAGTACGGATCTTTATACCTGGCAGGATCAGCCGATCGCGATTGATCAGACTGCCGCAGGGGAAGCCTACTCGGGCTGTGTTGTGCTGGATCGGGACAATGTGTCCGGTCTCTTTCCTGCCCAGAAGGCTGGTGGGCCGTCAGAAACGCATGCGCAAGGCCCTATTACCGCAACCCAGGCTGCTATTGACGCCTTGAAACCCAGTTTGGGCAAGACGTCGTCCGACGTTCCGCTGTCTCCAGAAAATATGGACGCGTTGGGGCCGAGTAACAGTGCACCTTTCGGGCATGTCTTCGATCCGCCGACAACCAATGACCTGCCGCCGGTCACGCCGCCTACGCCCACGTTGCCGCCGATGGCTGGTGGTCTTGTAGCACTCTACACGCGCGCAACGCCTCAGAAGCAGACGCAGTATCTAGCCTGGAGCCCGGACGGCGGAAAACGCTTCATTGATTACGAACATAACCCCGTTCTCGATATCGGCCTGAACTCTTTCCGGGACCCGAAGGTGTTCTGGCATGAGCCGAGTGGCAAATGGGTGATGGTCGTCGTGAAGTCGCGGGCCCATAAAGTCGCGTTTTATGGGTCGATCGACCTGAAGCACTGGATGCATCTTAGCGATTTTGGGCCTGCCGGCCTGTTCGGTGTGGATTACGAATGCCCTAACCTGATTGAACTGCCAGTAGAAGAGGAAGGGAAGTCCACCCGCTGGGTGCTGTTCGTGTCGGTCAACCCGGGCGCCCCACAGGGGGGAAGTGTCACCCAGTATTTTGTGGGAGACTTTGACGGCGAGCGCTTCATTCCAGAAAATACTGTCATTGGCCTGACCGATTTCGCCAAGGACAGCTATGCGATGCAGGTTTATGAGAACCTGCCTGCCAGCGAGGCTCTATATTTTGCCTGGTTCGGAAACTGGCAATATTGTGAAGAAGTCCCGAACCGGAGCTGGCGCGGTCTCATGACCGTTCCTCGCACGCTCTCCCTGCGCCGGGATGACATGAACTGGCTTCGCCTTGTACAGCGCCCCAAAGGACTGGAGCAGCTTCGGGGTGAGCCGATCCCGTTCAAGGTAGGGCGTATCGGAGCGCAGAGCGGCGTTCAGGTGTCCATTCCAACCGGGCAGGCGATCGAACTGTCCCTGACCGTCACGGTGGATGAACGGAAAAATCCGCAACCTGATGGCAACAAGGGGCGCGCCGGGCGCTTTCTGATTGTTTTTTCAAACGGGCAGGGAGAGTCCCTTTCAATTGGGTTTGATGCCTTTTCGGCGCAGCTCTGGCTGGACCGTGGCGATCTTCATGGCTTCTCGCAACCCTTTTTCACCGAGCGGTTTTCTACACCTCTGACTGCGAACAGCCGACGGTTTTCCATGAAAATTGTTCTGGATGCTTGTGCGCTGGAAATCTTCGTTAATGATGGTCTGTCTGTCGGGACGGCGCTTGTGTTCCCATCAAGTCCATTGGATACGCTGAGCCTTCAAGCGACCAATGCGGGCGCAACGGTAGAAAATCTCAGCCTGTACCCGCTCCGCAAGACCATGGATCGTCCTACGGCGATGTGACGGGCGATGATGGTGTCCTGAACGTAGAGGGAAAAAGATCAGTGCATTTCACGCATACATTTGATGCTCATTCCTTTCTGGATACGTTCGGGAGCTATCTCGCAGCCTTCGTTTTTGGAGCAATGATTGGCGCGGAACGGCAGTTCCGACAGCGCACCGCGGGTCTGCGGACGAACGCTCTTGTAGCGATCGGGGCCGCGGCGTTCGTTGATCTGGCAGAGCGGATTGGCGGGGATGTGTCCGCCATCCGCGTGATTGCTTATGTCGTTTCCGGGGTGGGGTTTCTGGGGGCAGGGGTCATCATGAAGGATGGCCAGAATGTCCGTGGTCTGAATACGGCAGCCACGCTTTGGTGCTCGGCAGCGATCGGGGCCTGCACGGGCTGCGACATGATTGCGGAGGCAGCGTTGCTGACTGTCTTCATTCTTGGCGCGAATACGGTTTTGCGTGTGCTGGTCAAATGGATTGATGGCCGCTTACCGCCGCAGATTGAACCTGTGGACCGGGAATAGATCAGAAAACGGAATATCCTTGATGCCGAATTGGCTGAATGATCCTCAGCGTGCCGTCTATGATCGGGAGAGTGGCCTGTGGTGCCTGTATTTTCTCTATAATTCTCAGTTCTCGCCCAATCCGGCAGCTTCAAAGAATGGCACCGAGTGGTTCCTCATGACCTCGCCGGATCTGGTGATCTGGACGGCGCAGCATGTAGCCATTCCGAAATACACAACGGAAAATGGTGATCCCTGGACCGGCTCTGTCGTCATTGATGAGGGGAAATACGGCCGGGTTTGGAAAAGGTGCATGGATCGCCCTGATGACCATGCCTGCGGCCCCGCATCATATGCAGACAACGGCCTTATGGTATTCGACAGACCGAGGGCACCGTTACAGTTTTCATAGCATTGTCATGCAGAACCCTTATGCGGCCCGGCACGATCTGAAAGACAAGACGTTCAGGGATCCCTGCGTCTTCTGGCACGCACCGTCCCACAAGTGGGTGATGGTATTGGCCGAGCCGGAGAAATTCGGATTCTACGCCTCCTCTGACCTGAAAGTCTGGGAATACACAGGCTCTACGCCTCCCATTCCTGATTATGGTGTTCTGGAATGTCCTAGGCTCAGGACTCATAGCCAGAACATGATGGTTGCAGCGAGGCAGATGGCTGAGAAGAAGGCGGTCGGGCATCTGTCATAGCGGGTTGCGACCCGCCGCCAGTCCTTGAGCCTTCCGA
>Ga0157360_1000151_pt1 | contig 33572 bp, 30 predicted proteins | sample AttlaeALBM1_FD_111483 | JGI IMG/M metagenome (GOLD analysis project Ga0157360, IMG submission 111483) | Fungus gardens microbial communities from leaf cutter ant in Ribeirão Preto, State of São Paulo, Brazil - Atta laevigata ALBM1 | ecosystem: Host-associated > Fungi > Mycelium > Unclassified ...
AACCGTCTGTTTGGAGAAGGGGATCACTTGCCGAAGCGCCATCCTGCAACGGCGTATCGACGATAGCTCAAGACGCCCCACATTGACGACACTTACTGTCGTGCCAGCACGCACGGCAGGTGCATTGGACAAGGAGTTTATATGTCTACTGAATACGAAAATACGGCGTTGCCCGTACTGGATCTAAGTGACCTGGATGATGAATCCAAACGCGATGCCTTTATTCAACACTTGGGTAAGGTCGCTCGCGAAGTCGGCTTTTTTTACCTGACAGGTCATGGTGTAAGTGCCGAGCAGGTTGAAGAAATAGAGACGGTGGCCAAACGTTTTTTTGCGCTTCCTCAAGCGCAAAAGGATGCTATTCGGATGGCTAATTCTCCCCATTTTCGTGGTTATACTGCCACAGGACATGAGATTACACGTCAGCGCCCGGATCGCCGTGAGCAGATTGATATCGGTGTAGAGCTACCTGCTATTGAGGAAACCCCGGATCTTCCTGTTTGGAAACGGTTGCAAGGCCCTAACCAGTGGCCGGCGGAATTGCCTGAGTTGAAGGATGTGACATTGGCTTGGTCGGACCAATTACGCAGTATTGCGGTTAGATTGCTTCGTGCCTTTGCTGAGGCATTGGAACAACCGGAAAATGCACTGGATAGTCTAATTTCAGGCACGCCTGCGCAATTACTGAAATTGATACGTTATCCGGGCAGTAATGATCCGACGCTTCGGCAGGGGGTGGGTGCACATAAGGATGCCGGTATTCTAACGTTGCTGCATCAGGATCATCACGGTGGCTTGCAGGTTGAGCGCGATAATGAGTGGTTGGATGTTCCACCATTGCCGGGCACGTTCATCATCAATATTGGTGAAATTCTGGAATTGGCTACCAATGGCTATCTACGCGCTACCAATCACCGTGTAGTGACGCCCCCTGAAGGTGTTGTCCGCTATTCTATCGGGTATTTCCTGTCCCCTTCACTGGACGGTAATGTTCCGCTGTTGCCGCTTCCCGAACATTTGGCGACATTGGCCAATGGGCCGGAAAGTGACCCGGAGAACCCTTTGTTTATTGAGATTGGACCCAATGCCATCAAAGGGCGGTTACGTTCTCATACGGATGTTGCTGAACGTCATTATCCACAACAGTATGCGGCACTGAACAAGGGGCATTAAGCCTCAAAAATAATGTAGGGGGTAACAGGGTGTTCAAGAATAAAGCGAAGATTGCAGGAGTGGCAGTGGTGGTGCTGGCTGGTTTGGGGCTCTATCTGAAAACCACGGAAGCACATGAAGCAACACTGAAAATAATGGCATCCCCCAATCCGCATGCCGATATTCTTCGTTTTGTGGAGCATCATTTCAAGAATGCCCCCCGTATGGATATCATTGAGATAACGGGGCAGATGGACCCTAACCAACCGCTTGCCTCGGGTGATATAGATGCCAACTATTTCGAACATGTACCGTTCCTGCAGGAAGATCAAAAGCATCTATCTACCCCGCTGAAAGTCGTGGCTACCGTCCATCTTGAGCCGTTGGGACTGTATTCTTCCCATTATCACTCGCTTAAAACGATTCCGGATGGTGCCACGATAGGCGTTCCCAACAATACGACCAACCTGGCGCGTGCTTTGCTTTTGCTTCAGGCCAATGGGCTGCTGCAGCTCAAGAAAGGCGTTAACTATATGTCTATTACACAGAATGACATTGTCAGTAACCCTCATCACTACAAGATCGTGCCCACCGATGCTGCCTTGTTGGCGAGAGCATTGCCCGACTTTGGCGCGGCGATCATCAATGGTAACTTTGCACTGGAGGCTGGCCTGAATCCCGCCAGGGATTCACTTATTCTGGAAAAGGCAAAAGGTAACCTCTATGCCAATGTGCTGGTGGTAAGAGCCAATGAAGTGAATGATCCCCGTATCAAACGCCTTGCTGAAGAGCTATCTTCCCCGGCGGTTGCACGCTATATCCAGCACACCTACAAAGGCGCGGTGATTCCCGTGCACGCGACCCAATAGACGTGGACGGGTACCTTTAGTGGATTGCGATTACCTGAATCCCGGCTATCTGAACAGAAGGTGAAAGCCCAAGAAAGTAAAGGCAAAAAAGGTAAAGGCAAAAAAAGTGACTCCCCTGAATGCCAATAAAGAAAGCCGAGGCATGATGTTAGGCTTGCAGGGGAGTGTCAGTTGCTGTTCTTTTTGTGCTTTTGCGCAGATTGTTTGAAATCCCGTGGCGAGATCATGGAGAACCTGTCTGTCAGGCAATTCAACGTGGGGATTGGCATTCCATATAGTTATGTTATAACATATATTTAGTTGAATTCAGTTCTCATCAGGAATTATCGGAATTTTCATCATGCAAAAACTTTCTTCTCTCAAGTCAGCAAAAAAGCGCCATCCCGATTGCCAGGTGGTCAAACGCCGTGGGCGGCTCTATGTCATTTGCAAAAGCAATCCACGTTTTAAAGCCGTACAGGGGAGAACACGCCCTCGGCGTTGATTCCTGACAAGGAAGTTGGGCGTATCTCCTCAGGTTGATAATCGAAGCACTGAGTGTTGAATGTGGCTGTTTTATCAGTGCTTTTTAACATCGGGATACGTCCACCGTATTGAGTGTCAGCTTAACTGCTCGACCACCACAAACTCTTCACCGAGTAGTTCCATGGTTGGGCTGAATGCGCTCACCGATTCACCTGCGCTGTTAGTTATCTCTATGTTTTCGAAGAATCGTCGATGCTCTTCTCTCCAATAGGCGAGTGAACGATCGCCTTCTCCCTCTTTATAGGCGAAATCTTCCCCTACGCTGTCGAATGTCAATAATGTGTGTCGAGTCACTCTGATGACGCAGACAGGCGTTTCATTGCCATCCAGAATGATGTGGTAATCCCCCACCGAAAAGGGCCGGCCCTCCTGTACATATTCATCATAGGCGCAGCTCGTTGCGGTCTTTATGCCTTTTACCACGAGTTCGGCCAGTGCGTTTGCCATATCGGGTGAATCACCAAAGGACCAGACGTGCGCGCCCGGATATTTCTTCTGTAAGACATTCAACATATCGAACACTCTTCTGTTTGATTTTCTGCTGACTGGAAAAATAATCGGTGCGTTTATCCTTATATATCAACACGTTGACATTGGCACGCAAGTTGTAACAGAAAAAAGGCACAACGCCATGTATGACAAGGCAGGATTGGGTTGCACTTAAAAATGAGTGTGATTATTCCGCCCTGCGAGGCATTTGCCGACACATACATCCTTATCCCTATATAAGAACATCCGTTCCCTCTGGATAACATATGTCAGAGGGAATTCAGGTGACACGGAGTACTTTGCCAATGGTTTCATCGCTTTCATTTCGTTCGAAAATACTGGCTTTAACGGGCGTTGCGACGATAACGACGCTTTTGTGCGGTAGTTATGTCCACGCCGATGAGACACTGAATATCGGGTATCAGAAGGGGAGTGGTGTGCTCTCGGTCATTCGTGAACAAGGGGCGCTACAAAAGGAACTCGCCAGGCAAGGTATTCATATTACGTGGAATCAATTTCCTGCAGGCCCTCAATTATTGGAGGCACTGAATGCAGGAAGCATTGATTTTGGCGCGACGGGAGCACCACCCCCTGTTTTCGCCCAAGCGGCAGGAATCAATTTCTACTATGTGGGGGCCGTCAAAGTACCTGTTAATGGTGAAGCTATTATTGTGCCGCAAGGTTCTTCCATCACGTCGGTGAGCCAGCTAAAAGGTAAACGGATCGCCCTTCAAAAAGGCTCCAGTTCGAATTTCCAGCTGCTCGCTCTGTTACAAAAAGCCGGACTGTCTTTCAGTGATATTACGCCCGCCTACCTTGCACCCGCCGATGCGCGTGCTGCCTTCACTAATGACAATGTAGATGCGTGGGTCATCTGGGAGCCTTATTTGTCTTCGGCTGAGCATGATTTACACGCGAGAGTGCTGGCCGACTATAAAGGATTGAAGCCGGTTTACAGTTTTTATGAAGCTTCCGGTAATCTTGTGAAACAACACCCCAAGGTGTTGTCTGCCCTTATGCGAGAGATAAATACAACCTCAAAGTGGGCCAATCAGCATCGCCAGGAAGTGAATCAGATACTGATACGCCAGCTTGGCCTGCCTCAGGTAGTTATCGACGCGTGGCAGAAGAAGGTAGATTACGATGTTATTCCGCTGAATAAGCAGATCATCGAAAGTCAGCAGGCGGTTGCGGATGCCTTTTCAAAGCAGCATCTCATTCCGCGTCCTGTGAACGTCAGTCAGCTTTTTCTGCTTCCTGAATCTGCTCACCAAAACAACCGAGTCGAAGCAGTAACGGGCGATTGACATGATGAAGAAGTGTCGTGGAAGTGTGTGAACCTGAACAAGAAGCTTTAGATCAGCGTGAGGATTCTCTATGCTTGGTGATATTATTCCACAAGGATTTCTCAAGAGACGTTTTCATATGTCGATACCACGACCTTCTTCACTGGAGGAGTCAACTCCCCACATTAACTGGCATTTGGAGGACACTGTCGCTGAATTGAGGCAGCGTCGCTCCAAATGGCGTAGTGAGCAGCAACGTGCCAACGAAATGGCAGGGCGCGAGCTACCGTCGCCGGATGTGATTCGTACGGCGATCACGGCTGTAATTCAGGCGCTTTTCCCCATGCGGCTGGGGCCAGCGGACCTGCGTGAAGAGAGCGAAGACTTTTATGTTGGCTATACGCTCGATATGGCCATGAATACGCTCTTCGAACAGGCGCGTCTGGAGCTTGATTATGCCGCGAGAAGAGGCCAGCGCGACCCGTGCCCTCATCAGCGGCGTGAATGTGCAGAACAGATCCTTCAGGGGTTCGTGAAGGAGTTGCCTGCGATTCGAGCCAAGCTGGATGACGATATTGTCGCCGCCTATCGTGGCGATCCTGCGGCACGAAGCGTCGATGAAGTATTACTGTGTTATCCGGGGGTTGAAGCGATCATTCACCACCGTTTGGCTCACTATTTCTACAAGCAGGGGTTGATGATGCTGGCACGCATCATCACCGAGCAAGCACATTCCACGACAGGTATTGATATTCACCCCGGGGCAACCATTGGCAATAGTTTCTTTATTGACCATGGCACTGGAGTCGTTATTGGTGAAACAGCGATTATTGGTGACAACGTGCGGATCTATCAGGCGGTAACGCTTGGGGCCAAACGGTTCCCTGCTCACGAAGATGGGCATCTTGAAAAAGGACATGAGCGTCACCCCATTATTGAAGATGACGTCGTGATCTATGCAGGCGCCACATTGCTTGGACGCATTACTATTGGTAAAGGTACCGTTATTGGCGGTAATGTCTGGCTAACACGCAGCGTACCCGCTGATAGCAGTGTCTCACAGGCGAGTATGGCGAATGGTGAACTGATCAAGCAGAATCGTGTGACGTAATTGGACATCAGATATCAGCTATCTCGTATGCGCCCTTCGCTGATCTCAGTGGCGGGCGTATTTGTGTGTATAGCTGATACATTGGTTAGATATTTCGGGGTTAGATATTTCGGGGTTGGATATGTCGGGATTGAATATTTTGGAGGTGGATATCCCTGGAGAGTGGTATGAGGCTGGTTTGGCAAATCCGTCTTGGCGGTTCATCATGAAAGGTGACAGGATGTGCTACACATATACACGAATCAGAGCACTTGATTCTTTATCACAAGCTATTATTTAGTGCCTGTATTCATTCTGAAGAAATTTTTTAGCATATTTGCGCGAAAACTTGTCCAATGTGTTACATGTGACGTATGGCCGATCAACCTGATCCAGGTGCTGATGTCGGACGAGCATCCACTTTGTAAAATTTCTACCCTTTATAGTCATTCACATTGATGAACGCTTGATGTTTATAAGCGTCGAGTGTTTATAGACTTTTAATAGAAGGAAAACAGTCATGAAGACAGGGATGTTGTTTCCCGATGCCCGTTTTTCCAAGCGTCTGATGCGCTTGGGTATTGGATGTTCAATTTTAGCGACGTTGGCGGGTTGTGCTCAGGCCAATACAGTTTCTTCCAACGGTGCTCGTGGTGAAACGGGCGCACTCTCGATACAAAATACCAATGCCGCTCATAGTCACTCTGGCACTTCTGCCACCCGTGATTCTGCCGATGTCGAGTCGGCACAGAATTATACGCAGGCAGGTTTCCGCCAGTGGATAGAGGGTTTCCGAGCTTATGCCCTTGCGCATGGAATCTCATCAACCACATTTGATAATGCTTTCCGTACGGCACAATTGCAAACCAGTATTACGCACTTGTCTTCCTCCCAGCCAGAATTTGTCCGCCCCATATGGCAGTATCTCGATACGGCAGATTCTTCCCTGCGTGTTTCCCATGGGCGCACGCTGATGACTCGTTATCATGATGTCCTTGCACAGTCCGAAGCTCGTTATGGTGTGCCGGGTTCCATCATCGTAGCGATCTGGGGTATGGAGAGTAATTATGGTGCCAACTTTGGCAATTATCCCACCGTGGATGCACTCGCAACGCTAGCTTACACAGGGCATCGAACCAGTTGGGCACAATCCGAGCTGGTGGATGCACTCAAGATCATTCAGGAAGGGGATATTGCACCTTCACGCATGCGTGGTTCATGGGCCGGTGCAATGGGTAACACGCAGTTCATGCCTTCGAGCTTCCTGGCCTACGCGGTGGATGCCGATGGGGATGGCCGCCGTGATATCTGGGGGGATATCCCTGATGTGGTAGCTTCAACCGCGAATTTCCTCCAGCACAATGGTTGGCGGCGTGGGCAACCATGGGGAGTAGAAGTTCGCTTGCCGGCGTCATTCAATTATGCACAGGCGGATGGCGTCGTACAGCACTCTGTCGCACAGTGGGCACAAATGGGGGTACGTTCCGTTAACGGGGGGGCCTTGCCACAGTTGGATGAAGCATCCATTCTTCTTCCTGCGGGTGCCCATGGCCCAGCCTTTTTGATCGGGCATAACTTCCGAACCATTCTTCGTTATAACAACTCGACCAGTTATGCGCTAGGCGTCAGCCTGTTGGCACAGCAGGTAGCCGGTGGAACAGGAGTGCAGGCAAGTTGGCCACGCTATGAGCATTTGGTGAGCCGTACGCAGAAGAAAGAAATGCAGAGTGCACTCAATCAAATGGGCTTCAATGCGGGGGGGGCTGATGGCATCGTTGGACGCACCACACAGAATGCCCTGAGGCAATTCCAGCAGGCGCATGGTCTCCCTGCGGATGGTTTTGTGACACAAGCGATGTATGAGCGTGTGATGCAGGTGGCAAATCAATAGGTCGAGGGCACGCCATTGTTTGCAATGAATATGAGTGATACGCATTTATAGCATCCATGACCGAATCATGAATCTTTTGTGGCTCGTCTGCACTTGAATATATACCGAAGCCCCTTCATGGGGCTTTCTTTTTGCTGGGTCCATGGGGCAGCATCTCCCGACTAGCCCTAAAGGGAATAAATGCATGTCTGTTGGATATTTCCCTTCAGCGTTGCGCTGTAGGAACATGGTTCTATTATTAATGATAGAACAGTCAACGCATTTTACGCCTCACGAGATACTGCCATGCCCCTTACCGCTGTCGTTAACTATTTCAATGAACATCTTGATGATTTCAACCGTTCTGCTGAATCACGGCATCAGGCGCGATATCTTTATGATTCTGCCAAAGGGGAGGTCAGCGGCGAAATCAATGGATTAACGGTTCATTCACGTCAAAGTGCTCTTTATAACAGTGAGCTGACGACACCGGTGGCTTATGAATCTCACCTTGATATTCGTGATAATCAGGGTAAATCCCTGAAGCGAAAGGCATTGTACTACTCGGCCTGGGCGTCGGAAGAGGTGATTTTCCTCGACCGCTTTTTACGTATTTTGCATACGCTTCATTATTTGGCGCAGCATACGGAAGTGCCGGTAGAGGAACTGGTGCCGCTCATTATGGATGTCCACTGGTGGCATGTGCGCGCCGTGGAAACCTCTCATGGCCAGGTATTCGAGCAGTTATTGACGCAATTGGGTATCAAGCCCAGTCAGATTATTCTCAGAATGCAGGCACAATCGCTGATAGAAGATGACCACGTTCGAGCAGCCGTGCGTAGCTTTGAAAAGCGCGGGTATCGGTTGCTGGTTGAAGGATTACCAGTGGACCACGTTCACTGGTCGTTGCTTGCAGAAATGGGGGTTTCATGGGTAGCGGCTGATCCGGATTTTCTTCAGGCCATGCTACGTAATCGGTTGTTGCAGGCGCGGTTGGATCAGTGGATTCAAAGTGCCCATGGGGAAAAATTGAAAGTCTGGTTGCAGGCGCTGGAAGGGCCAAAGGCACTGGAGCTGGCATGGCGATTAGGAGCAGATGCAGTGAGCGGTTCACGGCTGGATGAGATTGTGAGTGCTTGATTCAGCTTTGTCTGGAATATGGAAGAGCACTTTTTATACGCTGTCCCGTCATTTTCTCTTCATTATGCTCATGTGATCTCGCTAAATAAAAACACCCCGTGGCGTTTATCGTTGCCACGGGGCATTGCTATTAAAGCTGCTGCGGATGAGGTATCCAATGAATGGGGACAATCTCGGTTGCTGAGCAACCTGTTTGAGTCGCTATATCGTTCGGGACTATACGATATCGAGCGGAACTCGACGGTTGGGGGGCGGAAATGCTTCGTCCAGCCTATGCAGTTGTTCTGAGGACAGCTCAACTTCCAGGGCTTTTGCATTTTCCTTGATGTGAGCGGGGTTCACTGCTTTGGGAATCGCAATAACATTCCGTTTCCCTTCAACAGGTCGAATCGCCCAGGCGAGGAGCAGCTGAGTCGGTGATATTCCCAGCTCACTCGCAATATCCTGAACCGTTTTGTCGTTCAGCAGGTGCCGACTGTAGCTTCCCCCTTGTGCGACAGGGCAATACGCCATGACAGGAATGTCCAGCTTGCGTAATTGTGGACGGAGATCAAACTCGATACCGCGGGAGCCCAGGTTGTAGAGCACCTGATTGGTTTTGCACTGATCCCCGCCCTCTGCGGTAATGAGATCATTAATGTCATCTTGATCGAAATTCGAGACGCCCCACTCACGGATCTTGCCTTCCTGCTTGAGTTCTTCGAAACCCTGAATGGTTTCTTCCAGCGGTGTGCCTCCACGCCAGTGAAGCAGATACATGTCCAAATAATCGGTGTTCAGGTAGGACAAGCTGCGCTCGCAGGCACGTTTTACATCTTTCAATGACGCATTGGAGGGGAGTACCTTGCTGACCAGATAAGCATCACTTCGGCGTCCTTTGAGTGCTCTGCCTACAATATCTTCAGAGCGGCCATTGCCATACATTTCCGCGGTATCAATCAGTGTCAGACCAAGATCCAGTCCTAGACGAAGAGCATTCACTTCATCTTCAGCAGGATAGATGCCATCGCCCATATGCCAGGTCCCTTGCCCAATGGCGGGTAACTGATGACCGGCGAATTCCAGTGTTGCTGACATACTGTGTCTCCCTTCGTTGCATAGTGGTATGACTGGCAAGTCGAATTTTGACTGTCATGTAGCCATGTAGCATATACCGTTCACTGCAGGATTCACTCGTGGAGAATGTTACGGCGCTATTGAATAATCTATGGGCAGTTGAGGGAATATCCAAATTTTCTGTGGCATTTGTTAGCTGAAAGCGGGATCACGTGTCAGTTCTTCCAGTAGCTCTGCCTCATAGGCCAGGGTGCGTGGGTCAGTGGCAGAACGCGGGCGGGGGAGGTCAATGCGCAAATCCAGTTTCACCTCACCCGTATCCAGCAGGATCACCCGATCGGCTAACATGACTGCTTCAGCAACATCATGGGTAACCAATACCAGGGTAAAGCCATATTCACGCCATAATCGTTCTATAAGCGTGTGCATACTGCTGCGTGTCAATGCATCAAGGGCTCCCAGTGGTTCGTCCAGTAGAAGTAGTTCGGGTTTATGTGCCAATGCGCGTGCCAAAGCCACACGTGAACGTTGTCCCCCTGAAAGCTGTGAGGGCCAGCGTTCCGTGCGGTCACTCAGACCTACTTCGCCCAGCGTCTTACGGCCAATGTCCTCACTCGTTCCCAACGAGGCATTTTGTAAAACGGACTTCCATGGGAGTAAACGCGGCTCCTGAAACATAAGGCGAATGTGAGATGTCTGGCGCCGTATAGGCTCTCCTTTCCAGGTCAACGTGCCACTGTTGGCTTCGTCCAATCCTGCCAACAAACGAAGAAGTGTGGATTTCCCGCAGCCACTCTTCCCGATGATGGCAATGACTTCACCGGCAGCTATATTCAGCGATAAATCACTCAACACCTGTGTATCACCGAAATGACGACTTACATGTTTCAGTGATAGGCCCGTGTTGTTACTTTGCGTCGTATATCGCGTGGATGACTGATGCACTGTATTTCGTGCTTGCCGATCACTTGATGAAGTAGAGGGCGGCGTAACAGGGAGCGCCTGATTCTGTTGGGCCTCTTCCTCCCCTAACAGGCGATCCTCCGCTGCATCCTTGTCAAAATCATGGCTGACATTTCGATCATGATCAGTAGAAGGGCGATCCAGTGAAGAATCCTGATGCGTTGAAGACGAAGATTTATTGCTCATGGTGAAAGGCTCGCAATGATTATCAGGGATTTAACACGATTGATACCAAGGCTGCTTAACGAGAGTGGCGCTGGAAAGCAGGGTGCCAGCGTAACAGCCAGAACTCCAATCCTTTCGCGAAAAGGTCAGCGATTTTGCCAAGCAAGGCATAGAGCACAATCGTTAAAAGTACGATATCGGTTTGCAGGAATTCGCGTGCATTCATCGCTAGATAACCTAACCCATTGGTAGATGAAATGGTCTCCGCGACGATGAGAGTGAGCCACATGATGCCCAGTGCAAAGCGTAAACCGACCAGTATGGACGGCAGAGCACCCGGGAAAATGACATGCCAGAAAAGCCGCATACCTTTTAGGCCATAACTTTTTGCCATCTCTACCAACTGAGGATCAACATTGCGGATGCCATGGTAAGTATTCAGGTAAATAGGGAAAACCGTGCCTAGTGCGACCAGGAAGTCCTTTGCAGTTTCACCGATACCAAACCACAAGATAACCAATGGGATCAGCGCCAGATGGGGAATGTTACGGATCATTTGCAGGCTACTGTCCAACAGTTTTGCCGCAATATCGGACAAGCCAGTCAGGAATCCCAAAACAAGTCCTATACCTCCGCCAATCACTAATCCTATCAGGGCACGCCGTGTACTTGCCCATAGATTGCTGAAGAGCGTGCCATCCTGAGCCAAATGCCAGCCAGCCAATACAATAGCGGAAGGGGCTGGCAGAATTCGGGAGGATAGCCATCCCATATCACAGGCAATTTCCCATATGACTATCAGAAGAACAGGAATTAGCCAGGGCGCGGTGATATTAAAGAGTCGTCTGGTAAAAGAGGGAACTTCAGTGCTCGCCATTCAAGCTTCTCCGACAATAAAACAATGACAGAAAAACAAGGATATAACCCCCTGAATGAAGCGGGAAATTCGGATTCATTGATTATATATTCCATAATTGAATATAGCGTGGCTGGATTTCGCAAATCATTGTCATAAAACCTACATGCAAGCTTGTTAGGGTGTATGCGTTCGATAAAGAGAGGTGAATAAACCTGATCTCTCAACAGAATCAATACGACTGGAATTTCATTGTCCGGCTCACGATCATTCGGAGATTGAGCATGCTCAAGCGCAGTACATTACTTATCGCAGCGACTCTTGCTGTAGGTGTTTCCATGCAAGCGCCTGTTTACGCCGCTGATACTATTACCGGCGCGGGTGCCACGTTCCCTTATCCCGTATATTCGAAGTGGGCAGATACTTATCAGAATAAAACAGGTGTTGGGCTGAATTTCCAGGCAATCGGCTCTGGTGGCGGGATTCGCCAAATTGAAGCGCGTACGGTAACCTTTGGTGCTTCCGATGCTCCCCTGACTGAATCCGACCAGAAATCACATGGTTTGGTACAGTGGCCCATGATCATGGGCGGTGCCGTACCGGTCGCCAACATCGATGTCCCCAAAGGAAAATTGCGTTTGGATGGCCCCACGTTGGCAGCCATTTACGATGGTCAGATCACTAAATGGAACGATCCGCATATTGTTGCTCTTAACCCGGGGCTCAAATTACCGGATGAAAACATTACACCGGTTTACCGCTCCGATGCGTCCGGTACCAATTTCAACTTCACGCATTATCTTTCACAGGTAAGCGCCGAGTTCAAGAACACCGTAGGTGAAGGTCAGTCCGTAGGTTGGCCTTCCGGCGTTGGCGCTCAGGCGAATGGTGGTGTTGCTTCAATGGTCGGGCGTACCAAAGGTGCGATTGGTTATGTCGAATACGCTTATGCGGTAGAGAATCATCTCGATTCCATTCTGCTGAAAAACCGTGCGGGTAACTTCGTTGCCCCCAATGCAAAAAGTTTTGCTGCTGCGGCCTCTCATGCCGATTGGAATTCAGCACCTGGCCTGCATGTTATCCTGACGAATCAGCCCGGGGCCGATAGCTGGCCATTGACGGCGACCTCTTACATATTGATGCCTACTAATGTGACTAACGCCGCAGATGCCAAACAGGCACTGACCTTCTTCAACTGGGCCTATGAACATGGGCAAGATGATGCGAAGTCTTTGGCTTATGTGCCTATGCCTCAGAGCGTCGTAAGTCTGGTCAAATCCAAAGTCTGGTCGCAGATCAAGTCCAATGGGAACCCCGTTTGGAAGCAGTAATTTCCGGCCAGGACAAAATAGTCATTCACGCCGATTGTCGCCTGAAACCTGAGTGAATATTGTTTGAATGCTTCGGTGGATACGCGTGTTGAAAACGATACCGACAAGCAATGTCCTGCGGTGTCGTTTTTTTGTCATATTAATGACTCATACTATGTGCACTACACTCATAATGAATGAATGCCATGACCACTGAGCCAATACCATCCGACTCTGCCTATCAGCTTAGGGCGACGCCTCAGGAGCTCAAGCTGCTATCGCGCAATCGCTTGATTGACCGTTGTTTCGAACGGGGGACTCGAGGGGTAGCGATCCTTGTTCTTGTGCTACTGGGGGCTATTCTTGCTTCCCTGATAGTCGCTGCATGGCCCGTCCTTTCCCAACAGGGGATAGCGTTTATTACTGGCCACCGTTGGGCGGCCAACATGAACGCGTTTGGTGCTCTTCCTGCCATTTACGGGACATTGGTCACCTCGATTATTGCGATCATTATCGCCTTGCCCGTGTCGTTGGGTATCGCTGTTTTTCTGACTGAAATATGTCCCGCTGCGCTACGTCGTCCTTTGGGGGTCATGATCGAGCTGCTGGCGGGTATTCCCTCCATTATTTACGGGATGTGGGGCATGTTGGTGTTGGCTCCGATCCTGCAGTCGATATGGCCTGATATTTTTCCGGCAGGGAGCGGTCTACTGACAGCCTCCATTATTCTGGCCATCATGATCATCCCCTTTATTACCGCGACCACACGCGATGTCATGGCTACCGTACCTGCCGTATTACGTGAATCCGCATATGGAATGGGATGTACGCGGTGGGAAGTTATCAGGAATATCGTCTTTCCTTCCATCCGTAGTGGGATGGTGGGGGGCGTCATTCTGGGGCTGGGACGTGCGCTGGGTGAAACCATGGCTGTCACGTTTGTCATTGGCAATAACCTGTTTTTCCATTTCACGATCACCGGGCAGGGGACTTCCATTGCGGCATTGATTGCCAGCCAGTTCAACGAAGCAGACGGTGTTCAGCGTTCGGCTCTATTGGCGCTTGGGCTGGTGCTTTTCCTGATTACCTTTATCGTTTTGGCGATCGCGCGGTACATGCTCTTGCGTATCGAACGCCGTACACCTTGAAGTGACAGACCATTCATTACGGATCAGAGGAATGACGCATTCAACTTCACTTTATCGTAGACGTAAATTGATCAATCGTGTGGTGATCGGTTTGTGCCTCTCCGCTGCAGTTTTCGGGATTGTTTGGCTTGTATGGATTCTGATGACGCTGCTATGGAAAGGGGTACCCATTCTGGCACCCTCCCTCTTTTATGAGCGTACCATGATCTCTGGGGGAGGAATTGGGAACGCTATCATTGGCTCTATAACGCTGACGATCGGGGGAACACTACTGGGCACCCTCATCGGTATCGCTGCAGGCACCTGGCTCGCAGAATATGGTACGGGTACAAAGCTGGCCCCCGTAGTGCGTTTTATCAATGATGTGCTGCTCTCTGCACCGTCCGTTATTATTGGCCTGTTTGTCTATGCGATTGTCGTTTTGCCGGTGGGACACTTTTCGGGGATAGCCGGTATTCTCGCGCTGGCGATTATCGTTATTCCTGTCGTTATTCGCTCAACCGAAGATATGTTGAGATTGATCCCCAATTCATTACGTGAGGCTGCCACGGCTTTGGGAGCTCACCGTTGGTGGGTGGTTGTTCGCGTTTGTTACAGCGGAGCCAAAGCCGGGATTATCACCGGCGTGTTGTTGGGATGTGCGCGGATTAGCGGTGAAACAGCGCCACTGATCTTTACTTCCCTGAACTCAAACCAGTGGAATTTCCTGAACCTTGGTACGGAAATGCCCAACCTGCCGATGACAATCTATCAGAATATGACGATCAACTCGTTTATTCCTCGTCAGTTGGAGCTGGCTTGGGCCGGTGCATTGGTACTGACGGCCACTATTCTCATCCTTAATATCATTGCTCGCGTTGTTGCGCGTGATAAGAACAAGAGGTAATCATGTCCTCATCCTATCTTGATACTGGCGCTTCCACGGCTGACAACAAGGATCAGCGAATTGATGCTCGCCCCTTTAATGTCTCTGAATCCGGTGTATCGCTTGCAGATTCGGCAACCAAGCTTGAAGTGAAGGATCTGAACTTTTATTACGGTAATTTTCATGCACTGAAGAATATCAGTATGAAGATGCCTGCCAATCAGGTGACTGCGTTTATCGGACCCTCCGGGTGTGGTAAATCGACGTTATTGCGTTGTCTGAACCGTATTCATGATCTCTATCCCGGCGTGCGTACTGAAGGTGAATTATTATTGGATGGTCAGGATATTAATGATCGGAAAGTGGATATAAACCTGTTGCGAGCGCGTGTCGGGATGGTTTTTCAACGTCCGACACCGTTTCCAATGTCTGTATTCGACAATATTGCGTTCGGCGTGAAGTTATACGAACGTTTGCCCCGACGTGAAATGGAAGAAAGGGTCGAGTGGGCATTGCGCAAAGCGGCGCTTTGGGATGAAGTGAAAGACAAACTGCGCAAGAGTGGGCAGGCGCTCTCGGGCGGTCAGCAACAACGGTTATGTATCGCCCGCAGCATTGCAATTCGCCCTGAAGTTATCCTGCTCGATGAACCTACCTCTGCGCTGGACCCCATTTCGACAGGGTATATTGAAGATTTGGTGAATGAGCTCAAACAGGAATACACCATTGTTATTGTCACGCACAACATGCAGCAAGCTGCGCGCGTGTCAGATATGACAGCATTCATGTATTTGGGTGAGGTTGTTGAGTTTGATCGAACCGCTAAAATCTTCACTCAGCCGGGTAATAAACGTACTGAGGATTACATTACCGGCCGTTACGGCTAACGCCTCTTTTCGTTCATGTATATCGATAAATGAACACAAGAATAGGCGAGCTAAAAGGCCTGCAACGCTGATGAAGGCGTAGCAGGCCTTTATTACGTACAAGTGAGCCTCTGTATCAGGGGGGCTGAGGCTACGTAGAATCTTGAAAGATAAACTCTATAATTCAAGATCATTGCGTAGCTTCGATAGCTACCTGACGAAAAGAGCCCGCGCGCCCTCAGGATGTACGCGGGGCGAATAACCGGAAACGGACCAGAATTTTCTCCAGTTTTTCAACGCACAATGGGCCTAAGGGCGTCATTAACCACCAGGGTAGAAGTACCAGTGCGATGGATAGTGACCCCATCCACACATCCATGAACCAATGGGCACCTACCATGATTCGGGGTGCACTCAATAGAATCACCATTAACAAGGCAGTGACTTTCCAGCGTCGCGTTGAAAAACGCAATATAAAGGCCGCAAAAACCATCAACAACATCCCGTGGTCTCCCGGGAAACTGGATGACGCCATATCTTTCGTTGAGAAGCTGACCAGCTGCGTTAGATGATTAAAAGGTACTCCAGCTGCGCGGAAGGTATAGGTGGGGCTGGGGTGTGCATAAAAGTGGTTGACGATTTTATGATTAAAAAGGGCTATTACGACAGCTGTCACCACCATCATGACACCAATACTGAACCAGTGGGCGACTCGATCCGTACGTGAGTCTTCACGCATGGAGAGGAACAGTACCAGCAACATCAACAAAAAGGATATGACATCGTAGTAGCGTGTGTTAAGTGCAGCCATTACGTTATCCCAGACGGGGTGCGCAGGCGTATAGGTCGCATTGAAGCCGAAGAATATAGCGTTATCCAATCTTGGCCACACCGGAAACACCGTTTGCAACCAGCTGAAAAGGATGGCTAATCCAAGGACATTCAGCACGAGTATGTGGGGTATTCGCATGGGATATTCCAGAGATGAAACCGATATCGTTAAAATGGAAAAGCTGAAGCTCTTTGGGCTAACAACCACAGTGCTTTACTGTTGGATGATAGGAGCATCAGGGGATGCCTAAGAGGCCCCTGAACCAGGCTTGAAGGGCATCGATGCAGAGACCATTGATGATAAGGTCCGTTTCCCTACTCTACTCTCTCAACAAAAGAGTAGACTCCACAAGAGAGTAGACTCCACAAGAGAGTAGACTCCACAAGAGAGTAGAGCAGGGAAAGTACTTCCCTCAAACCTGCCTTAGAGCGAAGCGATTTTTTCGTATTGATCATCAAGTAAGGTGAGGGCCTGTTTGGCTTCCTCAAGACGAGCACGCTCTTTCTCAACAACGGCAGCGGGGGCCTTGTCTACGAAGTTGGCATTGGCGAGTTTGCCTTCGATTCCCTTGATTGATTTCTGATGCTGTTCGCGTTGCTTATCGAGACGTGCCAGCTCTGCCTCTTTGTCGATCAATCCCGCCATGGGAACGCGGACTTCAAGGCTGCCTACATACCCCAGGGCAGAGGGGGGGATGTCCGTCGCATTGGCAAACTCGGCACTTTCCAGCTTGGCAAGCTTGGTCAGCACACGATGATTCTCCTTGAGGCGGCGACGATCGGTTTCATCACCCCCACAGAAAAAGAGCGGTAAAGCCTTGCCGGGGGAGATATTCATTTCAGCACGAATATTGCGGATGGCCACAATGACGTGCTTCACCCATTCGATATCATCAATAGCCGTTTGATCGATGCATGACTCATCGGTTTGTGGCCAGGGTTGAATCATAATCGACGTTTTCTCTGTTACCTCAATCCCAGCCAGTGGCGCGACACGTTGCCAGATCTCTTCTGTAATAAACGGCATCATCGGATGCGCCAGACGCAAAATGGTCTCCAATACACGTACCAGCGTTCTACGAGTGCCGCGTTTTAGCGCTTCACTCGCTGAATCATCCCACAATACGGGTTTTGACAGCTCAAGATACCAGTCACAGTATTCATTCCAGACAAAGTCATAAAGCGTTTGCGAGGCAAGATCAAAGCGGAATTCATCAAAGTGACGCGTCAACTGGGCTTCCACCTGCTGAAGGCGAGAAATGATATAGCGATCCGCACGGCTAAGTTCAGCCGCTTCACCCTTCGCCCCACAGTCCTGATCTTCAGCATTGGACAAAACGTAGCGTGCCGCATTCCACAATTTGTTGCAGAAGTTGCGGTAACCGTCCAGACGCCCAAGATCAAACTTGATGTCGCGGCCGGTAGAGGCCAAAGAAAGATAGGTATAGCGAAGGGCATCGGTACCGTGAGGCTCGATTCCCTCAGGAAACTCTTTACGCGTCGCTTTCTCGATTTTTTTGGCCAACTGTGGCTGCATCATGTTGCCGGTACGTTTCTGAATCAGAGTGTCCAGATCAATACCGTCAATCAGATCGATAGGATCAAGGACATTGCCCTTCGATTTGGACATTTTCTGCCCTTGTGCATCACGTACCAACCCAGTGATATAGACCTTCTTGAACGGCACTTCATTGGTGAAGTGCAAGGTCATCATGATCATTCGGGCAACCCAGAAGAAGATGATATCGAAACCCGTCATCATCACATCAGTGGGATGGAAGGTCTTCAATGCTTCGGTATTTTCGGGCCAACCCAAGGTGGCAAACGTCCACAAGCCTGAGCTGAACCAGGTATCGAGTACGTCTTCATCCTGCCGCAGCGTTAGTTCTGAAGAGAGGCTGTATTTTTGGCGTACATCTTCTTCGTTGCGACCGACATAACAGTTGCCCTGGTCATCGTACCAGGCCGGGATGCGATGCCCCCACCATAATTGGCGTGAAATACACCAGTCCTGAATGTCACGCATCCACGAGAAGTACATGTTTTCATAGCTTTTCGGGACGAACTGAATATCCCCATCTTCCACTGCCTTGATAGCCGGCTTGGCGAGCGGGGCAATGGAAACAAACCATTGTGCAGTCAACATCGGTTCGATAACCGTGCCGGAACGGTCGCCGAAAGGTTGCATGATCACCTTGTCTTCAACCAGCGGGTTACCCTCAGCATTGGTAACAGCAAATCCTTCCGCGGTAATGGTGTCAACGACCTGTTTGCGCGCCTCGTAGCGATCAAGCCCACGTAATTCATCGGGGACAAGATTGATTTCGCTGATATCCCCTTTTGCACGCTCACCCCGTGCGATGGCTTCAGCCTGTTCGACACTTTCGTTGTAGGAGAGGCCATCCGAACGCATATGAGCAGTCAGATCCATCAGTTCGTATAACGGTAAATCATGACGCAGCGCGACCTCATTATCGTTGAAGTCATGCGCTCCGGTAATTTTTACCGCACCTGAGCCGAAATCGGGGTCCGGATGCTCATCGGCGATGATGGGAATCTGGCGACGTTGATCTTTAGGCCCCACAGGAATAGTGGCGAATTTTCCGACCAGTGCCTTATAACGTTCATCAGAAGGATGAACGGCAATGGCACCGTCTCCCAATATCGTTTCGGGACGCGTGGTTGCAATCGAGATATAGTCACGTGTTTCACGCAGTACTTCATTACCATCGACGTCTTTTTCGATGTATTCGTAGCTTTCACCGTCAGCAAGCGGGTATTTGAAGTGCCACATGTGGCCGGGCACTTCCTTGTTTTCAACTTCGAGATCGGAAATGGCCGTGTTCAATACCGGGTCCCAATTGACCAGTTTTTTGCCGCGATAAATCAGTCCTTGTTCATGCAGGCGAACAAAGGCTTCAAGAACTGCATTTTGCAGGCCATCATCCATGGTAAAACGTTCACGTGACCAGTCGACGCTATCGCCCAAACGGCGCATTTGACGTGTAATATTGCCACCGGATTCGTGCTTCCATTCCCAGATTTTTTCGATGAACGCATCGCGCCCCAGGTCATGACGGCTTTTGTTTTCCTCGGCGGCTACCTTGCGTTCTACCAGCATCTGGGTGGCAATACCGGCATGATCAGTCCCCGGCTGCCACAAGGTGTTGTAGCCCTGCATGCGTTTGAAACGTACCAATGTATCGCGCAGTGTATCGCCAAACCCATGACCCATATGCAGACTGCCAGTGACGTTGGGGGGAGGCAGCATCAGTGAAAAAGGCGTTCCCTTGCCTGATGGGGCGAACAGGCCTGCCTGTTCCCAGCGATCATACCAACGCTCTTCCAACTGCGCTGGATTATAGGTTTTGTCCATAGATTCCATGCGACGACTCACGATCCATTAAAACGAAAAAGATAAAAAAGAGCAGGGAAAGCGCCCAGATCATCTGAGCAAGGCCCTGTTAACAATGCTTACAATTATACGCATCTTGCACGCTTGTGGGTATTCTTCTCACAAACAGGTAAGTGTTATTACCCATTTGCCTTGAAATTTTGTCTTTCTATACCGATAGAGACTACATTGGTATACACATTCATGGATGCTCAATACATTTCATCGGTGGCTAAAAGCGCCCTGTGAAATGCGTCCGCAACACGTTGGTGTCAGGAGAATTTCATGAGCGACAAACAAAAGCGCGTGTGGCTAGTGACAGGATGCTCGACAGGATTTGGTCGGGAGTTGGCAAAACAGCTGATTGAGCACAAGGAAAATGTGGTCGTTACCGCACGTAAACCCGATCAGATAGCCGACCTTGTTCATGAGCATGGGGATCATGTTTTAGGGCTTGAGCTGGATGTGACCGACCCGTCCTCGATCGACAATGCCATTCGTCAGACGTTATCACGGTTCGGCCGCATTGATGTATTGGTGAATAATGCAGGGTACGGGTATCAGACCTCAATCGAAGAGGGCGACGAGCAGGAAATCCGAGCTCAATTCGATGCCAATGTCTTTGGTTTGTTTGCTCTGACGCGTGCAGTATTACCTACGATGCGTAAAGAGCGTAGTGGTCGTATCCTGAATATCAGCTCGGTGGCTGGTCTCGTTGGTTTCGCTGGGTCAGGATACTATGCGGCCACCAAACATGCTGTGGAAGGCTTTTCCAGTGCTCTTTCGGCGGAAGTGTCTCATTTGGGGATCAAGGTCACTTGTGTTGAGCCCGGGCCCTTTAGAACGGATTGGGCCGGCCGATCATTGCGCCAGACCAACACCGCGATTGACGAATATTCTGACACCGTAGGTAAGCGCCTCGCCGCGACGTCCGATGGCAGTGGCAAGCAGGCAGGAGACCCGGTCAGAGCAGCCGCGGCCATGATCAAGCTGGTTGATGCACCTAATCCTCCTTTGCATCTGGTATTAGGCGGTTTCGGTGTGGAGGCAGTGTCAAAACGGTTGCATGAAACGCTCAAGGAAATTAATGATTGGCGCGAAGTGAGTATTGCTACCGATTATCCTGAAGAGTAAAAGCGCTTGGAACGAATCAGGATGAAATGAGTATCACCAGGACTGGGCCTTGTTTCCTTGCTCCAGACTTATTCCTTGTGAATGATGGGAAGTATTCGGTGGCATTGGGCACCAAAAAGGTGTCAAATGTCCGCCACTGAATATTGCTTGTCTTGAATATGCCGCTCATCTTTTGGGACTTGATCGCGGATATTCCATACATAATTTTAACTTGATGAAGACGCTTACATGACCTTGAAATCGTTGCCTGCATCACGTGTCGAGTTAGCCAGCCTATTACTGATGGCACTGACGCTGATACTCATTATGCCTTTTCACTTGCTGGCACCTTTATTGGCGGGCATGCTGGTGTTCGAGGTCATCAATAATCTGGCCCGTTTTATCGAAAAACGCGTATCGTCGCGATTTGGACGCCCTTTGGCCGTAGCTGTACTGGTGGTTGTTGTGCTAGGTGCATTGGGAGGGATTTTCACTGGTGCATTTAATCTGATATTGCATGAAGTCAATGATCCAAGTGACCGTTTGACACAGTTGCTTAATGTGATCGATAAGGCACGTAGTCAGTTGCCTGGTGTTATCACTAATCACCTGCCCAGTTCATCGGCTGATCTTTATCAAATGGCTCAGCATTGGGCGCGTGAACATGTGAGCCAATTGCGTCTTTGGGGTAGGGAAACCCTCCATCTGCTGGTAGCCATCCTGATGGGTATGGTGTTGGGCGCTGTTGTCGCCGTTATTCCATCCCCTGACAAAAGTACGATGAAGCCACTGGCCAGCGCCTTGCAGACCCGTGTTGAACGGTTGGCGGATGCGTTTCACCGCATAGTCTTTGCCCAGATCAAGATATCTCTGGTCAACACTATTCTCAGTGGTATTGTGCTCTTGGTGATTATGCCGTTGGCGGGTGAACAGATTCCCCTTGCCAAAACGCTGGTACTCCTCACCTTCGTTTTCGGGTTACTCCCGGTGATTGGTAACTTGATCTCGAATGCGCTTATCTGTGTGGTTGGCCTTTCAGTCTCTATCTGGGTCGGGCTCATCCTGTTGGTGTATCTGATGCTGATTCACAAGCTTGAATACTTGCTCAACGCCAGGATCGTAGGTGGTCGTATCAGTGCGCGAGCATGGGAATTATTGTTGGCCATGTTGGTCATGGAGTCCATATTTGGATTGGGTGGGCTTATTGCAGCCCCGATTTTCTATGCCTACCTCAAGATTGAGCTTCGTGATTATGAGCTTATCTAAGAAGTAACGGTGCTTCGTTGGGCCGATACTCCATTATCGGGAAATCATACTAACGTAGTTGACTGGTAGAGGATAGAGATCGGGTTTAGGCGTTAGAGGTGATAAAAGGGGGAGGGCAGTCCGATGGTGTGCCATCCTCCTTTATCCTTGGCTTTTCAGGCATTCGCATCGATCGCTTACTTAACAACGTGTTGCTGTTTGCCTCTATAGTCTATTGCTGTTTGATCTGGTGAGCCTTGACTGGATACCCGCGCTGCTTATAGAGCTGCCAGCATGCCCGTTTCTCATTTAGCACTTGTTGATTCTGATTGATTATCTCTGCGACACGTTCAAAACGGGAAAACCATTCCGGTACCTCAGGGTGCAAGTTGAGCAGTACCTCTACGCCCATGGGGGGATTCTCATGCCACCCTATAGTCACGGGCGTTTTCGCTTCCTCCTTGTCGGTTTCCTCCAGCGTGCCTCCCGCTAATGTATGGGGGACGAAACTTTCAGGGCGGAATGTCCATAACTGATCATCAAGTGCCCGCGCTGAGGCTTCATCCTGGCAATGGATATAAAGCTGGTAGCCTTTACGATATATGGTTTCCACCAGCTTACAGGCGAATTCAAGCCGAGCCTCTACGGACGTTTGAGATAAAACGTAGAAATCAATATGGGTCATTATGAAGTGTTCCGCGTGGCGCTGTATGACTTGGATCCGGAATATCTGTAGTTACAATGAATCACACCAGGAAGTACTCATCTGGCAATGACATATATAGACTAACATCAGGAGTGGCTGGAGATAGAATTTTTATACCCTGCTCTACCATTTTTACTTCTTTAAGGGCAGTTCTGGACGTTGAATCAGATTGTTCATCCCCATTTAGTGGCGATATTCTATCGAGGTTATTTTTCCACGTTTGTGTGTGAATAAGGCCTCACGTCAAGCATGTAATATTTTGAATCGGGCGGTTATTCATGATGCGCCCGGAAGTGGACATTCCCCAGCCAAGGTTGATGTAGGTACAGGACTGGGACGATGTTCTCCTACGCCGAGGAAATCGAGTCGCATCTCTACACGGCGACTTGCTTCTGCGGTGGGTCTTGTATCATTTGAAGAATACCCACCCACTAGGAAGAGGTCTCGGACTTGTAATTTCTGATCATTATTGAGCAGGTTTGGGCCGGAGGTGGACATTAGCGTGCACAAAACGCGTTCGCTGCGTTGCAGGCTCAAATTGAGGTTACTGAGGTATGTTCCTTTTCTGTCAGTGAATCCCTCAACAACCACCCTTTTTATAACGTTTTGACCTTCTTTGTTATTAGCCTCTGACAGAATGACCGGTACGAATTGTCTGAGCAGGCCTTCCTGCTCTGTAGTCAATGATGAGCTTGCAAAGTTAAAGCGAGCTCTATCGCCAAAATCAATGACCCCGTTATTCTGATCAACAGTAACACCGTCATATTGTTTGGCTGCTTTCGCAATACGCTTCATAACGGTTTTTATTTCCTGTTGATGTTCACCTTCCAGTTTTTGCTGTTTTTGTTCCATTTGTTCATGATGGGAAACATGGCTTGTGACGACATTTAGAGTCACTGCCATGAGTATCAGGAATAGCACCATCAATGCCGTCATCATATCTGAATAGGATATCCAGAATGGTTTTTCCGCTTCGTCACGGGATCCACGTTTGATGATGATACGATTACCCAACATGATAGTATTCCGCTAATGGATGAAAGATTTTGCAAAACTCGGTGTGGCATACAGCAAACAGGATTGATAATGGAAAACGTGGGCCTGAACCGTGATAAACGGCTATCGGATTTCGTCATGACAAGGCCACACTGATACGCACGCTATCAATCGGTTTTGGGTGACTGCTCCTGATGATTCTCTGTCTGAAATATATTGTTTTCAGAATCATAGGTTCCATTCATCATATGACTGATTCGCGTATCTATCTGTTCCAGCGACTTTAGGGTGACGACTACTTCTTCAATACTATCGACAGTTCTCTGATTCAATCCGTTTAGACTATGCAATTGTCTGACAAAAACATCATCTAAATTATGAATGAAATCAGCCATGACCTTCTGTAGATTTTCTGCATCGTTATTATCGCTGTGCTGCCGATGGTTGATGGATTGCAGTGTGTCCACGATATGTTTCAGGGGGGGGTGCAATGCTGCCTGCAGATTTTTGCCCATTGACGTGCTTAACGTCTGACTCAAGGCATTAATCGTTTCATTTTGGTTCCCTTTAAGTTCCTGCAAGGCTTTTCCGAATTCTGAAACAAGCTGATCCTTGAGGACACTAATCTGTACTGATGAATTGTCTGAAGCATTCACCAGCCGGGATAAATACTCTTCACCCACACCGGCGACAAAATTCTGGTCCACTCGCTGTGCGATGTTTTCAGTTCGTTTGTAGAGAGAGGACATCAAAAATTTTTCGATAAACGTGACGATCATTGCCAACGTGATCGCAAACGCCGAGATAGTGAAGGCGCTGGAAACGAGGTGCATCAGGTTTTCAAGGCTATGGCGGACAATGTCGGTATTATTGCTTAGGGTGAAGTTTTGTAACCCTGTGATCAAGCTGGTAAAGGTCCCTATGATGCCAATACCTGTAAAAATACCAGGGAAATGCTTGAAAAATTCAGAGCCAACGCGATTATCAACAACAGCCTGTGCATTAAAGAATAATTCAGCAGGCGCTGTGGCGCGTACACTGCTGATATTGGAACCGTAAGTACCATCCATCGATTGAACATGAAGCGTTTTCTGATATTCGCTCCATAATCGTGACAAATGGTCATCGCTAGAGAAAATTTGCTGATACTCACCGGGATTGACGATAGAGCTGTTATCTTCGCTGTTTGAGAGTGCGCCTAACTGTCTATCTATTTTTTTCAGCAGGAATACATAGAAGGAAGCTCTGGCGAAGAAACAGAGAGAAAGAATCATGAGTATAAGTAGGCAAATGCCAATATATACGTGCTCGGATAATGCCGCAAATAACGTACTTATATACACTCGTACTGCTCTCCCTGCATAAAATTTTCAAACGAACGATGCTTAAAACAATAAAGATAGTGAGATATTCAAGATGTTGAAACAATGAATAGGCGGGATGACGAATACCCATTGGACCTTTGCCCGTTTGGTATTTCAACATCCCTTGCCTATGGAAACAATCGCTGTTTTATATGACTGGATACAGTGCAGCGATTTCTTGTGACGATTGTGCCTTGATGCACTGACCTTTTCGAAATCTCAAACCTCTTTTAGAGATATCAAGACTGGGCGTAGGTCGGTGAGACCCCTTGATCATCATAGGAAGAAGAATCGTTGCTTCCTCCCTGAATCTGATTTTCAATGGCGGACTCTGCCTGGTCCTCTCCCTGATCTATTCCTTCCTTAAGGCCTTCCTTGGTAATCGCAGCTGCGCCTTTGGCAGCCGTTGAGCCTGCGCCTAGCGCTGCATCTGTGGCAGCATCAATACTGGCGTCTGCCAATCCGCCGAGCTCTTCACCGCCGGGGATAATGAACGAGACAACGGCAAGCGCTGCTTCTCCCAGGCCTTCAAGGAATTTTTTAAAGCCACCGCCTTTTTCTTTTTTATCATCAGGCTGAGTTTCCTGACCAGTTTCCATGTCACTGGCAGCGGATGCATTAAATTTTCCACTCAAGATGGAGGGTGTATCTGGTGTGGCGGTCAGATCCTGAGTGTGTTTCAGGAAGGCAGCCAAGTCACCTTTACCGATATTGCCATCGTTGGCTACATCCCAGGCATTGCCTCCTGCACCGTGCTTGCCGTTGTCCAGCATCTCGAAAAGCATGGAGTGGGGTTGGGCAAGTTGCGTAGCGGCTTGCCTCACTGCTGGACTATAACTGCTGTCATTGGCGATATTATCCAGTTTGCTTTTGGTGAGACCGCCATGCTTGAAGAAAATATCCTGATTGTTTTGTAGTGTCTGTAACGTTTGCTGTTCCTGCGGTGAAAATTTTACTTGCTGTGCGGCCAGGTCACACATGCGATCGGTAGACACCTTACCGTTTTTGGCTCCTTGGGTGAAAGAACTCCATTGCGCAGGATGGTCGACGAAGTACTGCGCTGCTGCCTGCAATTGTGGGGGAGCCTTGTCATCTTTCTGAGTCCCGTCCGCAATTTTCTGTAAAGTCTTGAGGTCCAGATTCTTGGGCAAGCTTTGTGAAAAATTGAAAAGCTCGCGCATCGCATCATTTTCGCTCATTTTACGCGGTAATGCGCCCGGAGGTGCATCTGACGGCACATAATTCTGTGTATAGCTTTTGGCCGCACTACTCTGAAGCGATTGTGCCGCTGAATCTTTCTGCATCATCGCATGAACATCCTTGGAGCTGAACTTGCCGTCAAGATGTTTGCCGCTTTGATTGCCTTTCTGGTTTCCTCCATCCAGTTTTGCAAAGTAGGATGGGTTGTTCAGCACTGTTCGCAATGCCGCCTTTTCATCATCGGGAGTATTCTTGTCATTCAGGAGTTTTTCGAGCTGTTTTTTATTATCGCCATGGCTGCTTAACAGTCCCAAATGACGATTAAGCACTGTGAGTACTTGAGCAAATGACATTTGCCCCTGAGTATTTGAGCTTCCTGATGCATTGCTTCCAGATGCATTGCTTGAATTGCCAGACGAGCTCCCCCCGAATGCACTATTCAAGTAATCGATGGCAGAAGTATCGCTGTTATTGTCACCAAAATTACCCTGGAACGCGGTAGATTGGGGGGGTGTTGTCGGTGTAGTTACACCTATTGTAAAGTTTTTGGCTGCCTCTGCTGGATCAATTCGCATGTTGAATCTCCGGAATTTGGATGCCTACGCCCGAGTCAGTCACCCTCGGGCGTATTGTGGATACTGTTTGGTTATTGTTTGGCGAAATCGCGGCCAATACGTTTCATTACTCAAATGTAATGATTAACGGACCCCCATTGACTCATGCATTGCCAAATGAGGCATACAATTCATTTGATGTTGTTCCACTCATTGGGTTATTACCTGCGCCATTACGGTCATCGTCAGGATGGATATAGGCGCCATTCATGCCCAATTTGTTTTCCAGAAAATCGCCGGCTTCTTTCATTGTGGCTGTTGAGCCATCGTACCAGCCTGCAATGGTAGCGTTTCCTGCAGAATCACGACTTACCAGATTGGATGGGGCTTGAGACGCAATGCTGGTGTCATCTCCTTTATTGAGCCCTTTGCCATCGCTGATTTGAATGGAGGCGTTACGTCCATCGATGTAGCTCACGTCGGGAAACTTCATCTTGCCATTCGCATCCGCTTCATATTCAAGGCGACTGGCGGTAGGCAGGAATTTGCCGTTTGCATTGGCCTGACTGACAACGCCTGCTTCACCATTTTGATAATGAACACTTGCGGTTTGGCCCGGTTTGATCGTGATTTTGGCAGATGGATCTGTTGTCGACTCTCCATTTTTAAACTTGCCAATCGTAATGTCATGATCCTGGGTATTTTTGATATGAATGACGTTTGGCCCTGAACCGATGCTGCCTTGTGACGTCTGGTGACTGGCAGTTGTAGAAAGGGCTGATCCTGTAGAGGTCGTAGAAGGCGATGGGGATGCCGTTTTATTCATCAGAGGGGATGACCCGGGAGCTGGCCGCGGGTCAAAATTGATCGAATCGGGAGAAGAAGGCAGCGTGCCGGGTGTTGTCCCGCCCTGAACTCCACCACCGTTTTCTGCACCTTCAATTTTCTGTTCGATTTGCTGCAACATGGATTCCAGCTGTTGAATCACCTGAGCAACATTAGCCCCTGAGCCATCGATCTTTTGCATGTCACATTCCTCATGATGTTACTGTAAGCAAAGCACCCGTAATCAGGAACAAACTGAGGGAATGCAGTGTGATAAAAATACGCTCAAATGCCTTGGAAAACCCATTCCAATGGATTTGATTCCCTATGTTTTTCGATGACTATCAGGCTTCTGATACTTCGTATGTGGCATTTATGGGCGGATTGGTTCCAATTGATTGGATTAAATATGGAAAAAAATTTAATGATGGAAAAGTGGAACTGATCGGCGTGCGTTTGATACTCAGTGAAAAGCATGTGAAGGAAAATTGGTAAAGAAGTTGATTCAAGTGGAGATTAACAAGACTTGATATTCACTCTCAGTCAACGAAATTAAAAAAAATGGAACTATATACAAGCATAAGGATACTCACCTTATGAAGTTGATTACCAATGCCATGGATCAGGCTTGGTGCCATTCAAGATTATTTGGAATGCTTTGTGTGAGAAATGCATAGGATCCTTTGTAAAGACTTATACGATACCTACTGGAGAGCCTAGCTTATGAAGATGCATCTTTTTAGTAAAAATGAAACTAACTACCATTTCCATAGCGATACTCACAATCACACCCATACCCATGGTAGTAGCGAGTCATCGACCCATTCGCATGGGGAAGAAGGGGGGGTAAGTAGTAAGCCGGAATCTGGTGGTGATGAACTTGCAAACAAAAAAACCAAAGCAGATACACTCAAAACTCAATTTGATACGGCTCGCGACGTTACTGGCATGTTGAGTGATCTTGGGGCTGCTTTTAATACCTTTACGCAAGGCGCTTCCACCGCGACAAATTTATCAAACAACAACTCTCCCGCTTCTTCGGATAGTTCAAGTAGTGGTAGTAGTTCTTCATCTTCTGAGGCTGGTACGCAATCTGCATCTGGCGATTCATCTACTTCAGATAAATACGCCGCCATTCAGGCTGCAGGTCAAGCGCAACTTGATGCCGAGTTGGATAATCTTGTTAGTCAACTTCAGCAGGGTACTCAAGAAGTGCAGTCACAATCCAGCAATGCCTGATTGTGTAACAGCGTCCTTGTCTTAAAAATGTAGTGTAAATCAGGTTCACTAACCCTTTTATTCAAAGTAACAGGAGTAATAATCATGTCAGACGTATCTGCAACCGGTGCTGGATTCAAGGCTGCCCTTCAGGGTATTCAGCAAGAGAACGAGGCTACTACAATCGAGCAGGCTCAGAACTCTGCTCAGCTCCAGAAACAGCAGGCTGAACAGGCTATCATGACTGAACAAATGACTGATAATAACAAGGCTTTCAGTGCGGTCACTAAAGCTGACCAGAGTATCAGCTACTGAACCTTGTTCGTCTAAATCCTGAAGCGTTAGTCTTGATGGGTACAATTTCAGTACTTTGAATATTTTGGGTAGTATCGTTTTGTGATTTGTGCTGCTAGTCACAGAATGAAGGTAATAAAATTTCCCGGATTTGTTGATGGCAGTATGTTCAACTTGTTAGGGGATCTCTTATGTGCAATTTGCTTGTTGGTTTAATATTCGTTCCTACGAATATTTAATGTGATGGTAAAAACAGGAGTAACAATCATGTCAGACGTATCTGCAACCGGTGCTGGATTCAAAGCCGCCCTCCAGGGTATTCAGGAAGAGAACCAGGCCACTACAATCGAGCAGGCTCAGAACTCTGCCCAGCTCCAGAAACAGCGGGCTGAACAGGCCATCATGACTGAACAAATGACTGATAATAACAAGGCTTTCAGTGCTGTCACTAAAGCTGACCAGAGTATCAGCTACTAATTCACTGACGGTGCTCTCGTCAGTCGAATAATTATCTTCAGGTCGCTATCGATTCCTCGATGGCGGCTTTTTCGCGTGCAGGAGTAAACATGGCTATAAACCCGTTGGATACTGCATTGGCACAAGGCATTAACCCTCAGTCACAGTTAAGTGATGTGGTTGAAGAGGGAATGGATGGGCGTCCGCTTGCGCCTGCTTCAGGTGACGTTGATTTCTTCAATCAGCAGTTGGCGGACTCATCTTCCCCGCTGGGAGAAGCTTCAGTTCAGCCTGTTACCGGCAAGGGAAAGGGCAATGCGATTGCTTCCATGTTGGATTCGTTCAATGATTCCTCCAGAAGCGCAGAAGATAGTTTGCAAAAAGCATCAAAAGGTACGACGCCCGCTCAAGTTGTCGATAGTATGCGTAAGGTTTCTTCATTCGATTTGCAATCACGCTTGTTGGCCAAAATGGTGGGCGATGGTGTGAAGGGCATCGATAAACTGACCAACATGCAGTAGTGGAGCGGTGTGCAGGATGAGGAAGGTATTTCTGTATGTATTGGCGCTCCTGTTACTGGCAGGACTGTCTGCTTGTAGCGGGCGCTATCCTTTATATAGTCATTTGGATGAAAACAATGCCAATGATATTGTTGCCGCACTTGAAAGTCATGGAATAAATGCAGAGCGCGAGCAACAGGGAAATGGTATTGTGGTGACCATCCCATCAGGAAGCGTCCAAAAGGCAGTCAGAATCCTCAATGCCTACGGATTACCTCGTAAAGAAGCTGTGGATTTGGGAAGTATGTTTCAGCAGGATGGCATCATGTCGACGCCATTTGATGAAAAGGCGCGATACATCTACGCGCTTTCCCAACAGCTTGAATCAACACTTGATCAAATTGATGGGGTTGTTACCGCTCGTGTTCAGGTAGTGCTCCCGCAGCAAGCTGCTCCTGGGCAACCTGTTGAACCCGCCTCTGCTTCCGTATTCATCAAGTATCGATCTCCACTGGACCCCGATGTGCTGCGCCCCCAGATATTACAGCTGGTGGCCACCAGTATTCCCGGCATTTCTGATAGTAACCGGAATCTTTCGGTTGTATTCGTCAAGGCTGATCCAATTGCAGCATTGAATCATCAGGAAGCCAACCAATCTGCATCCGCCCACTCGCCCCCGCACCATGGGCATGGGAGTATTTGGCTGTGGATAGGTTTGGGTGTGGTCATCGTGATTGTTGTCATCGTGAGTGTATTGACATTCTGATGCTGCCTTTGTTGGCTTCAGGATAATAATAAACAAACATGTATTGTCAGTTAATCAGCAGGACGATGTGGGCCAGGGGCATTTATGCGTGAGTTGGATTGGATCAACTGGTGGGCAATGCCCTGGGAAAAGGCCTTGCCGGAATGGTGGCCTCCCATGCTTAAAGCAATGAGCCCAGAGCAACTCAATACAGTGAATATTGTAAGTCCGGACAGCTTTCTAGGCGCCTTTGATATTCGTGCCAGCTTTCCTGATAAGCCCAATAATCTAGTATTGCGTCTCGTCAGTATGAAGGCAGAGGAGTGGACGCTCCTGCATCTTTTATGTCAGGCCGCCTGTGCGCCATCAAAACCATCATCATTGGCGGCGGAACAACGAGTGTGGTGTGAAAGGTTCGCCAAGGGGGTCAGGCCGGGCAGGTGGCTAAATGAGGGTGATGATCCCTTTCTTCTGTTGAAATTGTGGCTGGATGAGCCCGTTTGGGAGCGTGTTCGGCTCGTGATGCCGCGAAAGCAGGCATTATCGCTTGAGCACCTGCTGCCTGCAGAGGAACCCAGTCAACGACAGTTACGTATCTTTTGGGAGTCATTGATCTGGCGGGTTTTGGGTACCGAATGACGAGGCTATCTAGTCACAGACGCTATCCTCACAATAGGTATGAATATGTTTGTTAAAAGACATTTGAACCTCTCTCCACAGGGGAATGGGCTCGTCCCTGCTTATATCAGGCGTGAGGATCTCGTTGAAAGTGGTGTTCTTGAAGATATTCGTGCATCAGCCCAGGCTCAGGCCCAGCATATCCTGGCCAATGCTCAGGCAGAGAGTGATCGCCTTCATCAGGAATTTGAGCAGGTGGTGTCACGTCAGGTGATCAACGTTATGCAGTCACTGAAGAATCAGCAGGCCAACATTGTGGCTAACGTTGAGCAATATGCGACTGACGTTGTTATTACCGTGTTAAGCCAGTTGATGCGTGATGTTGATATGCCAACCCGTATGTTATCCATGATCAGGGAGTTATCCTCAACGCATGTTCCTTCGGCAGACCTTGTTCTGTATTGCCATCCGACAGTACTCGCTAACGTCAATGATGTTGTGAAAAAAATAGGTAGTCACCTGTTTTCAGTCGCTGAAGATGATTCTTTACCGGTTGATGCCTTACGGATGACCACGGATTTCGGGCAAGTGGATATTTCGTGGAAAGCATTTTGTGATGCCGTTTTGGCGAGTGTGCAGACGGCTAACTCACAGGAATAAATGATTTTCTAAATGTCTCGGATTCTTGTATTGTTCTAATACACCCGTCATAAAAAAGACAAAAAACAGCAATAAAATGGAATCGTTCATTTTGTCAGGCTCTCATACCTGTGTTTGTGCCTGGTCAATGCAATCGAAGGTGTTGCCATGGATTCTTTTTCATCCGCTCCACTGCCTTTAAGTAGTGTCCTTACTCTCCATACTAGCCTTGCAGCATCTGAGGCTCTCGCTTCTTCTTCGGTCGAAAGTGAAGTGGCCGATAGCGCTCTGTCCGAGGCAACCACCGCGGAAGGGGTAGGCACGTCTGGTCGGATACAGCCTCAGTCCTTGGCTCAACGCGATGTTAACCTGTTGCCCTCCAACCAACCTCTTTCTCTTGGACCCACGAGCGGAATTCAATTGGGCCGAGTGGGCTCCCGTAATCTCAAAACGCTTTCCAATAAGTTGAAGATAAAGATAAGGGCGGGTGCCTCCATTGATGAGCTGCTCGAAGAAATGGGCGGTGATGCAGCGTTGCTGGCTGAGGTGCTTGCACAGGATGACGGTGATGAAGAAGAACGTGGAAAACGGCAGGCTTATACTCGTCAGCTCCTCGCTCAGTATGGCTCGCAAGTGTCATGCAATGATTTGGTAGAACATCATGTCAACGATACCTCCCGTCAGGAAGTGCGCGGCTTCTTCCATGACAAACTATGGGATGATGCCTCATCCAAAAACCTGTTGGCGGCAATGTTGAAATTTCTGGGTGATAGTGGCTTGCCCACTGGATTCAAGGAGCTCCGCCTTGAACTCAATCGTCGTTTGGGTGAGCAGTCCCTGGGAGCCCGGCAAGCATTATATAGCCAACAGTTGGATTTTCTTGTGATTAGTACGTCTATACGCCTGATGAATGCATGGCGTGGTTGTCACGAGTTGGTCTCGATGTTGCAGATCAATGAGAAGCCGACGGCTTCAGTCCTCCTTCAACGCATACTTGGAATGATTGATGATGGGCTCAGTGGTGACTCTATCAAGGCGCTTTATGTCAGCGTAGGGGGGACGCAGGGGGCTTATCGACACAGAATGAGCATTTTCAATTATTTGGTCACTCTCTTTCGACGTTTGCCACTCGTCATGTGGAAAACCGAGGCCGATCGTCAAAATGATATGACCATGATGCTCACTGTCATGGGGTTGTTGACCTCGAAAGTGCAGCGTAATGCC
>Ga0157360_1000152_pt1 | contig 33297 bp, 25 predicted proteins | sample AttlaeALBM1_FD_111483 | JGI IMG/M metagenome (GOLD analysis project Ga0157360, IMG submission 111483) | Fungus gardens microbial communities from leaf cutter ant in Ribeirão Preto, State of São Paulo, Brazil - Atta laevigata ALBM1 | ecosystem: Host-associated > Fungi > Mycelium > Unclassified ...
GAAAAATAACCTGGTACCGGAGAGCATCATGCATAAATTCACTAAAGCATTCGCGGCCATCGGCCTGGCAGCGGTTATGTCACAATCCGCTATCGCCGAGACCATGAAGCTGGGTTTTTTAGTTAAGCAACCAGAAGAACCCTGGTTCCAGACGGAATGGAAATTCGCCGATAAGGCGGGCAAAGATCTTGGCTTTGACGTCATCAAAATTGCCGTGCCGGATGGGGAAAAAACCCTGAATGCCATCGACAGCCTCGCGGCCAACGGTGCGAAAGGTTTTGTGATCTGTACGCCCGATCCGAAACTCGGCTCGGCCATCATGGCGAAAGCGCGCGGCTACGGCCTGAAAGTCATCGCGGTCGACGATCAGTTCGTGACGGCCAAAGGCAAACCGATGGACACCGTGCCGCTGGTGATGATGGCGGCGACTAAAATTGGTGAGCGTCAGGGTCAGGAACTCTATAAAGAGATGCAGAAGCGCGGCTGGGATGTGAAAACCACCGGCGTGATGGCGATTACGGCCAACGAACTGGATACCGCCCGTCGTCGTACCGGCGGCTCCATGGACGCGCTGAAGGCGGCCGGTTTCCCGGCCGGACAGATCTATCAGGTCCCGACCAAATCCAACGATATCCCTGGCGCGTTTGACGCCGGCAACTCCCTGCTGGTTCAGCATCCTGAAATCAAACACTGGCTGATTGTCGGCATGAACGACAACACCGTGCTGGGTGGCGTGCGCGCCACAGAAGGTCAGGGCTTCAAGGCGGCTGACGTTATCGGCATCGGTATCAACGGCGTGGATGCGGTCAGCGAACTGTCGAAAGACAAAGCGACCGGCTTCTACGGCTCGCTGCTGCCAAGCCCGGATATCCACGGCTATAAGAGCAGCCAGATGCTCTACAACTGGGTCAGCAAAGGTGAAGAACCGGCGAAATTCACCGAAGTGACTGATGTGGTGCTGATTACCCGTGACAACTTCAAAACTGAACTGGCGAAAAAAGGACTGATGTAACCCTGAGCCTGTCAGGCGCGTTGCCGCCTGGCATCCTGCGTAGCCGATTTCGCGTCGCCCGTTTTAACCGGCTGGCGGCGCGAAAGAGTGAGGATCCACATGAACACTGATTCAGCATTTCTGTCGTTTCATGGCATCAGTAAAACCTTTCCTGGCGTGAAAGCGCTGCAGGATATCTCTTTCGACTGCCGCGGCGGTGAAGTCCATGCGCTGATGGGCGAAAACGGCGCGGGCAAATCGACGCTGTTAAAAATACTCAGCGGCAGTTATCAGCCGAGCGGCGGTGAGATTCGTATCAAAGGCCAGCCGATGAACTTTCAGCGCACCACGGATGCGCTGGACGCGGGCGTGGCCATTATCTACCAGGAACTGCATCTGGTGCCGGAAATGAGCGTGGCGGAGAATATCTACCTTGGTCAGATCCCCCATAAACACGGGCTGGTTAACCGTAAGCTGATGCGTTACGAAGCGGGCCTGCAACTGAAAAATCTCGGCATGGATATCGATCCGGATATGCCGCTGAAATACCTGTCGCTGGGGCAGTGGCAGATGGTGGAGATTGCCAAGGCGCTGGCGCGTAACGCGCGCATCATCGCCTTCGATGAGCCGACCAGCTCCCTGTCGGCGCGTGAGATCGACAACCTGTTCCGCGTCATCCGCCAGCTCCGTGAGGAGGGCCGGGTGGTGCTCTACGTTTCACACCGTATGGAAGAGATCTTTGCCCTCAGCGATGCCATCACCGTCTTCAAGGATGGCCGCTACGTGCGCACCTTCACCGATATGGCGAACACCCACCACGACGATCTGGTGCAGGCGATGGTGGGCCGTAATCTCGGTGACATCTATGGCTACACGCCGCGCGCGAAAGGCGCGGTGCGGCTGGAGCTGGATAAGGTCGAAGCGAAGGGCGTCCGTACGCCAGTTTCGCTGAAGGTACACGCCGGTGAAATCGTCGGGCTGTTTGGCCTGGTAGGTGCCGGACGCAGTGAACTGCTGAAAGGGCTGTTTGGCGGCACCCGTCTGCGTGGCGGACAGGTGATCCTGGATGGCAAGCCGCTGCCACTGCGCGAGCCGATCGACGCCATTCGTGCGGGCATTATGCTCTGCCCGGAAGATCGCAAAGCCGAGGGGATCATTCCGGTGCATTCGGTGCGCGATAACATCAATATCAGCGCCCGCCGTCACAACCTGACCGCGGGCTGCCTGATCAAAAACGGCTGGGAAAACAAAAACGCCGACAGCCACATCCGCTCGCTGAACATCAAAACGCCCAGCGCCGATCAGCTGATCATGAACCTCTCCGGCGGCAACCAGCAGAAGGCGATTCTGGGACGCTGGCTGTCGGAAGAGATGAAGGTGATCCTGCTGGATGAGCCGACGCGCGGTATCGACGTCGGGGCCAAACACGAGATCTATAACCTGATTTATCAGCTGGCGAACCGGGGCATCGCGGTGCTGTTCGCCTCCAGCGATTTACCGGAAGTGATGGGCCTGGCCGATCGCATCGTGGTGATGCGCGAAGGCGCCATCGCCGGTGAACTGCTGCACGACGACGCCACGGAGCAGCAGACGCTGAGCCTGGCGATGCCTAAAACCACTCAAGCGGCCGCCGTGGCCTGACAGGAGAGCATCATGGCTTCATCCACGACCTCAAATACGCCGCAGCCTGCATCACGCGGCGGACTGCAGTTAGGTCGCATCTGGGACAACTTCGGCATGCTGGTCGTTTTTGCGCTGCTGTTTATTGTCTGTGCGATCTTCGTGCCGAACTTTGGCTCCTTTATCAATATGAAAGGCCTGGGGCTGGCGATGTCGATGTCCGGCATGGTCGCCTGCGGCATGCTCTTCTGCCTGGCGTCCGGGGATTTTGACCTGTCGGTTGCCTCGGTCATCGCCTGCGCGGGCGTGGTCACCGCCGTGGTGATCAACATGACCGAAAGCCTGTGGATTGGCGTCGCGGCCGGTCTGGTGCTGGGGATGATCACGGGCTTTATCAACGGCTTCGTGATTGCCCGGCTGAAGATCAATGCCCTGATTACCACGCTGGCGACGATGCAGATCGTACGCGGTCTGGCCTATATCTTCTCCGACGGTAAGGCGGTCGGCATCGAAGATGAGCGCTTTTTTGCGCTGGGCTTCGCTAACTGGCTGGGCGTACCGGCGCCGATCTGGCTGACCCTGGCGACGATGCTGATCTTCGGTTTCCTGCTCAACAAAACCACCTTTGGCCGTAACACGCTGGCCATCGGCGGCAATGAAGAGGCGGCGCGACTGGCGGGCGTGCCGGTGGTGCGTACCCGCATCATCATCTTTATCCTCTCCGGTCTGGTGTCGGCGGCGGCGGGCATCATCCTGGCGTCACGCATGACCAGCGGCCAGCCGATGACCTCAATCGGCTATGAGCTGGTGGTGATCTCAGCCTGCGTGCTGGGCGGCGTTTCGCTGAAGGGGGGGATCGGCAAAATCTCCTATGTTGTGGCCGGGGTACTGATCCTGGGCACGGTTGAGAATGCGATGAATTTATTGAATATCTCGCCATTCTCACAGTATGTGGTGCGCGGTCTGATACTGTTAGCTGCGGTGATATTTGACCGTTACAAACAGAAAAAAGCCTGATTGCGCGAGTCGTTGGCCCGCAGATGCAGCCGCCTCTGCGGGCTATCCGGACAATAACAGACTGAGTGAGGGTGCTATGTATCACCGTGAATTACCGGCCGAACAGCAAAACCCCTTGTTGCCGGGCTATTCATTTAATGCCTGGCTGGTGGCGGGCCTGACCCCGATTACCGCCGATGGCCCGCTCGATTTCTTTATCGATCGTCCGCACGGCATGAAAGGTTACATTCTGAATCTCACCATCAAAGGGAAGGGACGGGTATTCGACGGCGAGCGGGCATTCGACTGCGAACCGGGCGAACTGCTGCTGTTCCAGCCCAAAACCGCCCACTATTATGGCCGCGCGCCGGACAGCCCGCAGTGGTTCCACCGCTGGGTCTATTTCCGTCCGCGCGCCTACTGGCAGGACTGGCTGCGCTGGCAGGATGAGCAGGAGGGCGTGGGACGCCTGCTGCTGCCGGAATCGCTGCGGGGCGAGTTCGACCGCCTGTTTGCCAGCATCGAACAGACCCACAACTCCGGCCGCCGCTTTGCGGAAGAGCTGGCGATGAACCTGCTGGAACGGCTCCTGCTGCGCGCCGTCGAAGAAGATCCGCGCAGCCATCAGTTGATTCGCGATCCCCGCGTCATCGAAGCCTGTCAGTATGTCACCAACCATCTCGCCAGCGAGGTCAGAATCGAGGAGGTGGCGCGTCACGTCTGTCTGTCGCCGTCACGGCTGGCGCATCTGTTCCGCGAGCAGATGGGCGTTAACCTGCTGCGCTGGCGGGAAGATCAGCGGGTGATCCGTGCCAAACTGCTGCTGCAGACCACCCAGGAACCGATCGCCTCGGTCGGGCGTGAAGTGGGCTACGACGACCAGCTCTACTTTTCGCGGGTGTTCCGCAAGCGGGTCGGCGTCAGCCCCAGCGATTTCCGCCGCCGTAATCAGGATGCCCACGACAGCCTCGCGGCACAGACCGCCTGGCCTTTAGCGCGGAGTGCTATCTCTTAGTTTTTTCGGGAAATTCCTCCTTGTTCGCATCGGGTTGATCGTCTTAAATCAATCAGGTTAGCGACAACATACCTGACCCATCTGGCGGCTCCCGACGTCAGTCCCATGCCGCGCAGTGCGCTCTCTCCTCACAGTTATCCGTCGGTGTGGGGGGGCTGCACGGTGCGTGCACGGACTGTCGGTCGCTGTTTCACCGGATGGGCCTGGCTCTGAGAGGAAGCAAAATGAGCGATAAATTACGTGTGGGTCTGATCGGCTACGGTTTTGCCAGTAAAACGTTTCACGCCCCGCTGATTGCGGGAACGCCGGACGTGGAGCTGGCTGCGATTTCCAGTAGCGACGCCAGCAAAGTCCACGCCGACTGGCCTGGCGTTCAGGTGGTGGCCGATCCTCAGGCGCTGCTGGATGACCCGACGCTGCAGCTGATTGTGATCCCCACCCCGAACGATACGCACTTCCCGCTGGCCAAAGCCGCGCTGAATGCCGGCAAGCATGTTGTGGTCGACAAGCCGTTTACCGTGACGTTGTCACAGGCGCGTGAACTGGATGCGCTGGCGAAAGCGAAAGGGCTGCTGCTCTCCGTGTTCCACAACCGCCGCTGGGACAGCGACTTCCTGACGCTGAAATCGCTGCTTGAAGCCGGTACGCTGGGCGAGGTGCGCTATTTTGAGTCGCACTTTGACCGCTTCCGTCTGGAAGTCCGCAATCGCTGGCGCGAAATGAAGGGCGCAGGCAGCGGCATCTGGTACGACCTGGGGCCGCATCTGCTGGACCAGGCGCTGCAGCTGTTTGGCCCGCCGGTCGCCATCACTGTCGATCTGGCCGAGATGCGGCCGGGCGCGCAGACCACGGACTACTTCCATGCCACGCTGACCTATCCACAGCGCCGTGTGGTGCTGCACGCCAGCATGCTGGCGGCGGCGGAGTCCGCCCGCTATACGGTGCACGGCACCCGCGGCAGCTACATCAAATATGGGCTGGACCCGCAGGAAGATCGTCTGAAATCCGGTGACTTCCCGCCGCAGGCGGACTGGGGCTACGACATGCGCGATGGCACCCTGACGCTGGTAGAGGGCGATGCGCTGAATGAAACCACGCAGCTGACGCAGCCGGGCAACTATCCGGCTTATTATGCGGCAGTGCGCGAGGCGATCGCCGGACGGGGCAATAACCCGGTTACGGCGGAAGAGGCGATTCAGGTGATGGAGCTGATCGAGCTGGGTCTGCAATCCGCCGAGAAGCGCCAGACGATGTCGCTGAAGCGCGTCTGATCGCCGGATAAGAGAGCAAGCAGAACGGGCCGGATAACCGGCCCGTTTTTTTTGCGCGACGGGATTACTGGACGCGGGCGCGAATGGCCGCTTTCTCGGCCTCGCTGAGGAAGGCGATCGTCAGGCCATTTTCCTGCGCCTGACGGATCTGCGCGGCGCTCAGGCCTGCGGCTGGGGCCGCATGATGATACTCATGGGCCAGCTCGATGCCCTGAACCGCCGGGTCATCGGTGTTGATGGTCGCCAGAATGCCGTGCTCAAGGAAGGTCTTCAGCGGATGCTGGGCCAGAGACGGCACGGTGCTGGTCTGGATGTTGGAGGTCAGGCAGGATTCGATGCCAATGCGATGCTCCGCCAGGAAGTCCATCAGCGCCCGATCCTCAATCGCTTTCACGCCGTGACCGATACGCTCCGCGCCCAGCTCACGAATTGCCTGCCAGATGCTCTCCGGACCGGCAGCTTCGCCCGCATGCACGGTCACGCGGAAACCCGCATCGCGCGCCCGCGTGAAGTGGCTCAGGAATTCGCTGCCGGGGAAGCCCAGCTCATCGCCCGCCAGATCGACCGCGGTGATGTGATCGCGATGCGCCAGTAATCCCTCCAGCTCGTTGAGGCAGGCCTCTTCACCGAAGGTCCGGCTCATGATCCCGATCAGACGCACGTCGATATCGTGCTGCTGACGACCGGCGCGCACGCCGTCAATGACCGCTTCCACCACACCGGCGATGGGCAGGTTGTGGGTCATCGCCATGTAACCGGGGGAAAAACGGAGCTCAGCGTAGTGAATACCGGCGCGGGCGGCATCTTCAATATTCTCGCGGGCGATGCGGCGGCAGGCATCCAGATCGCCCAGCACTTTTACGCCCCAGTCGAGCTTCTGCAGAAAACTCACGAGGTCAGGCTCGTTCTGGCCCACCTGGACGTGCGGACGCAGCGTTTCCAGCGTGGAAGCGGGCAGGTCAAGATTAAACTGGCGGCCTAAATCAAGGATGGTCTGTGCACGGATGTTGCCATCGAGGTGGCGATGAATATCAGTCAGGGGAATTTTGGAATCGATCATGGTGCACTCGCTCAGTTGTCAGTGAAGTGCAGAGCATTATAAAAATATCATGCGCAACAGCGCCAGTTATTTGCGCAAACGGCGCCGCCGGATGCTGCATAATTACCCATTACGCCGCCCGAAGGCCTGATCTGGCCGGTTCAGCGATAAAAAAAAGCGGCCCGAAGGCCGCTCTGATGCGATGAGGCGAGTTACTGTGGCATCCCTTCGCTGGTCGGCATCCCCAGCATGTAGCGGGACAGGAACTGCTCCAGCGTCATCTTGTCGCCGTTCATATTAACCTGGCCATTGGTGTACTGCAGGCTGGTCACGATGTTGTTGTCCTGCTGCTGCGTCAGGCGGAACATCTGACCCATCGCCGCCAGACCTTTCACCTGCTGGTCAGCCAGTTTCTGTGCGTCGTCCGCCTGATAGCCCTCGGCCAGACCCACTTTGTGCATGGTCTCGGTCGCCATCGGCATGTTGATCGTCAGCTTGCTGTCCAGTGACTTCAGAACCCGATCCACCATAGCGCTCAGGCTCTGGGCTTCGCCGGTCACCAGAGAGGGATCGTTGAAGTTAGCGGTCAGGTTAAAGGTGCTTTCCCCTTTATCGTTCTTCCAGCTCAGTGGTGCGATGCTGAGGGATGGCGAGCCTTTCAGCAGCATCGGCAGGTTGTTCATCAGGATTTCATGCACGCCCGCCTGATAGCGAATCGGATCGTCCGCCAGGCCCGGCTGGTTCTGCAGTGCCTGCATCTGCGCGTTATAGCGATCGGAGAAGGCTTTGACCGCCTGAGCGTCAAACTGCGACAGTTTCATTTTCAGCGCGGCCTGACCAAAGTCCTGCTTCTGCAGCTGAACGCTTTCCACCTGATAGTCGATATTGCCGCCAATCTTGCCGGCGCTGTTATCGAACGAGGAGGTGCCTTTCATGTTGTGCAGCGTCAGGGCGTCCTGACCGTTGATGCTGGCATTGACCTTCTCAATATTTACCGACTGGTCGCCAATCCGCACGCCTTCCGGGCTGAGGTGGGTGTTGCCGCTCAGCTTCAGGCCGTTCAGGGTGAACAGCACCGGCTGACCCATCTCATTTTTGCTGGTCAGCGCCAGGCTATCCACGTCGCTGTCGAGCGACACTTTGTCGCCTTTGTTGTCCGCGCTGACGTTAAAGGTTCCGCCATTGGTCGCCAGACGTTCGCCGCTCTGCGCGTTCTGATAATCAATCGGCAGGATGCGCAGCGCCGTATCGGTTGCGCCGCTGTAGCCAATGCGGGTATCCGCGTTGATCAGAGATTGATTCCCGGTCAGCTCAAACAGCTTCTTCACCGCGTCGGTGTTCGCCAGTTCGGTATGAACCGACGCCATGCTCGGGATCAGGTTGAAATGCTTCAGCTGCGCAAACGGGAAGGGGCCGTGGTCGATGGTTTCATTCAGCACCAGGCTCTGGCCGGGCTTGAGCAGCGGATTATCTTCCGTCTGTGAGCTGGCCTGAATCACCAGATTCACTTTGCTGCTGAACACGCCGCGCTGGTAATCCTGATAGCTGATCTTCAGTCGGCTGTTGGGGGCATAAGCATTCAGCTGCGCGTTGGCATTCTGGACCAGCTGATCCCGGTGGCTTTCAATCTGCTTGCCAGTGAACCATGCCGCGCCAGTCCAGATTACACCCAGTGCGATGATGACACCTACGGCAACATTGGTCTTTTTCATTGCTGATTCGTCCTTATCCTTGAGTCCGCTTACGCCGCAGGTCTGCCCTGACGACCGAAGAAAAACGCCCGCAGGCGTTTAAAAGCTAATAGGTTGAAATAATAGCAGTTAAGCGGCCCTTCGTCAGCCGGTTCACCCTAAGTCGTTAAATACCCGCGCCAGACGGCCTGTTCCGGCCACCGACACGGGTGATTCACAGGCGGGTACAAAGCAGGACTCACCGGGTTTCAGCGTCAGTTGCTCATCGCCTCTGACCACCATCGCCTGGCCCTCGATGCAGAACAGCACGGCGGCACTCTGCTGCGCCAGCGATTGCGGCGCGGCGCTGAGCGTGTGAATGGCGAAGGCAAAATCCTCCACCGGAACCGGGAAGCGCAGGGCGTGGTCCTGTTGCGTCGGCGCAATCAGTAACGCGCTGGCGGGTTTCTCTTCAAACTTCAGGTTGGTCATCAGCTCAGCAACATCAATATATTTCGGGGTTAACCCGGCGCGCAGAACATTGTCGGAGTTGGCCATCACCTCCAGCGCTACGCCTTTCAGATAGGCGTGCGGCGTTTCCGCATAGAGAAACATCGCTTCGCCTGGCTGCAGCGTCCTGACATTCAGCAGCAAGGGTGAGAACAGGCCGCAGTCGTCGGGATAGTCCGCCGCGATGGCGCGGACGGTCTGCCAGGGTTCGCCCTGCTGCACCTCAAGCACTGATTTCAGGACGTCCAGCGCCCGCGACTTCGCTTCCCCTTCCAGCGAGAGCAGGGCAGAGAAGAGTGTCGCCAGGGTTTTCAGGTCGGGATGCTGCAGAAAATGGGCAATCTGCGGATGGGCACCCGCGACCGGCTCCAGCAGTGACACCATTTCCGTGATCGTGCGGAAACCGTTCATCGCCTGAAAGGGCGTCAGCGCGTAGAGCAGCTCCGGCTTGTGGTTAGGATCTTTATAGTTGCGCTCCGCCGCACCGGGAGGGATCCCGGCCGCATTCTCACGGGCAAAGCCTGCCTCGGCGGCGGGCTTGCTGGGGTGAACCTGAATGGAGAGGGGCCGGTCGGCAGAGAGGACTTTGAAGAGGAAGGGCAGTTCACCAAAACGCCGGGCAACGGTTTCACCCAGCATGGCAACCGGGTCGGCCGCGATCACCTCTCGCAGCGATCGCGGATGACCCCGGTCAGAGACGGTGGAGGGGTTTTTCGGATGCGCGCCCATCCAGAGTTCCGCCATCGGCTGGCCCTGCGGGTTGGCAATCCCATAGAGCCGGGTCAATGCCGTCTGGCTACCCCAGGCATAATTTTGCAGTGAGTTGTTCATTTTTTGCATCACGAACTCCCGGGCACGAAAATTATGGTCGTTATTAAAGCAGAAACTGTCGTTAAAAATAGCGACCCGATCCCAAACGACGCTAAGCTCTGATAATGTTAAATTATTGTGTATTGCGATCCGGTGTACCCCTGGACCCTCGTCAGAACAGGCACACATTCATTTAAATACAGGTAAAGGAGATGTATTCATGGCAGCCAACCGCATTGAGAAAGATTCAATGGGCCCCATTGACGTACCGGCAGACAAACTGTGGGGCGCGCAGACGCAGCGCTCACTGGAGCACTTCCGCATCTCAACCGAGAAAATGCCCACCGCGCTGGTGCACGCCCTGGCGCTGACCAAGCGGGCGGCGGCCAGCGTCAACCGCGATCTGGGCCTGCTGCCCGCTGAACGGGCCGATGCGATTATCCGCGCGGCGGATGAGGTGCTGGCCGACCAGCATCCGGAAGAGTTTCCGCTGGCGATCTGGCAGACCGGTTCCGGTACGCAGACCAACATGAATATGAATGAGGTGCTGGCCAACCGCGCCAGTGAACTGCTGGGCGGCGAGCGCGGCATGTCGCGGCTGGTTCATCCCAACGACGATGTGAACAAGAGCCAGAGCTCCAACGACGTCTTCCCGACCGCCATGCATGTGGCCGCCGTCATCGCCCTGCGCGAACAGCTGATCCCGCAGATTCAGGTGCTGAAACAGACCCTGAGCCAGAAGTCCGACGCCTTTAAAGATATCGTCAAGATTGGGCGTACTCATCTGCAGGATGCCACGCCGCTGACTCTGGGGCAGGAGATCTCCGGCTGGGTGGCGATGCTGGAGCATAACCTGAAGCATATTGAGCAGAGCATTCCGCACGTAGCGGAGCTGGCGCTGGGCGGCACCGCCGTCGGAACCGGTCTCAACACCCATCCGGAGTATGCGGTGCGGGTAGCGGCGGCGCTGGCCGATCTGACGAAGCAGCCGTTCGTCACGGCGCCGAACAAGTTCGAGGCGCTGGCGACCTGCGATGCGCTGGTCCACGCGCATGGCGCGCTGAAAGGGCTGGCCGCCTCGCTGATGAAAATCGCTAACGACGTGCGCTGGCTCTCATCCGGCCCGCGCTGCGGCATCGGCGAAATTGCGATTCCGGAAAATGAACCGGGCAGCTCGATCATGCCAGGTAAGGTCAATCCGACCCAGTGCGAGGCGATGACCATGCTCTGCTGCCAGGTGATGGGCAACGACGTGGCGATCAACATGGGCGGTGCGTCCGGTAACTTCGAGCTTAACGTCTTCCGCCCGATGATTATCCATAACTTCCTGCAGTCGGTGCGCCTGCTGGCGGACGGCATGGACAGCTTCAACCATCACTGCGCAGTCGGCATCGAGCCGGTGCGCGAACGCATCGATCAGCTGCTGAATGAGTCGCTGATGCTGGTGACGGCGCTGAATACCCACATTGGTTATGACAAAGCCGCCGAAATTGCCAAAAAGGCGCACAAAGAGGGGCTGACGCTGAAAGGCTCTGCGCTGAAGCTGGGCTACCTGACGGAAGAGGAGTTTGATGCCTGGGTCCGGCCGGAAGAGATGGTCGGCAGCATGAAGTCGTAAGGGACATCCGGGGCCAGCTAAGGCTGGCCCCGGCATTATATCGGGCAGTCCACCCACAGATGCAGTCTGGGGATCAGCAGATTCAGTGGTTCCGCAGCAGGCTTGTGGCGATGCGTAATGTTATCCGCATCATAGTCGGGCAACTCGCCCAGCACCGGCACCTGAGTGCGGTCGCGACAGATCACCAGGATCGGTGACGGGCACGCCAGCTGCGTCTGTTTTTGCTCATCGGCACGCCAGACGCGCGCCACCGGCTGGACTTTCACCGGCCGTTTGATTTTGAGCCGTGCCGAGTCGGGCAGGGCGCGCACGCTGGCCAGCTCCTCCTGCACTTTTTCTGCCCACTGTTCGCGTGACCAGGGCGCCTGAGCGCGTCCCGCTTTCAGGCTTTTTTCCAGCTGGGCGATCACCTCTTCGCGTTTGAGATTCTTGATGATGTGCTTATTCGCCCAGCCGAAGCGCAGGCTGTCTGGTGCGCTGAGCAGGGTGATGGTGCGGTAGGCGTTCAGCGTGATCAACCCGCGCAGATGCTGGTGGACGAACTCAAAGCGCGCTTCACTTGGCAGGCCCGACTCCACCGTAATCAGCTGCTCCAGCCGCGCTTTCAGCTGATTGATGACCGTCACCAGCGCGTCGATCTCCGCTTCCCGTGCCGCGTCGCACTCGATGCAGAGGGCACCCGGCAAGCGCACGGCGGCCTTGGTGCTCAGCTGTTCAGACTGATGCTGCATAAACAGGCGGCAGTAGTGATCCAGCGCCATCGTCCGCGCGCGCTCGCCGAGATGCTGGTCGACGGCAATCCGGGTAATTGCCTCATGTTCGCGGCCTTTTACTACCGGCGGCAGGCTGAACACGCGGGCGATGAGCAGAGGCTGCGCGTCAATCTGCTGACGCAGTTCGCCCAGCGCCAGTTCCAGGTCGTTGACACACTGATGCATATCAGCCACTAAGTCGTAGCGGGTCATGTGAACCTCCATAGTTACAACGTCCACAATGTGGCAGAAGCCCGGCGGGTATGCAAGTGCTTTATAGTTACAACATACTGTTAAACCAATCGGTAAAACGTGCGGCCTGCCTGGCAGAACAGTAAAAAGCGATCGCGCATTCTGGCTGATGGCAGAACATGTTATAAAACGGTTCGCCTGCTAACCCTGAGATTGCCTGTGAATCTGACAAACAAACCCGGCGTTGCCGCCATCATTACCCTGGGATGGATACAGATCCTCTCCTGGGGTGGCTCCTTCTATCTGATGGCGGTCATGGCGTCGCCGATTGCGGAGGAGACCGGCTGGTCACAGCAGTGGATTTATGGCGCGCTCTCTGCCGGGATTCTGGTGTCGGGGCTGTTATCGCCGCTGGCAGGCAGGATTATCGCCCGCACTGGCGGTCGCCTGCTGCTGGCGCTGAGCGGGGGGGTGATGGCGGCGGGGCTGGTCATCATGGCCAGCACTCATACGCTGCCGCTGTTTCTGTTTGCCTGGGTCGTGATCGGGGTCGGAATGGCGATGGGCCTGTATGACGCGCTGTTTGCCACGCTCGGCACCTGCTATGGCGCGCAGGCGCGGTCCGCCATCACCGGCATTACGCTGATTTCGGGTTTCTGCACCACGCTGGTCTGGCCGGGAACGGCCTTACTGATTCACGGATTTGGCTGGCGCGACGCAGCGCTGATCATTGCGGCCATGATGGTCGTCTGCGTCCTGCCTGCCTATCTGTTTGCCCTGCCGGCGAGCCACGCTCAGCGGCCGGTAAAACGGCGCGATTCCGCACCCGCAGCGGCTGAGATTGCGCCGGTGCTCTTCTGGCTGCTGTGCGCCATCTTCACGCTGGCATCGGTGATCATGACTGCGATCTCCGTGCAGCTCATCACCTTACTGCAGGCGAGTGGTCATACGCTGGCGTCGGCGCTGGCAATCAGCGCGGTGCTTGGTCCGTGTCAGGTCGCGTCCCGTCTCGTCGATATTGCCTTTAAGCGCAGCCATCCCATCCGCACCACCTTCTTTTCTGTCGGACTGGTGGCGCTGGGGCTGCTGTTGCTGGCGGTGATGCCCCAGATGGCGCTGCTGAGCATGTTACTTTACGGGGCAGGGAATGGCCTGCGAGCCATCGTGCGGGGAACGTTACCGCTGGTGATGGTCAAACCAGAATCTTATGCCATCGTGATGGGCAAAATGGCCCGCCCGGCGCTCATGGGGCAGGCGCTGACACCGCTGATCGGTGGATATGTCTTTGAAAAGATGGGCGCATCAGCCACGCTATGGTTGCTTTGCGCGCTGGCAATCATTAACGTGATGCTGGTGATGGCGCTGAAGAGGCGATTACCGGCAGCCCCGGCCGCGTCCGTTTAAGCCATTTGCACGCCCGCCAGGCATTAACAGGGGCGTGAACAGGCTAAGCACCTTGTGCGGTCGGGCTTCTGCCTTTGGTGAATACGTGCCTTGTCAGCGTGGGTTTGCTTCAAAAAAGCAACTGTGTTTGTTATATTTATTGCTCATTGATTGTTCACTTATGCGGCAATAAAACAATAAGATGCACCGCAACTCAGGATAAAGAAATGCTTGATTACCGCTTCCCGACAGCTTTGCAAATGGTTCTGAGCGTAGCGATGGCGGAGCAAATGGGTAAACGCTCTACCAGCGCGATTCTGGCCTACGGGCTGGAAGCGAATCCCAGTTTCATACGAAAATTGATGGTCCCGCTGACCCGTGACGGCATCATCGTCTCGACGCTGGGCCGCACCGGTTCCATCCATCTGGGACGCCCTGCAGCAGAAATTACCCTGCGGGATATCTACGTCTCGGTGATTGAAGATAAAAAGATCTGGGCTGCGCGCCCCGATGTGGCACCACGCTGTCTGGTCAGTGCCAACCTCTGCTGGTACTTCAAGTCGATCGCCGACGAAGCCGAGCAGGCGTCGCTGGACGTGCTGGCAAAACGCACCGTGGCCGACGCGCTGAACGAACTGAAAAAGCGCGACACCAGTAACTGCACCGCCGTGCCGGAACCAGAACCCGAAGAGAGTGACGAACTCTGCAAAAAAAGCCGCTGATAAGCGGCTTTTTTATGGGCGTGGATTCATGCTGCACGCTGCCTTTGGCCCCTTCCTGCTTGCTCTCCTGCTTTATCTCTCCTGCTCTCAATAAAATGAAACATCTGTGTTGCCTTAAGCATCACTAGTTTTAATCTTGCTTTAGACTGAGCGAGGGAACGCCATGAAGTACAGTGAATTCAGACGCTGGCTCATTCAGCAAGGCGCTATTCTGGTTAAGCACCGCAGTGGAAGCAGCCATTTCAAAGTCTTCTCAGGCGACAGGCAGTCTGTCTTTCCGGATCATGGCGCGAAAGAAATGCCGGAAGGGACGCGCAAGAAAATTCTAAAAGATCCGGGCCTGTAAGCCTGATCAGTGAGGTCACCCTATGTTTAACTATGCCGTCAGATTAACGCATGACCTGAAAACCGATAGCTGGGAGGTGTCATGTCGCGATTTACCCTTACTGCATTCAGTTGGCGACACCGTTGAGGAAGCGCTGGCCGAGGCAGCAGATGGACTGGTAGCCGCTATCTCTCTGGAAATGGATGCCCGTCGTCCCATCCCGTTAGCAAGTGATGCGCAGCAGGGGGAGTACATCGTTTCTGTGCCTGTCCTGGTAGCGATGAAAGCGGCACTGTATAACGCCATGATTGAAACCGGTACCCGCAAGGCAGATCTGGCACGCCAGCTGGGTGTAAATGGACCACAGGTTGATCGACTGCTTGACGTAGAGCACTCGTCAAAAGTTGAAAAAGTTGAACTGGCGCTGGCGCAGCTGGGCCGTAAAGCCCGGGTTGAGATTCTCATCTGATGAGCCGCTTTCACGCGGGGGGGCGGTCAGGCGTGTTTAGACAAAAAAAAGGGCGATCCTGCGATCGCCCCTTTTAATCGTTGACGGTTTACGCCGCGGCTGACTCCGCCTGTCGTGACCGGCGCGTCACCAGCTTGCGCAGTGCGACATAGAATACCGGCGTCAGGAACAGGCCAAAGAGTGTCACGCCGAGCATCCCGGAGAAGACCGTAATGCCGGTTACGCCACGCACTTCGGCGCCCGCACCTTCACCCAGAATCAGCGGCACCGTGCCGGCGATAAAGGCGATGGAGGTCATCACGATAGGGCGCAGACGCAGACGACACGCTTCCAGCGCCGCGTCTACAATCCCTTTGCCCTGCATCTCCAGCTCCCGCGCGAACTCGACGATCAGAATCGCGTTCTTACACGCCAGCCCCATCAGCACCACCAGTCCGACCTGTACGAAGACGTTGTTGTCGCCGCCGGTCAGCCAGACGCCAAACAGCGCAGAGAGCAGCGTCATCGGTACAATCAGGATCACCGCCAGCGGCAGCGTCCAGCTCTCGTAGAGCGCGGCCAGCACCAGGAAGGCCAGCAGCACCGCCATCGGGAAGACGATCAGCGCCGTGTTGCCCTGGGTTGACTGCTGATAACTCAGGTCAGTCCACTCGATGTTCATGCCGTTGGGCAGAAGCTGACCGGACATCGCTTCCAGCTGGCTCATCGCCTGGGCGGAGGAGAGGATGCGCGGGTCGGCATCACCGATCAGATCCGCCGCCGGGTAGCCGTTGTAGCGGATCACCGGATCGGGGCCGTAAGTGGTGGTGATGTTGACCATGCTGCCAATCGGCACCATCTCGCCGCGATCGTTGCGGGTGCGCAGGTTCGCAATATCCTCAACGCTGTCGCGGAACTCCCCATCCGCCTGCGCCATCACCCGCCAGGTACGGCCAAAGCGGTTGAAGTCATTCACGTATGAGGAGCCGAGGTAGGTCTGCAGCGTGCTGAACAGCGCAGTCAGCGACACACCCTGTGCTTTCGCTTTATCCCGATCGACCTGAACATCCAGTTGCGGAACGTTGGCCTGATAAGAGGAGATAGGGAAGTGCATTCCCGGCGTCTGCATGATGCTGCCCGACAGCGTATTGATCGCCGTCTGCAATGCGCCATAGCCCAGACCGGCCCGATCCTGCACATAGAGCGAATAGCCCGATCCCTGGCCCAGCCCGAGGATCGGCGGTGGCATAATGGAGAAGCCAAACCCCTGCTGGATGCGGGCGATTTTGGCGTTGATCTCCGCGTTAATCTCGGCCGCCGTATGCTTGCGCTCGTTGAAGGGCTTCAGACCAAAGAAGACCGTGCCGCTGTTTGGCGTATTGGTGAACTTCAGGGCATTCAGGCCGGGGAAAGCAACCGCATAGGCGACGCCGTCCGTCTGCATACCGATTTCGCTCATCTTGCGAATCACCTCATCGGTCCGCGCCAGCGAAGAGCCTTCCGGCATCTTCACGCCACCAATCAGATAGAGCTTATCCTGCGTCGGAATAAAGCCGCCCGGCACGGTATGGAACATAAACCCGGCCCCGGCCAGCAGCAGCAGATAGACGGCAAACACCGCGCCACGGCGACGCAGCGTGCGGCCAACCAGCGATTCATACCCATGCGCACTGCGCTGGAAGAAGCGGTTAAACGGCCGGAACAGCCAGCCAAACAGCGCATCGATAATTCGCGTCAGGCGATCTTTCGGCGCGTCATGGCCTTTCAGCAGCATCGCCGCCAGCGCAGGCGAGAGCGTCAGCGAGTTAATCGCCGAAATCACGGTGGAGATCGCGATGGTAGTGGCGAACTGCTTATAGAACTGTCCGGTCACGCCCGACAGAAACGCCATCGGCACGAACACCGCGCAGAGCACCAGCGCGATGGCGATGATTGGCCCGGAGACTTCGCGCATCGCCTGATGCGCAGCGGCACGCGGCGACAGCCCCATCTCAATGTTACGCTCGACGTTCTCAACCACCACAATCGCGTCATCCACCACGATCCCGATCGCCAGCACCAGCCCGAACAGGCTCAGGGTATTGAGCGAGAAACCGAGCAGGTAGAGCACGCTAAAGGTTCCAACCACCGACACCGGCACGGCCAGCAGCGGAATGATAGAAGCTCGCCAGGTCTGCAGGAACAGGATCACCACCAGCACTACCAGGATCACCGCTTCCAGCAGGGTCTGCACCACGGCCTTAATCGAGTCGCGTACAAAGACGGTGGGATCGTAAGGTGCGGCCCATTTCACATCGTTGGGGAAGCGGGTCGCCAGCTCATCCATTTTGGCGCGAACCGCATTGGAGAGATCGATGGCGTTGGCGCCGGGTGCCTGGAAGATGCCGATACCGACCGCATCCTTGTTGTTGAGCTGAGAGCGCAGGGCGTAACTGCCCGATCCCATCTCAATGCGTGCCACATCGCGCAGCCGTACCAGCGAACCGTCGTCAGAGGTCTTCAGGATGATATCGCCGAACTGCTGTTCGTTCTCCAGCCGTCCCTGGGTGTTGATCGACAGCAGAAAATCACTCTGCTTCTTCAGCGGTTCCGCCCCCAGCTGACCGGCAGAAACCTGCACGTTCTGCTCCTGCATCGCGGTGATCACGTCCTGGGCGGTCAGGTCGCGCGCCGCCACTTTGTTGGGATCGAGCCAGACGCGCATCGCATATTCACCCGCGCCAAAAATCTGGATCTGACCGACGCCGGGCAGGCGCGCCAGCTCATCTTTCACCTTGAGCGTGGCGTAGTTCCGCAGATAGAGCGAATCGTAGGTATTGTCCGGCGAGAAGAGGTGAACGACCAGTGTCAGGGTCGGCGACATCTTCTGCGTGGTGATCCCCAGCCGGCGCACATCCTCCGGCAGGCGGGCTTCCGCCTGCGCAACGCGGTTCTGCACCTGCACCTGTGCCTGATCGGGATCGGTGCCCGGACGGAAGGTCACCGTGGTGACCAGCACGCCATCCGAACCGGCGACGGATTTCATGTACATCATGTTCTCGACGCCGTTGATCGCCTCTTCCAGTGGCGTCGCCACGGAATCTGCGATCACTTTCGGGTTCGCGCCGGGGTATTCGGCACGCACCTGCACGCTGGGCGGGACAACGTCGGGATACTCACTGATCGGCAGCAGCGGAATGGCGATCATCCCGGTGACGAAGATCAGAATCGACAGCACCGCAGCAAAAATGGGCCGATCGATAAAAAAGCGGGAAAAGTCCATAGCGGCCTCGGATTAGTGAGCGGCTGTCGCGCGCATGGCGACCTGCTGAGCGGTAACGGGCATGCCCGGCATAAAGACTTTCTGCAGACCGGCGACGATCACGCGGTCGCCGGCTTGCAGACCCGATTTCACGATACGCAGGCCCTCCACCATCGCGCCGGGCTGGATATCACGCCGCTGCGCCTTGCCTTCGCCATCCACCACATAGACATACCTGCGATCCTGATCGGTCAGGACCGCCTTGTCATCGATCAGTATCGCCTCGAACTGCGCGCTGCCGGGCAGCCGCACGCGGGCAAACAGGCCCGGCGTGAACTGACGCTGCGGGTTGTCGAGCAGGGCGCGCATACGAATGGTGCCGGTGCTGGCGGTCAGCTGGTTATCCAGGAAATCGACTCTGCCCTGATGCGGAAAGCCCTGATCGCCGGCCAGCGCGATCTCAACCGGCAGGGCCTGGCGCTGCTGGCCCTGACGCGCCATCGCCTGATAGTGCAGGAAGGTATTCTCATCGACATCGAAATAGACATACATCTGCTGCTGCGATACCAGGGTGGTCAGGACACTGGCGCTGTCGCCCGCGGTCACCAGGTTACCGGCGGTGATCATCGCGCGGCTGGCGCGGCCATCGATAGGGGCGGTGACGCGGGTAAAGTCCAGGTTCAGCTGGGCCATATCGACCGCCGCCTCGGCGGCCAGTACCTCCGCCTGCGCCTGGCTGGCCGCGGCGCGACGCTGTTCCCAGGCTTCGCGGGAGATCGCCTGGGTGCCGATCAGCTTCTCGCTGCGGCCCGATTCGCTGCGGGCCAGGCTCGCCTGGCTGCGCGCCCGGGCAAGTTCCGCTTTGGCCTGCTCCAGCGCCGCGCGGTAACTCCGGTCGTCGATGGTAAACAGCACCTGACCTTTGCGAACCTCATCGCCTTCGCGATAGTTTACCGAGTCGATATAGCCGGAAACGCGCGGCCGCAGCTGCACGCTCTGCACCGCCTCCACCCGGCCATTAAAGTTGTCCCACTGGCTGACCGGCTTAACCAGCACCGGCGCGGCGCTGACCTCCGGCGGAGGGGGCGGGGCATTTTGCGCAACCCCTCTGTCGCAGCCGCTGAGCTGCGCGATAAGCAGTATCATCCCAAAGAGGGTCAAGCCCTGACGAACCCGGTTCGTAATCATTATTGTCTTTCCGCGATAAGTGGTAACAGGTGACCATCTGGTCAATATTTGCAACTTTTAAGATTGCAATTAATCGCGGTGAGTGTAGGCTGGCGTCACTGGCAACTGCAAGAATAACAGATACACTTTATGTGCGGTTCGGGGCAGGGCGATGAAAGCCTGAGCAGCGCGCGCTAAATCCCCATAAAAAGTGCGGCATTTAATGTACTAATAAAACTTGCATTAAATGGCATAGTCAGCCACCCTTAAGTGTAACTGCAACTGATACTAATACTTTTCGCTACGGCGAACAGGAGAGACTGGAATGATGAGTGACGCCTTTATTCACGATTTAATCGACTGGATTGATAACAACATCGAAGCACGTCTGGATCTGGATACCGTTTCAGAGCGCGCAGGTTACTCCAAGTGGCACCTGCAGCGCATGTTCAAAGAGCACACGGGCTATCCGCTGGGTGAGTACATCCGCGTGAAGAAGCTGAAGAAATCAGCCGACCGCCTGACCAGCACCGACGAACCGATTCTGAACGTGGCGATCTCTCTGGGCTTCGACTCCCAGCAATCCTTTAACCGCAGCTTCAAACGTCAGTATGGTGTCGCACCGGGTGCATGGCGTCGACACAGCGGGGATTCGCACGCCGCATAACCTCGCCAGGGCCAGCTTGTCTGGCCCGCGCTTTTCTCTGCGCGCAAAACTGGTATCATCTGCATCCTGTCGTCACGGATGCCATTATGTCAAAAAAACTCTGGATTGGACTTTTCCTTGTCCTCGCCGTCTGCTTCTACGGCCTCAAACCCTGGCTGAATCGTGTTTCAGCACCCGCTCAGCCCGATATCGCTACCCTGACCGATGCCCGCACTGTGGCGCGCTGGGTATTGCAGCATCAGCATTTACCGGACTACTACCTGACGAAAAACGACGCGCGTAAGCGTGGCTGGAACCCGGAGAAAGGCAACCTGTGTGACGTGTTGCCCGGCAAAGCCATCGGCGGCGATCGTTTTGCTAACCGTGAAAAACGGCTGCCCACGCGGGCCGGACGTCAGTGGTATGAGGCGGATGTGAACTATCGCTGTGGTCATCGCGATGCGGATCGGCTGGTCTACTCCTCAGACGGCCTGGTGTTTCTCTCGACCGACCACTACCGCAGCTTCAGACAGGTACCCTGATTATGCTCAGCCTGACCTTCGACCTGCGTCAGCTCACCACACGCGCCGCCTTTTATCAGCAGTTTGCGGAGCAGAGCGGCTGCCCGGAGACCTTTGGTCATAATCTGGATGCGCTGTGGGACTGGCTGACCGGCGGAATGGCGCTGCCTGCCACGCTGCGGCTTCAGCACGCTGACGCGCAGCAGCCCGATTTAGCGCCGGTGCTGGCGCTGCTGGAGGAGGCGGCGCAGTCGCTGGCGGGCGAGCTGCGCCTGATTATCGACTAGGCGCGCAGCGGCTTAAGCAGGGCAATCAGCGCGTCACGCGCCGTGCGCGGCAGGTCGCCGCCGCCGGTATAACCGTTGTTCTCGATGATCACCTGATTCAGCCCGACCAGCCAGTCGTAGATGTAGTAGGCGGTATGGTTGGCCGGGGCGGCTGAGAGGCGGGTCAGACGCTGACCGGCGCCGAAGCTGACGCTGGGCGCAGGCGGACGTGAGAAGATCACCTGACCACGATTCACCCGGCTGGCAGGCCGTTCGCTTTCCGGCCGCTGTAAAAAGCCGAGCCAGGCCACGAAATCACCCAGCACCGTCATCGCCCGCGTGACCTGACGGTCGGCACGGGATTCATGACTCACGCTCTGCGTGTCGGGCTCATGCAGCGCCTGCTGCAGTTTTTGTGCGATATCGGTGCGGAATCCGGCCGTGATCAGCTCTTCGACCAGCCACTCCATCGTCGCCTTATCCACGTTCAGCAACGCCAGCAGGCTGCGGTTCTCCGGCAGCTGACGCAGATGATCCAGCCACAGCAGCATCACCTGACGCGGGAACTGCTGCGCGCCCGGCAGACTCTGACGCGGCTGAACCGGCGCTTCGGCCGGGCTTTCGCTGAACAGGTCAAATTCAAATCCAATCCCGAACTGATTCTCCGGCGCCTGCAGATTGGCCGGTTTGCTGCCAGGCAGGGCGGACTGATTCAGCCACAGCTGGCGCAGTGCCTCGCGGGGCGGCTGCAGGCGTTCCAGCAGCTCACCGTGCAGGCCGGTGCGGTGCTGTAAACATTTCAGCAGCGTGTCGGCAATGTTCTGTTTGCGGGCCGCCTGTTCCGGTGTGGCCTCCGCTTCGGTCCACGGCAGTAAGCGGCGCTCGACCACGGTATGCTGAATCTGGGCCAGCTGCGCCAGCAGCATGTCGCGGCGGGCCTCCGGCTGCATCTCATCCTGTAACCAGCTCGCCATGCGGTCAACGCCCGCGCGATCCAGAGCCAGCATCGATCCCCAGTGCTGACCGGGCTGTCCCATCTGGCGCTGCACAGCTTCATCCACGTTAACCTGCTGATGACGGGCGTCAAACGGGGTGATGGCCCAGATCAGGCGCGGTTTCTCAGCGGACTCCTGCGCGGGCTGCTGACGCTGCCATTCACGCAGCGATTCGCTCACCAGGCTGGCATCCTGACGCTGGCTGGCGGCGGTGCAGACCAGCAGCAGATCGATCGCCTGACGGGTGGCGTAAAAGCCGGGCAGCAGCGCGCGCTTCTGCTCCAGCAGCTGCGCCCGCAGCGGATCCTGCTGACGCAGGCGCTGACGATCGTCCTGCACGGTCGCGTCCGCAGGCTGGCCGGGCGCGGGCAGATCGAGCATGTCGGCATCGTCGTAGAGCGCGGTGCGCGGTGTGGAGCAGAGCGGCGCCAGCACTTCCAGCGTCAGCAGGGCCAGCAGGCACAGCGGCACACTCTGCGCTTTGCCAATGCGGTTGCCGTTCAGCGGGCAGACGTCCACCATCTGCTGCTGATCCTGCTCACTGGCCGGCACGATCAGCTGCTCAGCTGGCAGCAGTGACGCATCGGTGAGCAGGCTGAGAGGCGCGAGCAGGCGGCTGCTGTTACGCAGCTGATGACGCAGATGCAGCAGGCTGCGCAGCATCTCATTCAGGGCCGGTTGCGACGGCCAGAGCAGCGAAAAGAGCTGCACGCGATCGTCCACGCTCAGCCAGGGGGCCAGTTCAACCGCCTGCGGCCAGAAGTGACGGTCAAGGCGGGCATCATAGTGCGGACGGCGACGGCACCAGGACCAGAGCGTGACCAGCGCATCGCCCTCCAGGCCCGCCAGCGGCGTTGCCAGACGATGACGCTGCAGGCGCTGCAGCGCGCTGTCGATCTGCGCGGTGTCGGGTGCGCTCTCACCGGCACAGGCGACCATCAGCCGCACGATCTCTGCCTCGCTCAGCAGCGCCAGCTCAACCGGCCACTCGCCGGAGAGCGGTTCGCGCTGATGGCTGAAACGGGTCGCGGTCGCGAAATCCAGGTTGCCGGGATTGATATGCTGGAACCAGCTCAGCAGCTTGTCGCCCATGCGGGTCATCAGCTGACCCTGAGCGTCAGCCACCATCTCATTCAGCAGCCAGGCCTTTCCGGCCTGCGACTGACCAAACAGCGCCAGCGTCACCGGACGCGCCACCTGCTGCGCCAGCGCCTGGGTCTGCACGCGCGCCTGACGCAGTTGCAGCGTCAGGGTTTCCGCTTCCAGCGCCAGACGCGGCGACTGCTCACGGCTCTCTTCAATCCAGGTCAGGCTCTGATTCAGGGCATCCTGCAGCAGGTTAAGGCGTTTTGCCAGCGTCTGCGGCTGGCGGGGTTTCAGGGCTTTCATCGTTTACATACGCTCCCGCTGTCAATCCAGTATTGCGCATTGGCATTGCCGGTGGCCGACAGGGTATTCAGCTTCAGACTTAACTGCTCCAGCGGCACGCGGGTGCCATCATCCAGACGCGCATCGCTCAGCACCAGGTTTTCCGGGCCGGTCGCGCCAGGGCCGGCTTTCACCGCCAGGCGGATGCGCAGCACGCTCTCCCCGGCCACTTTACGCGCCAGGGTGGCGTCGTTCAGCGTCAGGCTGTAGAGCGGCGAGGCGGGCCAGCGGTCGTTATCGAGCTGGCGGAAGCCCAGGCAGACGTTGCCGCGGATACGGAAACTGCTTTTTTTATCCAGCGCATAGCCAGGATCGTCGAGGTCAATTTCGCTGTAGCAGAGATTCTCGTCGGTCAGCGCCTGGTTTTCGTCGAGCATGCCCAGGTAGCGGATCGTCGAATAGGGCTCAAAGTCGCCCGCGCGGAACCAGAAGCTGCTGAGACGCAGGTCCAGCGCCAGCAGGCAGAGCATCGCACCTACCGCCGCGGTCGATTTCGGGTTATCGATGCGGCCATGTTTGTTAAACGGATACCAGTCGCTGGTGTGATAGCCCTCCAGCGACAGAATACGGCTGCCCGGCAGCGGCTGCAGATGGCGCACCAGCGCCTGAATGCCGGGGAAGCGCGACGGCCGGCCGGTCAGCAGCAGCACGTCACACTGATAGAGTGACACCACTTCACACATTGAGCGCAGCGCCGGAATGATCGCCATGCGGTGCTGCATAAATTCGCCATGCAGCTGCGACAGGCTGACCACCAGTGGTACCTGCAGCAGGTCGAAGCGGCTGTGACCGCCCAGCTCGCGCTGGATCTCGCCGTTTACAAACGCCAGCACCGCGTCGCCCGGCGCCTGTTCAACCAGCTCGCCAAACAGCGCGTTGATCTCGGCGTGGCTCTCCAGCGGATCCCAGTTCTCGTAACGCTCCAGCACGGCCTGCGCCAGCGGAATAAAGAGCTGTAACGTGACCTGCTGACGCAGCGTGGCCTGACCGTCCATGCGGCTGTCGTGTCCAAAGAGCTTGTTCATCAGCGGATCGGTCAGGGTCAGACCCGCTTTCTGCAGATGCTGCTGCAGCGCCGGGAGGATCCACAGCTGAATGACATCCAGCAGGATATCGTCGCCCGCCACCTTAAAGCCTTCACGGAACAGCAGGCGTGGCGTGATTTTAACATTGTTGCCCTGACCATCATCCAGACGATACTGGGTAACCGCCAGATCGGTGGTACCGCCGCCGATATCGATCGAGGCGATGCGCAGGCTCTTGCCGGGCAGCTCATCGGCCTCACGCGGGCGATCCGGGCGAGCCATGCTGCTGAAAAAGTCTTCGGCGCGACCGGCAAAATTGACCTGGGTTTCGTTAAACAGCCAGACCATCTGGCCGCAGGTCGCCTCATCCCACTCCATCTGTACATCCGGCAGCGGTTTCGGGCTCTGACGCGGCCATGCAGGGGCCAGCTCATCCTCGTCGGTCAGCCAGCCTTCGGCTTTCCAGACCAGTGCCAGCGCTTCCTGCATCCTGCGACGGAAGATTTCACGCTCCGGTTTCGGCATCGCCGAAGGCAGCGTCAGGATGACATGGCGAAGCTGACGGGGCGCGTGGCTCTGCGGCATCCGCTGACGCTGAGCGGCACTGTTCATCTGCATCAGCGCCTGTGCCAGCAGTTCGCACAGCATAAAGGTCATCAGCGAACTGCGGCTGTAGTGGGGTGAAAAGACCGGCAGGCGGTCGTCCGGCGGCAGCGTCGAAAGCGGCTGGCCTTCGTCGTTCAGCAGGGTGGTAAAGGGCGCGGCATAGGCCAGCGGCTCGCTCTGCTCACCTGGCGTATTGAAGCGCCAGCCTGGCTGATAGCGTGCCTCATCCCAGAGATAGCGGCGCGGGCTGGAGAGGCCGGTGCTGCCTTCCAGTCCCACGCGCTGCAGCGCCAGACGGCTCGCTTCGCGTCCGACGCGGGTCAGCGATGGCCACATAAAGGCCTGTTCGCGGCCACTCTCCAGCGAGAAGTTCGCCTTGCCAAAGCGGGCTTCGGCAAACTCCAGGCGGCTGTCGAACAGCTCGTTGTAAACCTGATGCGGCTGGGAGAGATCGCGCAGCTGCAGTTCATAGGTCTGCTTCAGCCCGTTGCTCTCTTCCGGGTGATCTTCCACCAGAATGCCGCAGGTATGGGAGTTGCCGACATCGAGAATGATATCGACGTTAACGGCCGGGGTCTGCAGCGTGGCGGCCTGGATGTGGATCTCGCTGAGGTCGAGCTGTTCGCCCAGCAGCTCCAGCAGATTGAGATAGTGCGCCTGATATTCAAATTCACGAAGCGCCTGATTGATCGCCTGTTCACGGCGATCGGCGACGCGATCGGTAAAGGTCTCGCGCAGCCAGCCGTCAACCCAGGTGAGATCGAGAAACTCACCCAGTTCATAGTTGTGCCAGGCGAGCGCAAAGGTCACGCCGTTCTGCGCGTCGGCAGGGGTCAGACCGAGCTGTTCGCCGCCATCCTGCTCCGCGACACAGCGGGTGTCGAACGCCAGGCTGACGCGATGGGTATTGCCCGCCGCATCCGGGGCCGGCAGGGCGACCAGACGCATCCGCGCCCAGTTTTCAGGGCCGCCGATGAAACGGCGGCCGCTGGCGCAGCGCAGCATAGGCAGCGGCAGCCAGCAGGCGGAGAGGAGCGTGAGGGAGTCGGCCTGGGCGATATCGGACTCCGGGCGCACCACTTCTGCGGCACCGCCATCTTCCGGATAGAGCAGGAACTTACCGCTGTTGCCGTCCACGTTAAGGCGCAGCAGCGGACCGTTGGCGGTCTGACGCACGAACTGGCGGCGCGCCGGGGTGGCAGAGAGCTGCAGGCCGAAATCCAGAAACTGCACGCCGCTGTTTTCAATCAGCGTAATTTTTTGTTTGTCATCGATCAGGGGAGCCAGCATCGTTATTTACTCTCACGCTTAATCGTCATCGGGAAGATCCGGTCTTCCGCATACTGCGCTTCACACACCGCGGCACCGATACTCGCGTGGCAGACCAGCAGCGGCATGCGGTAGCGCGAACTGTTCTGGCACTTCGCCGTGTAGCGGCTCTCGATCACCAGGTTGCCGGCGCTGGTCATGGCCGCGCTGACATCCGCTTTGCAGCTGGTATTGCCCTGGGTCACCTGTACGCTGCCTTTGCCATTTTTAAACTGGAAACGCATCACCGGCGGTTTACCGGTCGGCGTCGGCATCTGGTCGATGGTGACGCGCCAGCGGCCATCGATGACCTGCACCTGACCTTCGCGCACCGCATCCGGCGTCACGATCAGGTCATCCGGCCGGGCCGGAACCGCAGGGGTCACCACACTGGCAAGGGTAGCAGATGCGGCAGCCGGTGCGGCTTCTGTGGCGGCAACGCTGGCCGGTTTCTGTGGCAGCGTTTCAGGAAGTTTCTCTGCGGCGGCCATCACGGCCGGCGGGGCGATAGCGGGAGTAGCTGCGACCTGCGCTGGCGCGGCGGCCGGTGTTGGCGACGCAGCCGCAACCGGCGTCGTCGCAGGTTTTGCACTGACTTTCGCGCTTTCAACCGGCGCCTCGGATGCGGGACGATGCAGCAGCACCGCCACGACGGCGGCCACAATCGCCACCGGCGGCAGCAGATACCCGATGCGGAAACGGCGGCGCGCCGGGGCAGGTTTCTGTTGCACCGGCTCAGGCGTTATCACCACCGGCTGCGGTTCTTCCACCGCTTCAGGTACGGGTTCCGCCATCAGCACGGGTTCGGCAACCACGGGCGCAGCAGGCAGCTCGGGCAGCGGCTCAACCAGCGCGACCGGCAGATTCTCCTCCAGGGTGTCGCGCAGGCAGGCCAGCGCATCGTCGCGGCTGCGCGCCTGGGCATCGACAAAGCCCCAGAACGTGATGACCGGTTTGCCATCCACCAGATAGACATATTGCTGATCGGGAAACTGCAGGGTTTTACTCAGCAGCGCACCGAACAGCCGCATGGCGGGGTTCTCCGCCGCGCGCGCGCGCGTGCTGAGATCCTGCATATCCTGCTGGCAGGCGGTAAGCTGCTGCAGGGCCGCGCGACGTTCATGATCGCTCGCGCCCAGCCAGGATTTCACCCGGCCGCTGAAAGGGGCATACCAGTCGAGGCGATCGCCCCGTTCATTGGCCTGCGGGATCGCCAGGCAATCTGCCAGTGCGCCCTGACGGCGCAGACGCAGCGTTTCACGAATTTGCAGCGCTGAGGCGTAGACCGGCTGGCCATTTTCACCTAGTGCCAGAACAGCATCTAATTTACCGCTGCGCAGAAAAGTTTTTGCCACCTGTTGGGCCCTTATCGGTCGTTGTCTGAGGCAGAAAATCGCGTGTTATCGACGATTAAATTGATTTTACGCCGGGCAATGACCAATCAAACGGCAGAAAAGGGGCTAAATCCACTGTTTTTTTCGCTGGCTGGCGTAAAAATAACCGATATTTCAGTCACAATGCGATCTTCAGCCCGCTTTGCGCACCAGCAGCAGGTGAGCGAGAACGCCGCCCGTCAGCCCCCAGAAAGCCGGTCCGATACCCAGCAGCGATACGCCCGAGGCGGTGATGAGAAAGGTGATCAGCGCGCTGTCGCGTTCGGCTGGCTGCTCCAGCGCCCGCTGCAGGCTGCCGCCCAGGGTGGCCAGCAGGGCCAGACCGGCGAGCGCCTCGATCAGTACCGCAGGCAGGGCGCTGAACAGCACGGCGATCAGCGCACCGGACGCGCCCGCCAGCAGATAAAAGACCCCGGCCAGCGCTGCCGCCCGCCAGCGTTTCTGTGGGTCGGGATCAACCTCCTCGCTCATGCAGATGGCGGCGGTGATTGCGGCGACGCAGACCGAAAACCCTCCAAACGGTGACAGCAGCAGTGCCGTCAGCCCGGTGCGGGTCATCAGGGCAGAGACGGGCGGACGATAGCCGTGCGCCTGCAGGGTCGAAATGCCGGGGGCGTTCTGCGACGCCATTGTTACCAGAAAATAGGGCAGACCGGTGCCCAGCAGCAGGGGCAGGCTAAAGTGCGGCATAATCGGTTCCGGCAGCGCCAGCCTGACCGCGTGCGGCGGAAAATGAATGGCGTGCTGCATCAGGGCGACCAGGATGCCTGCCAGCAGCGTCACCAGAATGGCGTAGCGGGCCAGCCAGCGGCGCGCCAGCAGCCAGGCCAGGCACATGCTGCCGCACAGGGCGAAGTTGCTCTGCAAATCGGCAAAGGTCTGCAGCCCGAAGCGCAGCAGGATACCCGCCAGCATTGCCGCCGCCAGCGAGGCGGGGATGTGGTTCATCAGACGGGCGAAGAGACCGGTCAGGCCGCAGAGCACGATCAGCAGGTTGGCGAAGACAAAAACCCCCACCGCCTCATTCAGCGTAACGCCGTGAAAACTGGTCGCCAGCAGCGCCGCGCCGGGCGTGGACCAGGCGGCGAGCACCGGCATCCGGTAGCGCAGCGACAGGCCCAGCGAGACGATCCCCTGCGCGAGACCGAGCACCGACAGCCAGCCGCCGATCTGCGCGGGCGTGGCGCCCGCCGCCTGAAACATCTGATAGATAATCGCGCCGCTGCTGCTGTAGCCCACCAGCACGGCAACAAAGCCGGAAACCAGCATCGGCAGGGTAAAGGGGGCCTGTTCCGCTCGTGTCATCTCTCACTTCTCAATCCGGTTGTGCGTTATAGCGCACATGATGGCATGGTGCGCTATAACGCACAAGTGTTACACTGTCAGCCTGTGCTTTTAACGACGCATGCAAACAATCAGGAGAAACCATGGCGGATTTTCAGCAACACCTGAGCGAGGCGCTCAGGCAGTTGCGTCAGGCCAACGGCTGGAGTCTGACGCTGACGGCGGAGCGGACCGGCGTCAGTAAAGCGATGCTGGGGCAGATTGAGCGCGGCGAATCCAGCCCGACCATCGCCACGCTGTGGAAGATCGCCACCGGGTTTAACGTTCCTTTTTCGTTTTTCATCGACTCCCGGGTGATCGCCTCCGGGTCCGCGCCGGGATTCAGTCAGCCTGACGCCGGAATGGCCGTCCGGCCTCTGCTGCCCTACGATCCGCAGCTGCGGTTTGAACTGCTGGCGGTGGAGCTGGCCGCGGGGGCGCAGAGTCACTCGTCGCCCCACGAAGCGGGGTGCGTGGAGCAGGTGGTGGTTATCGAGGGGGAACTCCTGCTGGCGGTCGGAGAGGTGTGGCGGCGTCTGCTCGCGGGTGAGGCGTTCCGCTTTGAGGCGGATGTACCGCACAGCTATCGTAACCCGCTTAGCACGCCGCTGCGCTTTCACAGCCTGATTCACTATCCGCAACGGCCTGACGTTACAAATTGATACGGGCGCAAACTACACAGTTTACCTTCGTATCTCTATACTTTTGCCGGTTAACAGAGAGGGACAATGAGCGATCTGACTGATTCCGCCGCCACGCTGCGGATGCTGGTGGGTAAGCTGGCGCGACGCCTGCGCGAGTCGGCACCGCCCGGCGAGCTGACCTGGTCACAGGTAGCGGTGCTCGGCCATCTGGTGCGCGACGGGGCGATGACGGTCACGCAACTGGCTGCGGCTGAGGGCGTCCGGACCCAGTCGATGGGCGCGACCGTCGCCGGATTACTGGCGTCGGGCCTGGTGACCGGCGAACCCGATCCCCATGATGGCCGCAAAACGCGCTACTTTCCGACACCGGCGAGCCTGGCGGTGATTACGTCGAGCCGGGCGATGCGTGAAGACTGGCTGGTGCGGACGCTGGCGGCCCGGCTGAGCCCGGCAGAACAGCAGCAACTGACCGACGTTCTCCCTCTGCTGCAACGACTCGCTGACGATTAACCCTGAGGATCCAACATGGCTGTAACCACACTTGATGCAAAAACTGCGCTGATTGTTATCGACCTGCAACATGGCATCGTGGCGCTGCCGCTGGTGCATGCGCCAGAGCCGGTGATCGAACGTTGTGCCGCACTGGCAGCGGCCTTCCGCGCGCACCAGCTGCCGGTGGTGCTGGTGAACGTGGCCGGTGCTGCACCCGGCCGCAATGAGCAGGGACGTCACAGCGGCGAACTGCCTGCCGACTGGGCTACGCTGGTGCCGGCGATGACGCCGCAGCAGGATGACCTGACCGTAACCAAGAAAACCTGGGGTGCGTTTCACGGCACCGCGCTGCATGATGCGCTGCAGGCCCGGGGCGTTACACAGGTGGTAATCTGCGGGATTGCGACCAGCATCGGCGTCGAATCTACGGCCCGTCAGGCGTATGAATTAGGTTACAACGTCACGTTAGCCACGGATGCGATGACCGATCTCAACGCCGATACGCATCACAACAGCATCAGCCTGATCTTCCCACGCCTGGGTGAAACCGGCAGCAGTGAAGCAATCGTGGCGCAGCTGACCTCGCGCGGCTGATAATGATGCGTGCCGGGCCGCCTCTGCGGTGGCCCGGCAACGTTTTACCGGAAGGCGTAACCCAGCGTCAGGCCCACGCTGTAGTTGCGGCCCGGCGCCGATTCGAAATAGCGACCGTTGCTCTCATTCACGATCACCGACCCCACATAGTGGCGGTCAAACAGGTTATCGACGCGGCCAAACAGATCCAGCGTCCAGTTCTCCACCTCCCATTTGTATCCACTGTTCAGCGCGGCCACGGTGTAGGAGGGCGTGTTAACCCGGTTCTGATCTTCTGCGGCGATCTGGCTCAGATAGCGCACCTCGCTGCCCGCATAGAAACCCGTCTCCGGCAGATAACCCAGCCCGGCGTAGACCATATTGCGGGCGATGCCCGGGATGCGGTTGCCGTCGCAGCTCTCATTGCCGCAGGCGTTGCTGCGATAACGCGCATCCAGCAGGGTGTAGGCCATCTTCAGCCGCCAGTCCCAGGCAAACTGCTGGTCCAGGCTCAGCTCCAGGCCACGACGGCGGGTCTGACCGGCATTCTTATAGGTGGTCCGTCCGCCGCTGCTGGCATCCGCCACAATCTCATCGCGGGTATCAGTCTGGAACAGTGCGGCACTGACCAGCCCGTTACCGATGCGTTTCTTGCTGCCAATCTCCAGCGTGTCGCTGGTGGCGGGCTTCAGACCCAGATTGAGGCCCGTGGCATTGTCTGAACGGTAAGACAGCTCGTTGATGGTCGGGGTCTCAAAGCCGCGTCCGGCGGAGATCCACGCATTCCAGCTCGGATCAAAGGCGTACTTCAGCGCCGCCGCGGGCAGCCACTTGTGATAGCGCGCCTCGCCGCTGTCGTCGCCGTTCCCGGGCCGGATATAGAAGTCATTGGAGTCAAAGTTCACGGTGCTGAAGCGCACACCGGCATCCAGCGAGAGGTTGTCCGTCAGCTGCCAGCCGGTCTGGAGATAGGGATCCAGCGTCCACATCAGGTTGCGTTCGTTACGGCGCAGGTTGCCCTGTTCGCCCAACTGCGTCACCCCGTTGCTGACGGTGAAGTTTTCATAGCCCTTACGCCGTTCGCTCATGGTTTCGTAATCGAGTCCGGCGGTCACCGCCACCGGAACCGACAGCAGCGTATCGCGATGGGTCCAGCGGCTGTCCACACCCTGATAGTGACGGGTCAGGGCGATCACGCCACCAGGATGTGCAGGGTTGCGCTGAACGGCGGCGGGAATCGACTGGAACTGCGTGGTTTCGCGCATGCCCGCGTAGAGCATGACGCTGAGGTCGTCGTTCTCACTCATCTGACGCTGATAGCGCAGGCCGCCCTGAGTCTGATCCACCGTTTTGCGGGTGTTATAGAGCGAAACGTTACTCACCACCTGGCGCGGGTTGTCACGCCACTGCGCCTCGGTTAATCCGCCCGGATCCTGCGCCTCGATGTGCACGCTGTTGAACAGCAGGGTCAGGGTGCTGACATCATCGATCCGCACGCCGAGCCGGGCATTACCAAGGTTCTTCTGCGCGGCGCTGTGATCCCGGTAGCCGTGCGTGGTAAAGCGCGAGGCCGACACCGTGTAGTTCACATCGCCGGCGTGAGTGCCATCGCCGGTCGCGCCGCTGGCTTTGACGCTGTTGCGCCAGCTGCCGTAGCTGCCGTACCAGCTGCTGTATTCGAGTGTGGGGGGCTGCTGACCCTGCTGGGTCGTCACGTTGATGACGCCGCCTGAGGCGTTGCCATAGAGCGCCGAAAAGGGGCCGCGCAGGACTTCGACGTGATCGATCGAGCCGATGTCGATGTTGGAGGTCTGCGCCTGGCCATCCGGCATGGTGGCCGGGATGCCATCCACGTAGATGCGTAAACCGCGCACGCCGTAGGTTGAACGCGAGCCAAAGCCGCGCATCGACAGTTGCAGATCCTGGGCGTAGTTTTGCCGGTTCTGGATCTGCAGACCCGGCACGCCGCTGAGGTTTTCTGACAGGTTAACGCGCGGTGCGGCCTGACGCATATCGTCTCCGCTGACCACGCTCAGGGCCGCCGGGGTGTCGAGTTCGTTAAGCCCGTTTTCCGGCGGGGCAGCCGTGACGACCAGGGTATTGTTATCATCCGCCGCCTGCAGCGACAGCGGTAAGAGTGCGGGCAGCATCAGCAGCGTGGCCCGTCGCAGAGAGATTATTTTCATTATAAGTGGCCTGAAAAAAAGAGCGGTAATGAACCAACCGGAACAATCGCCGGGTATGGTAAGGGTTTGATGCGCCGGGGTATACCGTTTCGGGCTGGATTTTTTCACCGTTTACCGCCA
>Ga0157360_1000153_pt1 | contig 33274 bp, 28 predicted proteins | sample AttlaeALBM1_FD_111483 | JGI IMG/M metagenome (GOLD analysis project Ga0157360, IMG submission 111483) | Fungus gardens microbial communities from leaf cutter ant in Ribeirão Preto, State of São Paulo, Brazil - Atta laevigata ALBM1 | ecosystem: Host-associated > Fungi > Mycelium > Unclassified ...
AAAGCTGAAAGACTGGCGACGTGTTGCGACCAGATACGACCGCTGCGCTCATACATTCATGTCTGCAATCCACATCGCAGCAAGCTTCATCTTCTATCTCAAAGAATGAGTCCTGAGCATAGGCTGGTGCAGGAAGCCAGGCGGCTGGTCTGTATGTTCAACAGGGAGAAAATGGATCAGCCAATCTGGGACTTTTTCCGGCTGATGGTGGTGAGTTGCAGATGTCGTCTCCCGTTAGTGGGGCTGGTGCGACACTCCCAACAACTGTTGATGGTGGATTTCTGCATATCAATATCAATGGATCCGATTATCGTATCCCGCTTATGAGTCCGGCTCAGGCTGGAAGCTGATTATGGCTACTCTTTATGATGAAGAAGGCTTTGTTCTGCAGGCTACGGATGGAAAGGCTCTTCTGGATACCGGGCCATTGCCGGGATCTGTTGACGATTTCACTGCTCGGCTTCGTGCGCTTCTTCCTGTCGGCTGGTTTCCATCTCCTCCGCAGGGTCTGGAAGAGGAAGAAGCGCCAGTTCTTGTTGCCATTCTGACAGGTTTCGCGACGGTCCTCACTGGTATCTGGGTACTCATGGAGGAGTGTCGGAGCCAGATACGGCTAACGACCATGAGTGGCGCCTTTCTCGATATGCTGGCAGCCGATTATTTTGGCGTGGATGGGCTGCCTCAGCGAGCATCTGAAGGCGACAGCGATTATCGTGCTCGCATCGTAAATTCTCTGGTGGCACCGCGGAATACCCGACAGGCTGTCAGGGACGCGCTGGTTGCTGTTACGGGGGTGGAGCCTGTCATTATCGAGCCTCTGAATGCGGCAGATTGTCATGCACAGGCGTCTTTAGCATCGCCGTCCTGTGGTGGCGGCGTTGGATATGGTTGTGCCGGATTACGGTATGGCAGTCAGTCAGGCGGCCAGTTTTTTCTGGAAACTGCGTTGGGACAGGCTTCTGACATACAGGTTATTTATCAAGTGATTGAACGAACTGCGGCCGGTGGCGTGACGGGCTGGGTTCGAGAGGAGCAATAATGGATCGGGCGATTGTATATGCGGGGTCTATCCCGCTGGATACGGACCTTCTGCGCGTAGGAAAGTATGGGAAAGCCGCCATCGGCCATATGTCTGACATGCTGTATGGTCGAGGGGTCGTAGCAGCATCGGGGCTTGCCTGTACGCCTTCTTCTTCCTCGTTGGCTGTGACGATTGGTGCAGGTTCCATTACCGCTCCCGGCGTCATGGATGCGACTGCTTTTGGCGGAGCCGGTGGCGGGTATCGTGCTGATCCGACGCAAACCACATGTCAGTATTCCAGCGATACGGCAGTGACAGTCACTGTGCCAGGAACGGGTGCGAGCTACACGGTTTTTGCGATCTGTGCCGAACAGGATATTGATCAGACGGTTCTTGCATTTTTCAATGCGGCTAATCCGTCCCAGACGCAGGCAGGACTGAACAATAGTGGTGACGTACTTCCAACCCGTCGCTGGGCTGGAATGTCTTTCGTTATTGCAACGGATGCGCCTGCGGCTCCCGCAGGCGGCACAGTGGTTCCACTTTATACGCTGACGGTTCCACAAGGAGTCACTTCGCTTGCGGGTGTACAGCCACAGCCTGGGCAGGCGTTCTGGCCAACTATTCCCGAACTGGCGACGCAGACACTGCTACGTGCGATCGCAGAGCCAATGCAGCTTGTGGCCAATGATACGTCTCTTTCCGTACCTGCCTGGGCAACGCGTGTTGAGCTTCGTGTCATTGGCGGCGGCGGCGGCGGAGGCGGAGATGCCTGGGGTATCTATGGTGTTAGCCCTACCAGTGGTGGGGTGCTGGGAGTCACGATTGGCCGGGGGGGCGCCTCAGAGCAGACAGGAGGAACATCCCTGGTCAGCTACAACGGGCAAACACTTCTTCAGGCCAGTGGAGGCCATGGTGGCTTCTTCTATGACAACACGGGTTCAGCCGGTGGGGACGGTGGTACTGCATCCGGAGGGACGATCTGGAATCAGACCGGGAGCTGGGGCGGAGACGGTCAGAGTAACGCCTCGACCTTTGCAGGCTATGGTGGAGATGGCCCGTGGGGCGGCGGTGGCCGCTGCGGTAATCAGGCTGGCCGTGATGGAACCCGTTTTGGTGCAGGCGGCGGCGGCTCGTATTCTGCTGCTGTGGAGGGTACTCCAACTGCAGGGGGGGGGCTGGCTTCTCAGGCTGCGTGATGTATCGATTTTTGCCGTAATGGCAGCGTTTTGGGGACGGTTTTCCCCGTCCCCAAAAGAGTATCAGTTCAATGAGATGTCGCCGTCCGCCATATTGCGCGGCGGCATGGCTTTCCGAAGTTTCGCAACGTCTTCCGCGCTGACGGCAGAAGCGTTGTTGCCCCAGGCGTGACGGATGAACGTCACCACATCAGCAATCTGCTGATCATTCATACGATGCATGAAATCTGGCATCGTAAAGGCAGACGGGGCTGCCTCGGTTTTTGGTAATGTTGCTCCGGCTTGGACCACATGAACCAGAGACGCCGGATCTTTTCCCATTACAACAGGATTTCCCGCCAGAGGCGGGAAGACAGGCGGGTAACCCTTGCCATCCGTGCGGTGGCACGCAGCACAGTTATCGACATACAATTTTGCTCCACGTGCAGAGATGTCTGCTTTGTGGAGGGCATTGGTTGCAGTCGGGTCATAGACCCAGTTGGGCTGCGTCTGGTCGAATGGCTGAAGTGCCCGCAGATATTTTGCCATCGCGTGCAGGTCAGACTCAGTCAGGTGCTGTGTACCGTGCACAATGGCTGACGTCATCGCACCAAAACTCTCGCCCTGCATATTGCGGCCGGTTTTCAGGAAATCGACAATATCCTGCTCGCTCCACCGTCCCAGACCTGTCCGATTTTCCTGACGCAGGGATGTTGGGATCCACCCGTCAATCATGGCGCCCCCCGCAAGGTAAGACGTACCATCTGACGCGGTCAGAGCTTTTCCTGCATTGTAAGGCCGCGAGGAGAATGACAGGCTCCACAATGTGCGGGACCTTCTACAAGGTAGGCTCCTCTGGCCATTTGGGCATCGGCAAATTCATGCAGGGTCTTTTCCTGTGCTTTTGCCGGAGCTGGAGAAAAAGCCCACCGCCAGAACATAAGCGGCCAGCGCATCGAGAAAGGCCAGCGGATACCATTTTCCGGAGTAGGAATGGCTGCTGCTGAAACGCCCTCGTGAAAATACGCGTAAAGGGCGTGAACGTCATGATCGGTCAGGCGCGCGTAAGACGGATAGGGCATTGCGGGATAGAGCGTAGAGCCGTCCCGACGAATCCCTTCACGGAGCGCACGACCAAATTCAGCTTCGGTATACTTGCCGATGCCGTGTTCCATATCTGGCGTGATGTTCGTGGAATGAATGGTACCAATCGGGAGTGTGAAAGATACTCCTCCAGAATATTCCGGTTTATTTTTGATCGAATGGCACGCAGCGCAATCAGACGCTGCTACCAGATACCGGCCTTCCTCGATGAGGGCAGTCTTGTCGTCATTGGCAAATGCTGTCTGGTGGCTCAGAGCAAATATGCCGCCCGCAAAGGCCAGGAATGGGAAAATCTTCATGCCTGCACCAGAGGTCCTGGAGATTTCAGGTAGGTTGTGCGAATGTGATAGGCCGCCCAATAGGCAAGGGCTGCGACCATGCCTGTCGGATTATAACCCATTCCCTGCGGGAAGGCATTCGACCCAATTACAAAGACGTTCGAAACATCCCAGCTTTGCAGATAGCGATTGAGAGCACTGGTTTTAGGATCAGTGCCCATGATGGCACCTCCACCAAGATGCGTTGTCTGATAGTGGCGGGGATCAAACGGCTGGCCTGCATTCAGATGTACAAGATTGGCTTTTGTGGCTCCCATCGCTCTGGCAATAGGTTCAATCTTGCTGACAACGTATTGGTTCATCCGGATATCGTTGTCTTTCCAAGTAAAAGTCATCCGGAGGAGAGGCTGGCCATAGGCGTCCTTCCACGTGGGGTCCAGATCCAGATAAACGTCCCGGTAGGCCATGTTACTGCCATGGGCATCAACACCGATCGAATGTTTGTATGTGTCGATCAGGGCGCCTTTGTAGGCTGAACCCCAGCGTGGTGTGCCGCCGCCGCCCGTGCCGATGGCTGCGGCAATGGGTTTGACGCCCGCCTGATTGACCCAGACTGGCGAACCACCAACAAAGCCAAGCGGTCCGTGGTCAAAGTTCATGCTGTTGAAATCGTCAATAGCAACACCCACGCCACCCGCGCCGATGAACTGATTGGTATATTTGGAAGAGGGCAGCCAGATACGGGAAGACGTGATGGTCTGGTAAACGAAATTGCGCCCTGTTGTGCCGGTATTGCTGACAGGGTCGTACGGCTTTCCAATGCCCGATAGCAGCATCAGATGAACGTTATGAAACTGGAACGCACTCAGGATAACGAGATCCGCAGACAGAGATATTTCCTTCTGAGTTTTGGTTTCCAGATACGTCACGCCAGTTGCCTTGGAGCGCGTATCATCCAGATCAACACGCAGAACATGCGCATCTGAAATCAGCGTAAACCGTGGGTCCTGACGCAGGGCGGGGAGAACATTCACATTGGGAGACGCTTTGGAATACAGGTAGCAGTCGTATCCGCTGCAATACCCACAGAAATTGCACGGCCCCATCTGGCAGCCATACGGGTTTGTATATTGGCGGGATGCGTTCGCAGCCGGAAGGGAGTATGGATGGTATCCAGCTTCCGTCGCAGCAGCCCGGAACGTTGATGCAGTGAATGTATCTTTCATGGCCGGAAGTGGAAAATTATCGGACCGGTCTCCATCAAAGATGTTGCCGTTTCCGACAATCTTTCCATTGACTTTGTAAGCCTCACCAGACGTACCGAAGACCTTCTCGGCTTTGTCGAAAAACGGTTCCAGTTCGGCATAGGTCACACCATAATCCTGAAGGTTCATGCCTTCAGGGATGAATTTCTCACCATAGCGTTCCACGACTGAGCTGCGCAGACGCAGATCTTCCGGGGAAACCCGGAAATGAACACCCGACCAGTGAAGACCAGCGCCTCCAACCCCTTCGCCGGGCAGGAAGGCTGCCAGTTGCCGGTAAGGCAGGGCTGTCTGGTCAATCGTATTGCGAACAGTCACCGTCGTCTGGGATAGGTTCTGGAACAGACGTTTGCGAATGGCGCCACGAAGTTCGTCAATGGACTCCGGGTAGGCGCCTTCCACGGCCGTGGCACGTTCCGATCCGCGTTCCAGCATGATGACTGAAAGACCGGCCTCCGTCAGTTCCTTGGCAAGAATGGAGCCAGCCCAGCCTGCGCCAACAACAATGGCATCTGCATGTTTTTTGGTCATGATCTGTGCTCCTCAGGCCGTCTCACCCGAGATCGAAATCGGGCCAAAGGGATATGCCTCTCCGTCCTGGTTGACCCAGTCCATGAAGTCGGCGCGAGCGCCCGGAAAGCCGAGCATGAGCCATCCACCAAGCCCTTTGTTGCCGCCATAGAGAGGGTCGGCAAAAGCACCCTCCATTGTATTCGTGCGTAGTTGCTCAAAGAAAACACGTCCAGGAATGTCTCCCAGCGAGACAGACCCCCCTTCAAGCGCTGTTAGAATTTGCTCCTGTGCAGCCGCTGGAAGGTCGGCAAAGGATTTCCCATGCTGTTGGCGGGTATAGGCTTCGAGGCCCGCAATCCCTTTTTGATACAGATCGCGAGGCACAAAAGGGAGCTGATAGCCAAGATTAGCCGGTCCCTGCACAAATGGTGCAGACATGTACCAGTTGTCTCCATGCCCGTATGGAGACTCCATCTGTCGATCAATGAACTCAGCCACACCTAAAACCCGTGCCCCCGGTCCGTGCTGATCCTGTGGGAAAAGGCGCTCAGTCGCGGCTTCCACGAAACGGTATTCTTCAGGCGTGAAGAACGTTGGCTGGTAAGGCTTTTGGGCCTCCTGAGCGAGTGCTTCGGCCCAGTGAGAATGTCCACTGACCATCCAGAATGACGTGGAGCCGAGAAGGCCTTTGACGAAACTACGGCGAAGGGGGCGTGTCAGTGTCGGTTCCTTCGGGGGCACAGTGGTCTCCAGAACGAGGGTAGGGCCATGTTCGGGAAATGAACATATCCGAAATAAGTAAGGACAAGACCCCATAGAATAAGCATCAGGTCCGAAGCCAGACCCAGAGCGATCACAACGCCACGAGGATGATGATTTTAGCCGCCTGAACTGGCGTTCTGCGAGGTGGATGGCAGTTGCAAAGTCCCCATGGGAGGAGATTTCTGTTTGGGGGCCGAAATCGCTGGAGCGCTGTCATCGCCCGATCCGGTCGGGAAAATGGCATCTGGTACGCTGGGCTGAGCGGCGGCTGCGGTTGAGGGCTGGGGCTGAACGCTTGGGGCTGCAGGAGTAAGTGTAGCAGGTGTTGAAGCAGTGGGCGTCGTAACGGTGCCTGGGGCTGTCAGAGACTGCTGCTGAACGCCGCCATTAACGAGCGGATTACCGATGGCATCTGTCATCCAGCTCATCAGTTTTTTGCGGATCTGAAACTCCAGTTCAACATTCATGTCCTGCATCATCTGGTTCGTCAGTTCATACAGGGATCCACGCGATGTGGCGCTCTTGGAGCCGGTGTCGAGTTTGCGGCTGATCCTGGCGTGAATATAGCCCGTATGCAGATTGCCGGCATCGGCGACATTCAACTGCACATCCATGGCGCCGGAGATGATGTTATCTCCCGCAGCGGAGATGTAAGCCTGTTTGATGATGAAATCCGCCTGCCCGGTCTGACCGCTTGCGACAAGTCGCTGACTGGCCATCTGTTTGAGCGCCTGATCAGGAGGCGTAGGGACCTTGGCGCTCAAAGAATCCGGCGTAGGAGCAGCCTCGTCCTGAATATTGATCGTCGCGACATTCAGATGAAGCTGGGACAGATAGCTGTAATCGGCTGGCGGGAAGGTTTGTGCAGGTTCATTGTCCGCACATCCTCCGAGACCAAGGGAAAACGCCAGAGCACTCGCTCCGATCCAGTGTCGCATACCCATTAACCAGTCTCCCAAAGTTTATTCGCCGTACCGGCCCAAGAGTGCTTTCAGCCGTCCAAACAGCCCCTTTTTAGGGGGCGACTTTACTACCGGAGCGGGTTCCAGTGGAAGCTCTGGCAAAAAGGATCTTTGTGGAGCTTTGATCGGCTCAGCTGTTTTCTGGATCGCTGCCGCTTCGGTAATGGGAGACGCATTGATGGACTGTTCATGAGACGGAGGCGGAACTGAAGGCGAGGGCGAGCCCGTTGGATCATCCTGCGTGGTTTTGGGCGAGCGGAGCGAGGATGCCTGACCCACACCAAAGTCTTCCGGAAGGAACGGGCGTGCGGAGCGGATAGCGTCTGCATGATCTGCATGTCGTGCAAACCATTCCAGGATCCACCCTGGAAAAAGCGGCCCAGAGGGAGCATCGCTGACCAGCAGAGGCCCTTTGGGATAATAGAAAGAGGGCCGCCGGTCCGGCGCTGTTTCATCCCAGACCAGATAGAAAACAGCGTTTTCGGCTTCATCATTAAAGCGGTAGGCGGTTGCGGAAGAGCCCAGTTTCATCTCAATCTGAGCACGAACAGGCAGCGCCGAAAACGGCGAAGACACAATCAGTGTGCTACCGGTACGCTTCGCAGAAAGCAGGGCTTTCATCCGGCCTTCTGCAACAGGTTTTCCGTCAGGACAGGTCAGTGCTTCGCCACTATCCGCATGGCCTGCCGCAATGAAGATCGCATGAGGCGCATGACGCCCCAGCCAGTAACCTGAAAGCTCACGAAAGACGATTTCCGGAAGATCCGTTCTGAAGGTACGGGCATCATCCCTGATCTCTCCTCCGAGAACACCTTCTGCCAACGGCCAGAACAGAGGATCCATTGCTGTCAGAAGATCGTTTTGAGCTTCTGGTGGAAGGGCCAGCACATGACTGGCCTTGTAGACGCCATTCTCAATCCACCAACAGGCCTGTCTTCGACTGGCTTCGTCCTGAAAGACGACGACTTCAAACTGCCCGACGACCGGCTGACGATGTATTGCCGTCCATCCGGGATAAAGTGCCCCGGCGGGTGCGCCATCAATCTCGATACCGTCAAGCAGCGAAGCCGTCATTCAGGTTTGTCTCCCAGTTCATCACGGGTGAAGCGAAAGCCGACATTACAGAACTCGCAGTTCATCGTGATGGCTCCGTCTTCAACCATATGGTCCAGATCGTCAGTGCTGAACCTGTCGAGCACAGAGGCAAGACGGGCCCGGGAGCAGCGGCATCCATAAGCCAATGCGCGCGGCGTGGCGATCTGGACATCCAACGTCGCGAACAGACGATAGATCAAATCTCCACTGCCCAGATCTTCGTCAAAGATCTCAACCGGCTGGAGCGTTTCGGCAAACGTGCAGGCTGTCTCCCATGCATCGTCATCCTGCGCGGTCGCTTCAATTCCACCTTCCGCAGCAATACGTTCCAGAATCAGCGCACTGGCGCGCCAGCCATCCAGCGTTTTCATGCAGAACAGCCGGATCAGGCAGTCATGCTGCTCACTGGTCTGAAAGTACTGCATGGCCATGTCGGAGAGTGTCTCTCCCGTCAGTTCCACAATGCCCTGGTGACGGTCCATGTCCGCCCCCTGGTCAATCGTGAACGCCATGTAGCCGTTGCCTAGAAGCTCAGGAGCCGTTTTTGGCAGATTTGCCGGATCAGCGTCTTCAGAGAGACGCGCCGTAAAGCGGAGGTCTCCCGTATCCGTTGCATCCGCCAGCAGCATCGTGACCGGACCATCCCCCTTGATCTGAAGGGAGAAGGAGCCTTTGAACTTCAGGGCAGATGCCATGGCCGCCACAAGGGCTAGAGCCTGACCACCCAGTTCCAGAACGCCATCGGGCAGATCATGGCGGGAGAGGATGGCATCGGCCAGCTTTCCCAGTCTGACAAGGCGTCCCCGAACAGGCGAACGTTCCAGATAAAACGGAACAATGCCCCCTGAAACAACCATGTTCGGGACGTTGGGGCGTCCCCTGTCAAGAAATGGAGGTGTATCGATCACCCGTTCTCTCTCCCAAGGGCCCAGAGAAGCAGACCCTTCTGCGTGTGAAGCCGGTTTTCCGCTTCATCAAAAACAACAGACGCCGGGCTTTCAAAAACATCCGCCGTCACTTCTTCCCCGATATGGGCAGGGAGGCAGTGAAGGAACAGGGCATCAGGCGCAGCTTTTGCCATAAGAGCGGCATCCACCTGATAAGGTCGGAATGCGGCAAGACGCTGCTCACGGTCCTTGTCGCCCATGCTGACCCAGGTATCCGTCAGGACAGCATCTGCACCGGAAACAGCCTCAGCCGGGTCACGGAAGATCTCGATGGAAGCGCCGTGCTCACGCGCCCACGACACTGCACGTTCGCTGGGCGCAAAGCCGGCAGGCGTTGCCAAACGAACGTTAAACTTCAGAAGGGCGGCAGCTTCCATTAGCGAGGTCGCAACATTGTTGCCGTCCCCGATCCATGCCAGCGTCTTGCCCGCAATCGGGCCGCGATGTTCCTCAAATGTCAGTACATCCGCCAGAATCTGGATCGGGTGAGACACTGGCGTCAGCCCGTTGATGACTGGAACCGTGCTCCACTTTGCCAGTTCGCGCAGGTTCTCGTCCTTGCCAGTCCGCAGAACAATTACATCCAGAAAGCGCGACAGAACCCGTGCAGTATCCGCGATGGTCTCACCGCGCCCAAGCTGCATGTCCCCCGGTGACAGCACCGAAACCTGCCCGCCAAACTGACCCATTCCGACTTCGAACGACACACGCGTCCGGGTGGAAGGCTGTGCCAGCATCAGCCCAAGGGTCCGGCCTTCGAGCGGGCGCTCCGGATGCAAAGGGCGTGCACGATTATTCTGCAGAGCTTTAACGCGGGCCGACAGATCAATGATCTGTCGGATGACGTCTCCGCTGAAATCGCGAATATCAAGAAAATGCCGTGGCATCTGCTGTTCCGTTCCAACCGTCCGGGGGGCGATAGCCAGACTCACGACACTGTCTCCTGTTCCAGTTTTCCGGCAGCCACAAAGGCTTGGGCTGCTTCAATCAGTTTATTGCATGCAGTTTTGCAGTCTTCTTCCGTCACGATCAGCGGGGGCACGAGACGCAGAACATTGTCACCAGCTCCAACCGTCAGAAGACCAGCACCCGTCACGAACGGCATAACTTCACCGACCGGCGGCACACAGTGCAGCCCACGCATCAGACCCATGCCGCGCACATCGTCAAACACCCCGGAAGAGCGCTTCACAACGTCCTGGAGCATCGTGCCGAACGCGTCCCCAACGGCACAGACGTGTTCCAGAAAGCCGGGGGTAAGCACTTCCTCGAGGACGGTTGTCCCCGCAGCGCAAGCCAGCGGGTTACCGCCAAAGGTCGTCCCGTGAGAGCCGGGGGTCAGGTGTTTGGCCAGCTCTTCCGTCGCCAGAACAGCGCCGAGTGGGAAGCCGCCGCCGATACCCTTGGCAATGGAAATGACGTCCGGCTTGATGCCGTACCATTCATGAGCGAACAGCTTGCCAGTCCGGCCGACACCCGTCTGAACTTCGTCGAAGCCAAGATAGATGCCGTGCTCGTCACAGACGGCACGCAATGCCTGCATGAAGACTTCCGTCGCAGGCTTGATGCCGCTTTCGCCCTGAATAGGCTCCACGATGATACCAGCCGTCTCCGGCGTAATAGCTGCCCGCAGCGTGTTCGTGTTGTTGAACGGCGCATGGTCAAAGCCTTCGACAACGGGACCGAAGCCCTTCTGATAGGCCGGGTTGCCCGTTGCGGAGATCATGGCCAGCGTCCGGCCATGGAATGCCCCGTCAAAGCACAGAATGCGCGTGCGTTCCGGATGACCATTCTCGAACTGGGCGCGGCGAATCATCTTCACCATGCCTTCGTTGGCTTCAGCGCCCGAGTTACAGAACAGCACGGAGTCTGCGAACGAGTTCTTTACCAGCAGGTCCGCCAGCTTTTCAGCCTGCGGAATGCGATAGAGATTCGAGACATGCATGACCTTCGCAGCCTGATCCGCGATGGTCTTCACCAGCTTCGGATGCCCATGGCCAAGCGAAGAGACGGCAATGCCGGCCCCGAAATCCAGATATCGTCGCCCGTCCGATGCCGTCAGCCAGACGCCTTCGCCCTGCTCGAAAGCAAGGTCGGCACGTTTGTAATTGGGCATGAGGGCGGAGATCATGATGATCGACGATCCTGAATCAGGGTGAATGAAAAGCTGCAGAATCGGAAAACCCTGCCCCGGTCGCCCGGGGCAGGGCCAAAGATTCCGCAGACACATACTGTGCGGCAGAAATGCAATCCGTCAAACCCCTTGCGGGGAAAGAACGGTTTTCAGGCGCGCCTGTACACTAGATCGCGGGCCAGCCAACACCCAACCCGGACCGCATTCACACCCATCGCATCCCGCTCGAAAGCCAGCGTCCAGTCTCCCGGTGCTGTATGATCCAGAGCACGCGGACAGGGCAGAACCCAAACGTCCTTCGCCAGCCTCTGAAGTGGCTCCATGCGGCCATTTCCGAGAATGCCCGAGAAACCGCCGTAAACGACACCATTGGTCAGTTCGACTGTGACTTCAGCTTCGTCCAGCTCTTCGCAGCGATAGATCCCTTCAAGAGCTTCAATGTCTTCGCCCGGCGTCTCATCACAGGCCGTCAGAATACCAACCCGGTTTTCCCCTGGCCGCTCCATGCGAACCTCATCGCCCTGACGGACCACGCGGACATTGGGTGTCTCCGCACGTGACGGCGAAACACCCTCCAGCATCTCTGGAATCATCAGATAGCGAAGCTGCGCACTACCGGGTGCCGGTTCGATTCGGGCTGACAGTCCCGTCTCCTGCTCAAGATATGTGCCGTAAAGTTCCAGGGGCTGCTGGGTCGTGCGATCGGGTTCGTAAGGAACGCCAAGGGCCGCAGCCAAAATCTGCGCCGCAGCCACCTGAGCAGGCGACATGTGATTGAACATCACCACCACGGACAGTCGCTCGGAGGCTACATGCAGCCGGTGAGAGCGCCAGCCACGCAGGGCACCTCCATGCATCGTCACATCCCGCCCGAACATCGAGGTTCGTTGTAACCCAAAGCCATAGGGCGCAGGCGTTCCATCCAGAAAGGACACGGGCGCCGTCAGGCGATTATAAAGCCCGTCCGGATCGTCGCGTGTGGCGTCGATGAAGCGCTCCCACGCAATCATGTCATCCAGTGAGGCGCCCAGCCCGGCATCGCCCGTCCACAGAACGTTATTGATTGCCGGTCGAAAGCCGCTTTCAACAGTGCCTTCATAGCCGACTGTCCCATCCGGCATGGCGCGGGTTTCGGCCGCCAGAATTGCGCGTTCCATACCGGCTGGATTGAACACGGACGTCTGAAGAAGCTCTGCAAAACCCCTCCCGGTTCGGTCTTCCAGAATGTCCGACAGCAGGCGGAAATTCTGGTTCACATAGGAATAGGATGTTCCCGGCTGAAACTGGAGCGTGCGTGTTCCATCAATGACACGCCGTGCTTCCCGGTCTCCGAATTCTCCTTCGATCGGTGCGCCGTGCAGCATTGCCACCGCCCAGTAATCCCGCAGGCCGGACTGGTTATGCGCCAGATGCAGCGCTCCGGGAGCAGGCTCATCAAGCTGGGGCAGGCGGTCATCCACGTCCCCATCCAGCTCTGTCGGATCCTGAAAAAGATCCAGAAGCACCCCGCAGGTGAACTGCTTGGTGATAGAGCACATTCGGAACAACGTGGAGGGCGTGAACGGAAGCCGCCGCTCCGCATTGGCGTACCCCCATGTGTGGCGAATGAGAACCTCGCCGTCCTTTACAACGGCAACAGCCCCGCCGGGGCCGGGATAGCGGGCAGGAATGGCGGAGACGGCCGCCTCGAGACGGGCTGAAAAAGAGTCGCTCATGGGGCGATGATGGCCTCATCCGATCTTGCCGTAAATGCTTACTTGGCAGCATACTCCCTCTCTATGGAGGACATACCAACCGCTCCCGATTTCAAGGCGTTGCGTGAAACGGCTCTGGCTCATCTGGCCCGTTTCGCCACAACCGAGCACGGTCTGCGACAGATGCTGGACCGCCGCCTGCGCCGTTGGGGCACCCGTGCGGCACGCGCCGGTATGCTGGAAGAAGATGTTGAAGCTACGATCGCGTCCCTGCGTCCTGCCGTGGATGACGTCGTCTCTGCCATGACGGAACTGGGTGCGGTCGATGATGCCGGGTTTGCCCGCTCCCGCGCCCTAAACCTGACGCGGACAGGCCGCTCCCGTCGCGCTGTCGCTGCCCATCTGGCAACGAAGGGCGTTGACCAGAGTGTAACGCAGGATGCGCTCAACGAATCGCTTGGCGAGAGATCAGACGACACCGCCCGTGAAGCCGAACTGGCCGCAGCGCTCGTGCTGGCCCGAAAACGGCGTGTAGGGCCGTTCTGCCGTCCTGATCGCCCCCAGGAAGACCCCATCCGCGTCATGGGCATCTTTGCCCGCAACGGGTTTTCCCGAGATGTTGTGGAAACTGCGCTCGACATGGACCCTGAAGAAGCAGAAGACCGCATCATTGCCTTCCGGAGCCGGGCATGAAGAAACTGGCTCTGTGCCTCCTTCTTTCTCTTACAGCCTGTGGGGGCAGCCGTGAGTTCAGTCGTGCCAGCTTCAATGGCCCGCTTCAGTGCGCACCCTACGCCCGGTCCCGGACAGGCCTTCAGCTGAGTGGTGCAGCTGCTTCATGGTGGCGTCAGTCCGCCGGGCAGTATGCCCGGAGTCATAGTCCGACGCCGGGCTCTGTTCTGGTGTTCCGCGCGACCTCGCGGGTGCCAAGCGGTCATGTGTCTATTGTGCGAAGACAGATTTCTTCACGCACGATCCTTGTAGATCATGCTAACTGGGAGCCGGGGCGCATTGATCGCAATGTCCCCGTCACGGATGTCTCACCCGGTCATGACTGGACTCTCGTCCGCGTCTGGTGGGCACCCATCCACGGCCTCGGACGCAGGGCCTATCCAGCCTACGGCTTCGTTTCGGCCTCCGGTCCGGATGATGCATCCTGAGCGAACGCTTGCACAAACGCCCAAGCCTTGCCACATGAAGGTGTAGCCTTGGCTTTTCGGAGTAATACATTATGGGCAGTATGAGCCCCGTTCACTGGCTGATCCTGGCGGTCGTCCTGCTCGTCGTGTTTGGCGGCGGTGGAAAGATCAGCGGCCTGATGGGAGACTTCGCGAAGGGAATCAAATCCTTCAAGAAGAACATGGGCGAAGACGAGAACATGACGCCGGCTGAAAACAGCCAGGCGCCTGGGCATATCTCGCCCCCCAACCAGTCGCCCGGCTACAGCCAGACGACCACCAACAGCGATACGCACCGTACGCAGGTCTGATGTTGAACACGACGTCTGATACGGCATGGACCGAGGCCGCCCGGCAGATTGTACGGGCGGGTCAGCGGATGGATCAGCGCGGCTGGGTTCCGGCTACGGCTGGCAACCTGTCCATCCGTCTGGACGATGGCCGCATCGCCATCACACGCTCAGGTGGCCACAAGGGCTTCCTGACGGAGCAGGATGTGATCCAGATCACTCCTGAGGGCGTGCCGCTCGACCCAGCCAATCGCGCCAGCGCCGAGACCCTGCTGCATACCCAGCTTTACGCGCATGATCCGTCGATCGGGGCGGTGCTGCATGGTCATTCCGTCGCGGCGACCATCCTGTCCATGGATGAACCGACAGACGCCATCACCCTGGCAGGCTATGAGGTTCTGAAGGTTTTTGAAGGCCAGACGACTCACGACACCAGCCTTGATCTCCCCCTGTTTCACAACGATCAGGATATTGCCCGGCTTGCGACAGTTGTTGCTCCGAAGCTGCCGGATATGCGTCTGGGCTACCTGATCCGCGGGCATGGTGTTTACGTCTGGGGCAAGGACATGTTCACGGCTCTGGCCCGTCTTGAAGGCCTGGAGTTCCTGCTCGCCTGTCATCTCGCCCGTCTTCAGAAGGGACGCCGAACCATGAGCAGACTGACTGTTTATCGGGATGACAGCCCCGACACGATCCTCCTCGATGTCACGTCCCCGGGTGAAATCGCGGAGACATTGCGTCCGCACAACGTCCGTTTCGAACGCTGGTCAGCGCCTGTTACGCCTGCCAAGGACGCGACGACAGATGAAGTGTTGGCCGCCTACCGCCCTTATCTCGATACCCTGATGGGCGAGACGGGTGCGGGCAGTGCAGATGTGGTGCGGATTAACGCCTCAACGCCTAATCTGCCGGAACTGCGCAAGAAATTCCTTTCTGAACACACGCATAGTGAAGATGAAGTCCGGTTCTTCGTGCACGGTCAGGGCGCGTTCGTTCTGCATATCCACGGCAGGATCTATTCTGTTCTGTGCACCGTCGGAGATCTGATCTCCGTGCCGGAAGGCATCCCGCACTGGTTCGATGCTGGCCCGTCGCCCGATGTGGTCGCTCTGCGTGTCTTCACCGACACAACCGGCTGGATTGCAAAATATAGCGGGGACGATATCGCCGAACGTTTCCCCGCAGACGTTCCTACTGCCTCCTGAAAGCCCACCATGATTCGTATCGTCCTGCTTGATATCGAAGGCACAACCCTGCCGATCTCTTTCGTGCGGGACGTCATGTTCCCTTATGCCGCCAAGGCACTTCCGGCCCTGATCGAAGACCATACGAACCCACAGGTCGTTGGCGCGCGGGCTGATATTGCGGTCTCCCATCCCGGCGAAGACCCGCTGAAGGTCTGTCAGGACTGGATGGCAAAGGACGAAAAGGCCGCTCCTCTCAAAACTCTGCAGGGCATCACATGGCGGCAGGGTTTTGAAGATGGCACGCTCCGGGCTGATCTTTACAAGGACGTGCCACCGGCTCTGAAGGCATGGTCCAAAGGTGGCCTGCGTCTGGCGGTGTATTCCTCAGGCTCCGTTCCATCACAGAAGCTTCTGTACGGCTATACCGAGCAGGGTGACCTGACGCCTCTGTTCGAGGGCTTTTTCGACCTTTCCACGGGAGGAAAGAAAGAGGCAGCGTCCTATACGAAAATCGCCAAGGCCTGCGCTCTGAAGCCGGAAGAAATTCTTTTTCTGTCCGATATCGGTGCAGAGCTGGATGCCGCGAAAGAGGCCGGTCTCCAGATCTGCCAGCTCGTGCGCCCGCAGGACAAGACAGTCCCGCATGAGGGTGTACCGCAGGCAGTTGACCTGAACGACGTCACCCAGAAGTTCAGCCTCCCCGCATGACTCTGCATACGGACTGGCGATCCATCCCAGAAAATGCACGTGGAACCGTCGCAGCCCTTGGGAACTTCGACGGTGTCCATCGAGGGCATGTTCATCTGCTGCACGCTCTCCGGGCTGCGCGGCCCGATCACCCGCTATCGGTTGTGACCTTTGATCCGCATCCAAGGGAACTGTTCCGCCCGCAGGATCCTTCCTGTCGTCTGATGCTCCCGACTGTCCGGGCACAGGCTCTGGAAGAGCAGGGAGTTTCGCAGGTCTTCCAGATCCCGTTTGACGAAGACTTCTCGCATCTGAGTGCTGAAGCATTTGTTGAGGATGTTCTCATCCGGAGCCTCGGTGTGGTGCATGTTGCGTGCGGCGCAGACTTTGCCTTTGGTCATCGGCGTACGGGCGACACGGCAAGGCTTGAGGCTCTACTGGCCCCTCATGGGGTGGGTCTGACTGTCGTGTCTCAATTGTCTGACGAAGGCGGACCGATTTCTTCCAGTCGAATCCGTCGTCTGCTGAAAGAAGGGTATCCGGAACGCGCTGCCGAGGAACTGGGTCGCCCATGGTCTATTGTCGGCCCAGTGGTTCATGGAGACCAGCGGGGACGCCTTCTGGGCTTTCCGACTGCCAATATCCCGCTCGGGCAGCATCTTGAACCCGCGCGTGGCGTTTATGCTGTCCGCGTGACGCTTCCTGATGGACGCGTGTTTCCAGGAGTGGCCAATCTGGGTCGTCGCCCAACAATCAATGACGGACAGGAAAGTCGGCTCGAAGCGCATCTGTTTGATTTTTCAGAAAATCTTTATGGCAAGACTCTCAGCGTCGCTTTGATTGCTCTCCTTAGGGAAGAGAAACGCTTCTCTGGTCTGGATGCACTTAAAGCCCAGATTGCAGAGGATGCTCAGCAGGCGCGGGATTTACTCGGAGCCTGAAGACGTTCTTGATCTTCGATGTTCTTTGAGAAGGCCGTCTCTCGTCATGGAGGCGGCCTTTTTTTCGTTCCTGCTAATACCCTGAACCTCGTGGCCAATATGTCACCGAGTTTCTGAATTATAATTTATTGTGCAGAAACTTCCCGTATTCATATTGAGAATAATTCGCATTAGCTCTTTAAGAAGGTCGCTTTTTATCCTTTCAGAGGATCGTGATGCGATGAATCCAAAACACTCTTCCAAGCCCTTGGGGGTGGTTTCTCTTGCTGCTGGTTTGACGCTGGTCTGTACGGCTGCTCATGCCCAGACTGCTGTACACCATCACAAACCCCGCCATCCGCAGGGTCGTCGCAATCAGACGACCGCACCTGCCAAACCGCAGAAGACGAACCCTCAGCCGGTTTCGCAGAACGTTTCTGCTCAGCAGAATAACGACGTCGAGGCGAGTGCCGCCGAAGCCGAACACCTGCACGTTGTCGGTTCACCCATGAACATCCTTCAGTCTCCCATGGGGCTGAGCCGGATGCCTGAAGACGTCCTGCACACACGCCAAACCATCAATGTGGTGCCCAAAGTCCTGATGGAGCAGCAGGACGTCAAATCTCTGGACGAAGCGCTGCGGAACGTCCCGGACATCACGGCATCTGTGGGTGAGGGCGAAGGCGGAATGGCCGGAGATCAGTTTCTGATCCGCGGTTTTCAGGCTCAGAACGACATCTATGAAAACGGTCTGCGCGACTTTGGTGTCTACACACGCGACAGTTTCGATTACGACCATGTCTCCGTCATCAAAGGCCCATCTTCGGAAGTCTTTGGAAATGGCACCACTGGCGGCGCCATCAACATCACAACCAAAGTTGCCCATCTCGGAGACAGCTATGGTGCCAGCCTCTCAGGCGGCTCTGGTGACTATACGCTTGGAACGCTCGACTTTAACAAACAGATTGGTGATTCCACGGCGATCCGTATTACCGGCATGGGGAACGAAAACAACACCGTAGGCCGGAATGACGTTTATTCCCATCGCTGGGGTATCGCGCCATCCATTGCATTTGGTTTGGGCAAGCGTACCACTTTCACCCTTGAGTACTTCCACCAGACTGACAATCGTATCCCTGATTATGGCGTTCCAGTCATAACGAAACCTGGAACGGCTATCGCCAAACCCGCCACAGAATATGGCCTGAACCGGAACAACTGGTACGGCACAAGCTACGATCAGGATGCTTCAAACGTCGACATGCTGACGGCCCGTCTCAAGTTCGACCTCAACAAACATATCACCCTGTACAATGACCTGCGGGGCGGAATGTACAGCCGTTACTTCTCCGCCTCTCAGCCTGGATGCGACACAACCTGCGCTACCGATTTCTTCACAAATCCATCTGCCGCACAGATTGATCGTCGAGGCCATCTTGGTGGGCCTGAGCCTTACCAACAGAATGACTGGTCCGTGCAGGACGTCTTCTCAGGCGTTGCAAAATTCTCCACCGGCCGTATCCGGCATCAGATTATCGCGGGCGTCGATATCGAGCACGTTTATGATCGGCGCACCAACTATGCTTATAATTTCAACGGTCAGAACGGCACGCAGACAGACAGCACAAGCCTGTTGCACCCATCGTCCACACAGCCGGGCCTTTTGCTGGGATCCGTTGGTCAATACAGCGGAAATCTCGTCAATATCTCTGGCGTCGGACATGCGCTGTACAAAACAGGCGATGCAACGGATGTCGGAGCGTTCTTCTCCGATCAGATCTGGCTGACCTCATGGTTCTCCGTACGTGGCGGCTTTCGCTGGGATCACTGGGACAGTCACTATTCTGCGAATGGCGGAACGACGGGGGCAGGCGTGTCCTATGGGCAGACGCAGGATACCTTCAATCCAACCGTCAGCCTCATGTACACACCGACCAGTAACATCATGGTCTATTTCAACTGGGCGCAATCCACGACACCCATGGGTCTGTATGTGACCAACAGCTCGGAACCTCTGAAATCCTCTACACAGGGCTTCAGTCCGGAACGCAGCAGCCTTTACGAACTGGGCGCCAAATACAACGCCTTCCATGGTCGTATGGGCTTCACAGCTTCGGTTTTCCGTCTTGAAAAGGGTAACGCCCTCATGACGGATGCCTCCACCGGAGATGTTACATCCTCCAGTGACCGCCAGCGGAACCAGGGTGTTGAACTTAGTGTGTCAGGCGAAATCCTCAAAAACTGGACCATGATCGGCACCTACGCCTACTACGATGCAACAACCGTGAGTTCCCTGACGGCTGCCGATGTGGGCAAGCGCATCCAGTATGCCCCGAAGAACTCGGCAACCATCTGGTCCACTTACACGATTGCTCCTAATAAGCCCTGGAACCTCACATTTGGTGGCGGTCTGACATGGCGTGACGGCGTGTGGTTGAATGCTGCTAACACGGCCTGGGTGCCTGCAACGATGGAGTGGGATGCTGTTATTTCCCATAACTTCGGCAAGCACTGGCGTATCGCCATGAATGGCTACAATCTCGACAATCGCCTGAACTACAGCAATCTGTTCTCGGACCGCGCCACCCCAGCCGTTGGTCGCTCGTTCCTCGCAAATATCTCAGCAAATTACTGAATAGTCAGTCAGGCAGGATCATACCGGCCTGACATCTACGCTTTCGGGGAACGGAATACCCAGTTCCCTGAGGCGCAGCTGAACGCGATCTTCAAGCGCCGTATCGCGGTTTTTCCCTAACAAAGCGAGCTTCTGGTTCATCGCCAGCAGGATGTCAGACGTCGCATCAACGACGGCCTTGCGCCACCAGTCCAGAGCTTCATCGACGTGACCGGCATCAGCCAGTGCCGTTGCGAAATTATGTTGCCCCCGGTAGTCGCCTCCTTCGGCAGATTTTTGGTACCAGTCCAGAGCCGCAGCACGATCCTGCGGAACCACCCATCCTTCTTCCAGAAAGCGCGCATACAGATTCATGGACTTTGCATGACCGTTCTGCGCGGCTGTTTGGAACAGATCGAGTGCTTTGGGTAAATTCTGAGGCTGACCGATCCCGCGCATGGTCAGGATGCCCAGATTGTATCGGCCCCATTCATCCCCGGCTTTGGCGGCCTCTTCGTAACAGAGCGCAGCTTCGGTCAGATCCTTCTCGCAGCCCCATCCGAACTGGAAGCACCGGCCTCGCATATTATGGGCCGGCCCAAAGCCCGCTTTCGCAGCGATAGTGAACCATTCCAACGCTCCGGCCGGATCTTTCGGAACATAAATGCTGTCCAGCAGCACCTGCCCCCACTGAACGATTTCCAGATGATGCCCTTTCAGGGCTTTTTGCCGAATTTCTTCGATATTTTCTGGTAGGGATGAGGATGCAGCAGGCATTTTCCGGGATGAAAAGACTTTTCTGAAAACACGCTTCATCTCAAACTCATTCATATCATCTGGCACAGAAGATACTGCGTTTTCAGTGTATCTTCTGTGCCTCGTCTGGCAAAGTCGAGAGTGCGCTCAGAGGGCGCTGGGGCTGGTTGTGGCGGGGACGATCTGCTGGATGTCGAAACCATCCTGTTTCAGCAGAGCGGGCAGCCCTTTGGGGCCAGCCATATGCAAAGAGCCAACCGCAACGAACAGGGATTTCCCGGCCTCGTGAAATGATAGGACTTTCTGCGCCATTTCCACGTTCCGGTCATCCAGAAGGCGCTTGGTCTGCTCGCGTTCCTTCGCGGTACGAAGGCATTTGCACCACACGTCATAATGCTGAAGCTGGGATACATCGCTGCGTCCCCACATCTCGACAAGCCGCTTTTCATCCATTCTGGCTTCGCCGGAAGAAACGTCCTTGATGACCCCATCAATGAAGGTGTCTTCGTCTCCCTGCGCTTTGGAAATGATTAGATCGCGCTGGGTCTGAGCATCCTCAAGCGGGATCAGCTCCTTTTTCATCCCGTTTGCAATGCCCTGAATGACCAGATCAGCGGCATAATCGGGGTAATATCCATCAACACGTCCAACCGCTGTGCTCAGGCCCGCGGCTTCCAGCCCCACAGCCGTTTTGGAAAAATTTGCAACAGGCAGGCAAAGCTCTTTTGCAAGCTCATCCAGCTTCTTCTTCCGTCCCGATTGGATCAGGTGCTGCATCCGGTCCGGATCTTCAGGCTTGCGGAGTGTGGCAAGCGTCGCCGGGTCTTGAAGGTTTACCTCCAACGCCACGAGGTCGCTTTTCATCATAGCCGTGCGTATTTGCGGACCGGGCAACATCCATTCCTGCCGCGAGGCATGGATGGTTCCATACAGCCAGGACGAATGTCCGCCCTTTGTGATTTTCCACAGAAATCCGTGGTCCTGCGCGGTCATCAGCAGGTGGAGCAGCTCAGATTTCGGCGGAACGGAAGCAGGGGGAGGGCAACGGGGCGTCTGAGCCATGGCCAGTATCGGAGACATGGTTAGAAGAGCGGCCAGCCAAAATTTTTTCATCAGAATGCGTCCGGATAAAATAAGATTTTGCAGCACATCATGGCTGATATGCGGAAACAATCCACAAGACGTATGTTTCGTGTCCCTGATATGTCTGTCTCTCCACACGGCACCGTTTTGGGCATGGTTTTCCTTGAGAAGACTTGACCGCATCCCCGCCCAATCTCCATATGGTCCCCCTTATTTTGTGTGAATGACCAAAGTTGGCCCGTCCCATGTCCGAGAAGTCCGATACGACCTTCAAAGAACAGCAGGATCGCTACCGCGATACTGTGTTCCTGCCTCGCACCAGCTTCCCCATGCGGGGCGGGCTGCCGAAGCGCGAGCCTGATACGCTGGCCCGCTGGGCCGCCATGGACCTGGACGGCAAGATCCGTGAGGAAGGGAAGGGACGCCCGGTCTTCACGCTGCATGACGGACCGCCCTACGCCAACGGGCACATTCACATTGGTCACGCGCTCAACAAGGTGATGAAAGACGTCATCAACCGCGCGCATCGCATGTCTGGTTTCGAAGTCCGCTATCAGCCGGGCTGGGACTGTCATGGTCTGCCAATTGAATGGCGGATCGAGGAACAGTACCGCAAGGCCGGCAAGGACAAGGATCAGGTTCCTCTGCTTCAGTTCCGTGCGGAATGCCGCCAGTATGCTGCCGAATGGGTGAGCAAACAGGCGGAAGACTTCAAGCGGATCGGTATTCAGGCGGAATGGGCCAACCGTTACGTCACAATGGACTTCAGCTCCGAAGCCAAGATCGTGGCGGAAATCGGCAAGTTCCTGCTGAATGGCGGTCTGTATCGTGGTTTGCGCCCCGTCATGTGGAGCCCGGTTGAGAAGACCGCCCTTGCCGAAGCCGAGATCGAATACCACGACGTCGATTCCACCACGATCTTCGTCGCGTTCCCGATCCTGAAAGACCCGACCCCGGGCGACGCACTTGAAGGCGTCTCAGCCGTCATCTGGACCACGACGCCCTGGACCATCCCGGCCAACCGCGCCCTCGCCTATGGCCCGGACATCACCTACGTGGTTCTGCGTGCTGATGAGACAACGGAAGCAAGCGTTGTGCCGCAGGGCGCACGCCTTCTGATCGCGGAAGACCGCGTCGAGGCGTTCTGTGCCGAAACCGGTATCAGCGCCCATCATATCCTCTACACGATGCCCGGCAGTGCGCTGGAAGGCGCGGTTGCGGCCCATCCTCTGCGTGGCCGTGGCTACGAATATGACGTCCCGATGCTTCCGGGCGATTTCGTCACGACAGACGCCGGTACGGGCCTTGTGCACATGGCGCCGTCACATGGTCAGGATGACTTTATCGTCTGCCGCCAGTTCGGCATCGAAGTGCCGGAACTGGTGCAGGATGACGGTCGCTACGCTGCATGGGTTCCGCATCTCGAAGGCATCCATGTTTTCAAGGCCGCTGATCCGGTCTGCGACCTGCTGACCGAAGCCCGTCAGTCCGCTGAGCATGATGACGCGCCTGCGACCGGTCTCATGGCCCGCAGCAAGATCCGTCATTCCTACCCGCATTCCTGGCGTTCCAAAGCCCCGATCATCTTCCGCGCCACGCCCCAGTGGTTCATTGCGATGGATGGGGAAACCAAGCTGCGTGAGAAGGCCCTCAAGGCGCTTGATCCGGTCACTTTCGTCCCGGAATCCGCCCGTCGCCGCCTGACGTCCATGGTCGAGCAGCGTCCGGACTGGTGCATCTCCCGGCAGCGCGCCTGGGGCGTGCCGATCGCCGTCTTCGTCGAGAAGCGGAGCGGCGAAGTCCTGCGTGATGCAGCAGTCATGGACCGGATCGTCACGGCCTTCAATGAAAAGGGCGCTGACGTCTGGTACGACACAGATCCGGCTGTTTTCCTTGGGCCGAACCGTGACCCGGCGGACTATGAACAGGTCTTCGACATTGTGGATGTCTGGTTTGAATCCGGCTCTACGCACCAGTTTGTTCTTGGGCAGGAAGGTCTGAACTTCCCGGCAGACCTGTATCTGGAAGGCTCCGATCAACATCGCGGCTGGTTCCAGTCTTCCCTGCTGGAAAGTGTCGGCACACGCGGTGTCGCCCCTTACAAGGCCCTTGTGACGAACGGCTTTGTGCTGGACGAGCAGGGCCGCAAGATGTCCAAGTCCCTTGGTAACGTCATTGCGCCGGCAGACGTGACGGACTCATTGGGCGCTGACATCCTGCGCCTGTGGGTTCTGAACTCTGACACCAACGAAGATCTGCGGATTGGCAACGAGATCCTCAAACAGCAGGGCGAACTCTATCGCCGTCTGCGCAACACACTGCGCTGGCTGCTGGGCGCGCTGGATGGTTTCACACAAGAAGAAGCTGTTCCGTATGCCGAAATGCCGCCGCTTGAGCAGTATATCCTGCATCGCCTGTCTGAACTGCGCGGTCTGATCAGCAAGGCTGTCGAAACGCACCAATGGGTCGGCGTCTATCCGGCGCTGCACGGTTTCTGCACAACAGATCTGTCGGCATTCTATTTCGACATCCGCAAGGACGCGATTTACTGCGACGCGCCGTCTGACCCAACGCGCCGTGTCGCCCGCACGGTTCTGGATATCCTGCACCGCGCGCTTTGCACGTGGCTTGCTCCGGTATTGGTCTTTACGGCGGAAGAAGCCTGGAACGCCCGTTTCGGCGAAGAAAACAGCATCCACCGGGAGCAGTTCTTCGAGCCGGACGCTGAGTGGAACAATCCGGAGCTCGGTGCCAACTGGGACGAAATCCGTGCCTATCGTCGCCTCGTCACGACAGAGCTGGAAACAGCCCGCCGTGATGGCACGATCGGTGCCTCCCTAGAAGCCAGTGTCACCCTGCCGATCTCGCAGGAAGAAGCCGCGTCTCTCACGGGTATCGACTGGGCCGAACTGCTCATCACGTCCCATGCCGAGATCGAACTTCTACCCGGCGAAACCGCTCATGGCGGTCCGCAGGTCGAGCGTGCGCCCGGTCACAAATGCGCCCGTTGCTGGAAAGTGCTTCCGGATGTGGGTGAAAATGCCGAGCATCCTGCCCTGTGCCGTCGTTGCGTCAGTGTGGTGAGTGCCTGATGTCCCTCTGGCAGGAAGGTATGAGCCGTATGGGGCGGCTGGTTCTGGGGTTCGCCCTGCTGGTTCTGGTCCTCGTTCTGGATCAGGCCAGCAAGGACTGGATTCTCTACGGCTATGACCTGCCGGCGAAAGGGTCCGTCCAGATTCTGCCATTCCTGAACTTCACGATGGTCTGGAACCATGCCGTGACGTTCGGGATGTTCGGTGGTCTGGGCAGCAGAGGCCCGCTGGTGTTCTGCACGGTCTCGCTGCTGGCCGTCGGCCTGCTGGTCTGGACCATGACGAAGACCCGCCGCACGCTGGTTGCCGGGGCCTGTGGCGCTATCGCTGGCGGTGCCATCGGTAACGTCATTGACCGCCTCCGCTATGGCGCGGTCGTGGACTTTCTGCACGCGCATGCGTTCGGCTGGTCCTGGTATGTTTTCAACGTGGCTGATGCCGGTATCGTCTGCGGCGTTGCCGTCTGGCTGATCGACTCTCTTCTTGCCGAACGTAACAGCCAGCCGCAGTGAGCAAGCGGAGCTTGCCCCCACGCGGCGCGGACTGTAGGACTATCCCATCATGATCGCGTCCCAGGGTCCCTCAATGCGCCGTAACCGTCTTCCAGTTGCCCGTCTCAGCGTACAGATGGGTGCAATCGCTTCATTCGGCCTGATGCTGTCCGGCTGCTCAGGCAGCGATGTGGAGCGTGCCTTCGGCATGGAACGCTACATGCCGGACGAATACACCGTCACGACGCGTGCTCCGCTCTCCATGCCACCTTCAGAGAAGATGCAGCTTCCGGGTGCCGACAACGCACACCGTCCGGACGAGAGCCCACGGATGCAGGCGCTTGAAACCCTGTCGCCTGATACAGCCCTCCACCCGATCACGGGAGAGAACAGCAGCGGCCAGTCCACGCTGGTTGGTGAAGTGGACAAGGCGTCCAACGCTCCGAACAATGCCGAACTTGGTACGGCGGATGCGGGCTTCGTCGATAACCTGATGTTCTGGAAGGGAGGTCAGGCAGGTTCCGTTGTGGATGGAGACGCCGAAAACCGTCGCATTCGTGAAAACTCGGCTCTGGGTCGTAATCCCGCTACAGGTGCTACACCGACGGTCAAGAAAAAGGCCACGCATTTTCTGGGCGTGCTGTAAGACAGCACGTTCCTCCAGGATCGTGAGATACAGTCCTGTCTGAAAAAACGTCACCTCTTCGCCCGGTTATCCGCCGCCTCTCAGGTCATGTTGTTGACCTGATTGCGGCCGGTGAAGTCATAGAGCGACCTGCGGCAGCGCTCAAAGAGCTCGTCGAAAACGCGATTGATGCCGGGGCCACCCGCCTTGTCGTCGCCTTGCGCGCAGGAGGCACAGACCGCATCGACGTGACCGATAATGGTTGCGGCATGACGCCTGAAGAGCTGGATATGGCCGTTCAGCGTCACTGTACCTCCAAGTTGCAGGACGAACGCCTCGTCCAGATCCGCACGCTCGGGTTTCGCGGGGAGGCACTTCCCTCCATCGGGGCCAGTGCCCGCCTGTCCATCACATCCCGTACATCCGAGTCCGACACTGCGTGGTGCATCCGTGTAGATGGCGGTGTCATCACGTCCCCACAGCCGTCTTCGGGCCCTGTAGGGACGCGGATCGTAGTGACAGATCTCTTTTTCGCCACGCCCGCCCGACGCAAGTTTCTGAAGAGCCCGCGGGTCGAGAACAGTCACGCCGAATCCGTCATGCGGCGTTTGGCTCTGAGCGCACCTCATTGCGCCATAAGGGTCACGCTGGATGATAAACTCCTGTTCGATCTGCCAGAGCAAAGCCCGATAGCCCGCGCTGCAACAGTTCTGGACACAACGCCCGACACACTGATCCCGCTGGACGAAGGGCGTGGGCACATCCGCCTGTCCGGCTTCGCGTGCGGCCCAGCCAAAACCCGTGCGACAGGGTCAGGCCAGTTCATTCTCGTCAATCACCGCCCGGTGACGGATCCGATGCTCCGGACGGCCATCCGTGTCGCTTATCGTCCGGTCATCGAGCGCGGACGTTTTCCCGTGATGGCACTGCATCTCAAGGTGCCGCTGGAACGGCTGGATGTGAACGTTCATCCTGCCAAAACGGAACTGCGGTTCGCAGACGAGGCCGAAGTAAAGGCGCTTGTGATTGGCGGTCTGGGGCGTGCGCTCGGGCATGGTTCAAGCGGCGGCGGCATCCATGCCAGCTTTGGTATCCGCCCTTCGCGGCCATCCATTTCCTATCCCCCGCGCCCCGATATACCTGTCGATGCGCCTGTACAGGCCAGCGCGCCGGCAACATTGCCTTTTGCTGCTGCGGCGCCTTCATCCCGTCTGTCTGTGCCGTCCTCCGAGTATGTCGAACGTTCGGGCTTTGCGGAACAGGACGTCGGTTTCACCCCCGCCGCGCGTCCTCCGCAGCCGGTTCCGGAGCAACTGGACCCTTCATTTCCTTTGGGGGCCTCAGTCGCGCAGGTTTTCGATACCTACATCATTGCTGTCGCTCCGGATGGTGACCTCGTTCTCGTTGACCAGCACGCCGCCCACGAGCGCCTCACGCATGAGCGCCTGCGTGAACAATATGCCAGTGGGGCGCTCCGCTCTCAGGCGCTGCTTCTGCCGGAAGTCATCGATCTTCCACGGCGCGAGGCGGAAGCTCTTCTGGTACGCGCTGAAGACCTGTCCCGATTGGGAATGGATCTCGAGTCCTTCGGGCCGGGCAGTGTTCTTTTGCGCTCCGTACCAGCCCTTCTGGGCACGAAGGATGTTCAGGGTCTCCTGCGAGATGTCGCCGATGAACTGGCCAATGATCCGGATCTGGACGCTGGCAATACGGACAGTTTCTCCAATCGGCTGGATGCCATTCTGGCCCGCATGGCTTGCCACGGCAGTATCCGGGCAGGGCGCCGACTGAAACCCGAAGAAATGGACGCTCTTCTGCGGGATATGGAGCGCACACCCCGCGCCAATACCTGCTCGCATGGGCGTCCAACCTGGCTGAAATTAACCCGAAGCGAGATTGAGCGGCTGTTTGGGCGGATCAAATAGCGGCCATATCCTCGCCCAATCGTGACATCCTTCTTTGACCTGAGGCATGGATGATGCGCGTTTCAGGGTCTTTCTTTTAACCCTGTCTTTTGACAGGCATTTATTTCTGACCTCAACACCCTCCTGACGGACCCGCAGTCATTCCTGCAGACCCGTAAGCGGGAAAGGAAGACTACAGACATGTCGGCCATCTCCAGCGGTAACGCGGCTTTTCTTGATACGCTTCGCTCGATTGTTGGCCGACGCCATGTTCTGACCAAGCCCAATGCGACCTATCGCTTCCGTAAAGGCTATCGCTTCGGTCTTGGAGACGTGCTGGCTGTTCTTCAGCCGGGCAATCTTGTCGAACTCTGGAAGGCGTCCAAGCTCTGCGCGGAAAGCGGCAAGATCATCATCATGCAGGCTGCCAATACAGGCCTGACGGGCGGCTCAACGCCAGATGGTAATGATTATGACCGTGAGATCGTCATCATCAGCACAAACCGACTGGATGGCATTCATCTGATCGGCGAGGGCAAGCAGGTCGTTTGTCTGCCTGGTTCCACCCTGCATGATCTGGAAGAAAAACTCGCTAAGATTGGCCGCGAGCCGCATTCCGTCATTGGTTCGTCCTGCATCGGCGCCTCTGTTCTGGGCGGGGTCAGTAACAATTCTGGCGGTGCGCTCGTTCAGCGCGGACCAGCCTTCACGGAAATGGCTCTGTTCGGCCAGATGGGCACGGATGGAACGCTGCATCTCGTCAATCATCTGGGTATCCGGCTGGAAGGTGATCCGGAGCAGATCCTGTCGGCCGTGCAGAATGGGCAGTTTCCGGACAATGCCATCGACTGGAACGCAGGCAGAGGCCACGACGCGGGTTATGCCCAGCACGTCCGGGACGTGGATGCGGAGACCCCGGCGCGCTTCAACGCAGACCCGAACCGCTGGCACGAAGCGGCCGGATGTGCGGGCAAGCTGGTTGTATTTGCGGTCCGTCTCGATACCTTCAAGGCGAACAAGAACCCGGCCGTGTTCTACATCGGAACCAACAGCACGCATGACCTGGAAGACCTTCGCCGCCACATCCTGACCAGCTTCGATGAACTTCCCATTGCCGGGGAATACATCCATCGCGATGCGTTCAACATCGCCGAGGTGTACGGCAAGGATACGACGGCCATTATCCGCTACATGGGCACGCGGTTCCTGCCTACGTTCTTCGGCCTGAAGTCGCGGTTCGACATTGCCGTGCAGCGCATTCCTGGCATTTCCAGCCATCTGAGCGATCTGCTCCTTCAGGCATTCAGCAAGATCATTCCCAAGCAGCTTCCCGCGCGCATGTGCGATTTCCGGGACCGTTTTGAGCATCATCTCATGCTCAAGGTGTCTGCTGATCTGGCCAGCCCGGTTAAGGCCTATCTGGAAGACTGGCGGTCAAAGACGGGAGGGGATTTCTTCGCTTGTACTCAGGAAGAGGGAAAGCTCGCCTTCCTGCACCGTTTTGCCGCAGCCGGTGCTGCCATCCGCTACCGGGCCGTTCATTCAAAACCGGCAGAAGACATTGTGGCACTTGACGTTGCCTTGCGTCGGAATGATCGCGAGTGGTTCGAAGTGCTGCCCAAGGACATCGAAGACAAGCTGATTGTCAAACTCTATTACGGCCACTTCTTCTGCCATGTGATGCATCAGGATTACGTGGTGAAGAAGGGCTACAACGCCATGGCAGTGGAGCACTCCATGTTGCCGGGACTGGAAGCTCGCGGCGCCCGGTATCCGGCTGAGCATAATGTGGGCCATCTGTACGACGCGCCCGCAGAGATGCTGGAGCACTATCGCAGTCTCGATCCCTGCAACTGCTTCAATCCGGGCATCGGCAAGGCGACTAAAAAGCGGAACTGGGTCGCCGAAAGCGTTTGATGAGTCGTTTTCTGGTGTGGGGCCCCACACCAGAACTTTGGCGTGAACATTTTGACACCCAATAAAGACTCAAGGCCTTTCGGGCACGCGTGCGTCTGTAATCTCACGATTCCACACACGTCATAACGGCAGAATGATACGTCGTTTCCTGATTTTTCTCATATTTATGTGATCTTTAGGATAGAAAATTTCAAATCCTGCAAGGAAAGAGTTTTCTACTTTAATGGTCATTTCAGATTAAAATATCATATAAAACAAATATTTATATCAAAGTACAAACGAGAAAAATTCCTGATCCGGAATTATCAAACGCAAAATAGTATCACTTTTGAGAAAAAAATAAGCTATCACGTGTTATATATAACATATAATCCGTACTTCTGATCACATCTGATGATAAAACGTGCGACAGGAGACGGTTGGATATGGCTCAGGCACTGGTGCTTGAAAAGAAAGGTGAACTCTCTCTGAGAGAGATCGCCCTGCCGTCGGAGCTTGGACCGAATGATGTCCGTATCGCCATCCACACGGTCGGCATTTGCGGCAGCGATGTGCATTACTACACGCATGGTGCCATCGGACCCTTCGTTGTTCGTGAACCCATGGTGCTGGGGCACGAAGCTTCTGGAGCGATTACGGAAATCGGGAACAACGTTCGGTCTCTGAAAGTTGGAGACCGGGTGTGCATGGAGCCGGGCATTCCAGACCCACAATCCCGTGCCACCCTGATGGGCCAGTACAACGTAGATCCTGCTGTTCGCTTCTGGGCGACACCGCCAGTTCACGGCTGTCTGACACCCTCTGTCGTTCATCCAGCCGCATTCACGTTCAAACTGCCGGACAATGTGAGCTTTGCAGAAGGTGCGATGATCGAGCCACTGGCTGTTGGCGTGCATGCCTCTGTGAAGGCTGCCATCAAGCCTGGTGATATCTGTCTTGTGACAGGCTGTGGTCCTATCGGAATTATGACGGCGCTGGCCGCACTTGCCTCCGGGGCGGGGCAGGTTTTCATCACGGATCTGGCTCCTGCCAAGCTTGCCATTGCCGGGCAGTATGACGGTATTCGGCCCATCAACGTGCGTGACGAAAAACCGCGTGACGTTGTGGATGCGACCTGCGGGAGTGACTGGGGCGTGGATGTCGTCTTCGAGGCGAGCGGTTTTGCCGGCGCTTATGACGATGCGCTGGCTTGTGTTCGGCCTGGCGGAACCATCGTTTTCGTCGGTATGCCTATCCAGAAGGTCCCGTTCGACATCGTAGCGGCTCAGGCCAAGGAAATCCGTATGGAAACGGTCTTCCGCTACGCCAACGTCTATGACCGTGCCATCCGCCTCATCAGTGCGGGAAAGATCGATCTCAAGCCGCTGGTGTCGGAAACATTCCCTTTCGAGCAGGGTATCGCGGCCTTTGAGCGGGCTGCTGAGGCTCGACCGAGCGACGTCAAACTCCAGATCGTTCTCTGAGAAGCGGTGCCATCATGTCCGTAACGCAGAAATTGCCTAAACAGGGGCCGTTTTCTCCGATTGCCAGTCGTGCGTCCGCGCTTGGAATGGTCAGTTCCCTGAAAGCAAAAACGCCTGTCGGTGAGGGAAACACACGTCCTGTTTACGAGACGATCCATGCGGAACCGAACACCAGTTTCCGCTGGCATCAGCATGACTATCCCGGTCCGCTGGCACGCTGGAATCATCATCCGGAATACGAACTGCATCTGATCACACAGAGCGAAGGTCGTGCAATCATTGGGGACCATATCGGGAGTTTCGGGCCGCGCCAGCTTGTTCTGGTCGGGCCTGATCTACCGCATGGCTGGTTCAGCCCCCTCAAGCCGGGTGAAGTGCTGACAGGGCGGGATGTTGTCCTTCAGTTTAGCGTTAAATGGATTGAAAGCCTGATGGCGCTGTGCCCGGAATTGGGTGGATTTAGAAATCTGCTTCAGGCCTCTACTCTTGGCGTCGAATTCACCGGCCCAGAAGCGCTTGGCCTCGGGGAAAAACTCGAAGCGATCGGGACTTTTCAAGGCGCTGGGAAGCTGGCCGCCTGTCTGGATCTTCTTGCCACACTAACGTCTGCTCCGTTCAGGACGCTGTCGCTCAAAGGTGAGACCAAGGCGCTCAACAGTCCGGAAATGCAGCGAATGAGCGGTGTCATCACATCCCTGATGGCTATGGACCCGTCCGAAATCCGGCATGACCATCTGGCGCAGGATCTGGGGCTGTGCGCCTCAACATTCTCTCGCCAGTTCCGGGCTGCGACGGGCGACACGTTCATGTCTTTCCTGCACCGGCTGCGGGTGTGTCACGCGTGCCATCTGCTGGCCAGTTCCCCCCTTTCAATCACGGAAATCGGTGCAGCTTCCGGCTTTAATAACCTTTCCAATTTTAATCGCATTTTCCTGCGTCTGCGTGGTTGCACACCACGGGACTACCGTCGTCATGCCCGCGAAATGACAGCCCTTTCGCCTGCAGATGCCGCTGATTTTTTGAACTGATCGACAGGGAAAACAGACCATGCCAACACTTCCACAACGCTTTTCCCTCGATGGTCGCAAAGCTCTTGTCACGGGTGCCTCCCGCGGGCTTGGCGTCACGATCTGCGATGTTCTGAGTGCTGCCGGGGCCGATATTGTCGCCGTTGCGCGATCTGAAGTCGATATGGCTGAAACACGTCGGATCGTGGAAGGCCATGGGCGTCGGTGCCTCACGGTTGTTGCTGACCTCAGTGATCCGACTGCCCCTGACGCCGTAGCCGAGACAGTGACTGCTGCGTGGGATGGCGTGGATATTGTCGTCAACAATGCAGGCGTCAGTTTCCCCCGGCCTCTGGTGGAGCAGACCGTCGAGGAGTGGGACACCGTGCAGGCCATCAACCTGCGTGCGCCATGGCTTCTCGCCCGTGCCTTTGCGCCGGGCATGATCGACCGCAAACGCGGCAAGATCATCAATATCAGTTCCCAGGCCAGTTCTGTCGCGCTGATTGACCATGGTGCTTACGTGGCCTCCAAAGCCGGTCTGAATGGTCTCACCAAGGTCATGACGGCGGAATGGGCGGCTCACAACATCCAGGCCAATGCCATCTGCCCCACAGTTGTCTGGACGCCCATGGGCGAACGCGTCTGGAGCGTCGGCAACAAGCTGGAAAAGCTGCTGGAAAAGATTCCCGCTGGTCGTGTCGCAACACCGGAAGATGTCGCGGATACAGTTCTGTATCTCGCCTCCGATGCGTCGAGCATGGTTAACGGGCAGGAAATATTTGTCGACGGCGGATACACGGCCCTTTAGGTCGCCGCATCTTCAAATAGATACAGGTAATTTTACGGTTTTGACAAGGCCACGTGCAGGAAATGACCTGCACAGTGCATGCAGATCAACAGGTGTAACATGAAGATCAAGACGCTTCCGTTGGCCCTTCTGTCTCTCGCTCTTGGCGGGACGGCCCTGTCACAGCCGGCTGTCGCAGCCGGAACACCTCTGAAAATTGGCGTTTCCTTTCAGGAAATGAACAATCCGTACTTCGTCACGATGAAGGACGCGTTGCAGGAGGCCGCTGCCACAATTGGCGCCAATGTCATCATCAG
>Ga0157360_1000154_pt1 | contig 33226 bp, 32 predicted proteins | sample AttlaeALBM1_FD_111483 | JGI IMG/M metagenome (GOLD analysis project Ga0157360, IMG submission 111483) | Fungus gardens microbial communities from leaf cutter ant in Ribeirão Preto, State of São Paulo, Brazil - Atta laevigata ALBM1 | ecosystem: Host-associated > Fungi > Mycelium > Unclassified ...
GAAGCCAGTGATCACGCTGGGGGATGCTGTTTACAGTATCCCAGGCATAACGTTTCAAGGGGAACTCGCGGAGTTCTGGAGCGACCCAGGACAGCCTGATGCAACGATCTTTGCCGCATTCCGGCGCGTATTAATCGAACGTTGTCTGATCCCGGGAGGATTCTTTTCTTCTAAAGGACTAGAAAAACTGGTTCAGAGCGCCATGGAACGACTCACAAACCACAGTCCACGCGATTTCGCAGCTGCCTCGCGCGCTGAAATGCTTCGTCGGGAAGCACTTCGTAGCACTCTGGCCCGAAACCCGACACAACTCGACGATATTATTCCAGCCGAGCGTAAGTTATCTTTATGAAGTCTTCTGATCCGTCTGAGAAACCGTTTTTTACACTCGATATCTCAAGATTATTGTCGCGAGCAGGAGCCCTAGTACCCACCGGTATAGATCGCGTGGAATTCGAGTATGCCCGATATCTGCTGGCTTCCGCGCCGGAGAGATTGGAATTTGCTGCAATGCATCCACTTGGTCGGTTCGCTCCCATATCCTTTTCCATGGCAGCCAGTTTTATTACGGAACTGGGAAGGTCTTGGGATTTAGGGGAAAATAACTCTGTACGACTGAAGAAACTTGCTTTCCGCCTTCGGAGTAGCATTCTAGTTCCTCGTTTAGATCGAAATAGATCCAAACTATTAAAAAAAAACCAATTAAATATATATCTTTTACTATCTCATCATCATCTTACCAGACCCTCTGCCATTTATGCCGCGTTATCACGGCACAAAGATACTTTATTTGTACCAATGGTGCATGATCTGATCCCTCTTGAATATCCTGAATATTCCAGACCACGAGAGCAAGACTACCATTTGCGCCGTATAGCCACTGTTGTACGTTTCGCGGATGCTGTCCTGACGCCATCAAAATCTGTTAAAAATTCTCTTCAAGAGTATTTTCTAAGAAAAAATAAAACAAAAACTCCCATCTGGGTAATACCTCATGGTGTACACCTCCAAGCAATGAGTATTGATAATCTCAATACCTCCACGATATGTGGATTAGGCGAAAAAACTTACTTTGTATTCCTCAGCACTATTGAAGCCCGAAAAAACCATCTACTTTTGCTCAATATATGGCGACATTTAGTTGAAATTCATGGTGCAAATGCACCCAAACTCGTCATCGTCGGTAAACGCGGCTGGGAAAACGAACAAGCGCTCGATATGCTTGAAAGATGTCCGGCTCTGCAAGATGTAGTTGAAGAACATAACGCTCTGCCTGATGCAGATGTGGTTAGATTGCTACGTGGCGCACGTGCGCTGCTCTTTCCGTCTTTTACTGAAGGGTTTGGTCTACCCCTGGCTGAAGCCTTAGCCCTAGGCACTCCTGTTATCTGCTCGGATATACCAGTATTTCGGGAAATAGGAGGTGATACCGCGCATTACATCAATCCCCTTGACGGAATGGGGTGGATGAGGCGGATTGAAGAGTTCTCGCAAATGACAAACGATGAAGCCCGAGCACCCAACCGGGCTAATCCGAGACCAGGTCTTCACTGGGACCAAAGTATCAGTGAAGCCCTCACTCAGATCGAAAACTTGGCTACCAACAGACAAACCAGATTAGATTAATATCAAACTAATTGGGCACAATCGACAAAAGACACATCGAATAAACCCACTTCGGTATAACAAAGCACACGCAATCACTTATTCATAAATCTAGAAATATAGTATGGATATTTTACAGTAAAAACCTCTTTCCGAAATTTTTTCAGAATAGAGGTTTTTATTAAATCAAAGAAATACCTTAGCGTCTACTTATGATATCAGTCACGACCTGTCATAAATATCTTCTATTCTGACAATATCATCTTCGCCAAGATAAGGACCTGACTGAACTTCGATCAACGTGAGGGGGATTTTACCTGGATTTTCCAAACGGTGAACAGCACCCAACGGCAGATAAATACTTTCATTCTCGCGAACCATTATTTCGTCATCGTCACGTGTTACAAGAGCTGTTCCCGCAACGACAACCCAATGCTCTGCTCGATGGAAGTGCTTTTGCAAAGACAATTTATGGCCCGGATCAACATGAATGCGTTTGACCTGAAAACGATCACCATGGATGAGGCTCTCGTAGAAGCCCCAAGGGCGGTACATACGGTTGTGATTGATTGCTTCTGGTCGTCCTGCAGCCGTCAAGCGCTCGACCATTTTCTTTACATCCTGCGCCCGATCACGATGCGACACCATAACCGCATCCTCAGTCACCACGACAATCAGATCCTCGACACCAGCAACAGTAGCAACGACACCATCTGACCGCACATAACAGTTCTGTGCCCCATCAAGAAAAACGTCGCCATAGGTCACATTACCGTCGCTGTCCTTGGGTGACAAATCCCAAAGAGCATCCCAGCTTCCTACATCAGACCACTCGAATTTCGACGGTACAACAGCAGCCAATGTTGTGTGTTCTGCAACAGCATAATCGATAGAAATATCTGGAGATTTTGCAAAACTCTCCGAATCCAGCCGGATAAAATCCTGATCCGTCTCCCTCTTTGCCACAGCTTCGCTGACAGCTGCATAAACCTCTGGGGCATGTTGCTGAATCTCCTGCAAAATAATGCTTGCACGTGCGACAAACATACCGGAGTTCCAAGAGAACCGATTGTTCTGAACAAGCTCTACAGCACGTTCAGAGGTTGGTTTCTCGATAAATTTGGAAACGTGATAAACTTTCTTGACATTCTCGAGCTCAGCACCCTGTTCGATATATCCATAGCCAGTTTCCGGCTTGGTTGGATGAATGCCGAATGTAACAATATAGCCCTCAGATGCAGCAGCTACCGCCGAGTGCAATGCCTCTTGCATGAGATCTTCATTACGAATCGCCGCATCAGCTGCCATGATCCACAAAATAGCATCTGGATTGGTCTCCGCAGTTATGAACGCCGCAGCGGCAATGGCTGGAGCAGAATTACGCCCGACCGGCTCCAGAATGACCTTGGCATTCCTGACTTCGGTTTCTCTCAACTGTTCCGAAATAATAAAGCGATGATCGGCATTACAGACGACCACAGGGGCAGCCAAGCCACTTCCGATTCCACGAACAGCTGTTTCCTGCAACAACGTCTTATCAGAAAGCAAAGGCCAGAACTGCTTGGGGAAACTGCGACGTGAAACAGGCCATAAGCGGCTACCTGAACCACCAGACAGGATGACCGGGACAACTGACGTAAAATCAGACATATTGGATAAATCCTTAGTAACGCCAATAAGAGCTATATGAAGTATAGCCTTTTGCTGAGCTGAGGGTAGTCTAGTCAAAATGCTCGGCATTGTCACCTCAAGGCAAGACTTTGGCCAAATCAAGGCCGCAACCGCTAGCACCCGTGTACGAATGAGCACAATTATTCTTGCGCCTCAAGCCCACGAGAGGAGATAATATTTACAGTTTATTTTTAAAGTATTCCGAAGAATAGTTATTATAATAGAAATAAAAATAAGGTAGAAAATAAAAATTTGTAACTCTATTTTATGTTTATGGGGTTTTATAAAAATAAAATCTTTCATTTTAATACGTTATTAACAGGTAGAATACAACTATAATGATAAATTACGGAATTTTTATAAAACAACACTTTATAATTGGGTTAACCAATTGGTTAACCCAATCCATGATAGGATTTATGGATAATTTGGCAACATCCAGCATATGTAAAAATACTATTTACTGAATATAGATATATTTTCGAACTCGCAATGTCAGAGATAACCCAATTAATATTAGAAAGAAATTAATCCATATTGTGTAGATGATGTCATAATGCGCATGAGCGACATAACCGAATTGTCCAGCCCTGATCATCTCAACACTCTCAACACTAGGAGACGCCATCAGTATCCATCGATATTTTTGGGGTATCCAATCCACCATCATAAACGCTCCTGATAGTGGAAGCGATAAATATCCCAATACTGACACTGATTTTTCCAACAACTCACTTCTTTGAGTTAGTGGTGCAACTATTAGTGCTGTCGCCATGCCGAATATGGATTGAAATATAAGTCCAGCATAAAGTATTCCATAAGATTCTGGGGGCTTCATAAAGCCCAAGATGATAGCACTTACTGTAACCAGAACACCAGCAGCTAGGGCTCCCATGATCTCCAGAATAGATCTCGCAATTATGATATCCAGCGGGGTAACCTGCCTATGAAACAAAAGGCTACCGTTGGCTTCAAACGCCAGGACAGCGCGACCCATGCAATGTCGCCATAGAGTCAGTGGAACGTATCCAGTAATCACAATAGCTGTTGTCGGCAAGCCATGTTCATGAGCCGGACGTATGGCGCTCCATACAATGGCTACGCCTGCACAAAACAAAATCGGTTCTCCAATAAACCAGAGAAATCCCAAACCATGACGGCCGAAGCGTGTATGTAATTCTCTGAGCATTAGTGCTCCAATCACACGAAACTGCAGCGAGAACAGAGATAACAGACTTGATGATTTCATATCGTTTGGCAATGCTTTCTGAGGATACTTGCTTCTTTTACTACGGGATAATCATGTACGCCGAATAGGAAGAATTTAATCTTCTCATGGCATAACGCCAAGCAACGCTACGAAAAATCCAAATATCATCTTCTAGGCCAACCGTCTGAAAGATCTAAAGAAAGCAAGATTCCCTAGATGAGCGCATCTACAACTTATTCCTCACAGCTGAATCGAACAATTCGTTCTGGGTCAGTTGCATTGATCGAAAACCATTCTTTCTGATTTTCCTCTTTAAGATCTCTAGATCACTCAAGAGATGTGGACAGGCGCCGATAAAGGGACCGAAAGGCACAATCCGTCCCGGACGTAGTGCCTATATAGTCAAATTGTCAAACGAACAAAAATCCATCTATCGTTGAATAGCCGATTACGAAAACCAGATCGGCTCCTCCTCTCAATCTAGTTTGTCCGCCAACACGCCACCGCATTCATGGCGACGGCAAGCAACTCTTCGGCCCGGGATTGAGTATCCGCTTCTACATAGACACGAAGCTCAGGAGCATTTCCCGACGGACGAAGATGAATGATTTCTTCACTCGCAAACGTCATACGCACGCCGTCTGTTTCGTCCATATGAGACAAGCCGCCGCCACAGACAGCAACTAACCCCAAAACCTTTGCCTCCTCCTCAGGAGCACGACGCAGGAGGTCGATTTTCTCCTGACTTCTAGCCGTCGGCATTTCCACCAGTCGATTACTAAGCGTAAAACGTGGCGGTAGCGATCTGGTCAATGCGGCAAGTGTCTGGTTTGACTGACGCGCCGCCACAAGAGTGGAAAGCATGGGTAGCATGGCGTCACGTGTCGGCAAGGGCGACAGACTGCGACCCTCATAGATCACATCGCTCGCGAGTAGAAAGCCCCCATTCGCTTCATAGCCCACCGAGGGTATAATACCCTTTCCAACAGCATCGGTCATTGCCTTGACTACAAATGGCGACCCGATACGGGTGCGGTAGATTTCCTGAGCAAACCCGGCTTTCTCCAGAGCCGTATTGCTGCTGACTGGAGTTGTGACACTACGGGCTCCAAGAAACCGGGCAGTCAAAATGCCTAGTATATCTCCTCGAAGCCACTTGCCGCTTTCGTCAGCTAGAAGAGGACGGTCGGAATCACCATCCATCGTAAGAATAGCATCCAAGCCATGTTCTACAGCCCAATTCTGGGCAAGCACAGCATCCTCGGGACGTACAGCCTCGGTATCTACTGGAATGAAACTCTCTGAGCGTCCCAGCGCAATCGCTTCAGCACCAAGTGCTTTCACGATATCCAGCAAAACATCGCGTCCAACGGAAGAATGCTGATAAACACCCAACCTAAGGCCAGACAAAGCCTCTGATCCGAAAAAATCTTTGTATCGTTCAGTATATTTTGGAATGACATCGACATGTTGCGACGGACTTTTGTCAAAAATCATGGCGCCGTTGGCATCGAACCACCCATCAGGAAGTTCAACATCCTGATGGCGCATCCCTTCTTCGTCTGTCTTCAGAAACTCACCGCGCGCGCGGTTATACTTGATCCCATTTCTGTCAGATGGGATATGGCTCCCAGTGACCATCAGGGATGGAATACCTTGTGCAAAAGCATAGAGACAAAGCGCGGGGGTAGGAACCTGCCCGCACATGACCGCGTCCCCTTTCATATAAAGAATTGCTGCAACACAAGCCTTCATAATTCGAGGCGTACTAGGCCGAAGATCTCCAGCTATTGCGACGGCACAACCCGGGAAAAACTCCCCAAGCTCAGTCAGATGTTTCAGATAGCCAACAGTATAAGCAAAACATACGGCATCGGTCATTGCCGTTACCAATCCTCTGGCACCACTGGTACCAAACGATACGCCCGATTTTATCATCCAGTCATCGATTTTCATGAAGATCTCCTCACTTTTTATATGTCAGATACAATAATATTATCGATTTATATCTTAATTCATTTTCAAATTTCCGTAGTGTAATTATTTATATTGATAGCAGTATTAAAGATGCTCGTAGGTTTTTATGGCCTCATCAATGTCAGAGTATTCCATGAATTTACCATTCGATATAATGGCAGCACTATCACAAGTATCTTTCATAAAGATCATATCATGGGATACAAGTATCATTGCGCGGTCATGACGTTTTACAAACAATTCTTCATTACACTTTTGATGGAATCTCGAATCTCCAACCATAATCACTTCGTCAATTAGGTAACAGTCAAATTCTATTACAATAGATAGAGCAAATGCCAATCTCGCTCTCATACCGGACGAATATGTTTTGACAGGCTCTGCAAGCTGCGCACCGAGCTCGGCGAAGTCATCCACATAAGCACGCGTATGAGCGTAGTCCAGTCTATATATACGGCAAATGAAACGCAGATTATCTAGGCCGCTTAGACTACCTTGGAATGCACCACCAAATGCCAGAGGCCATGAGACCGACATGGTTTGTTCAATATGGCCGCTTGTAATCGGTTCCACGCCACCAATCATACGAATGAGGGTCGATTTTCCTGCACCGTTCCGCCCAAGAATACCAAGTTTCTGGCCTCTCTCGAGACGAAAATTAACCCTATCAAGAACGCGACGCCTGCCCGTTGAAGATGGGTACTCTTTGGTCAGATCAAAACATTGCAGCATGATGATTGAATTCAAACCAGTTTATGTTCACGCGCACCGCTGATAAGCAGCATCGCCATAAGATAAATTCCCATGGTTGTTACAAAAACGGTAGCGATATCCGCAATCACCTTTGGATAGATGGGGTAGTCTGGAAGATTGGGGAGCGAAATTTCGTTCAAATACAAAAGCTGCCGAGCTGCCTGCAACTTGGCCGTAGCAACGCCCGCATCAGCCGCAGCAACCTCTTTCTCGAGAAGAGTGCGCTGGAAGACCAGGTTTTCATAACCACTGATTTTAGGCACGAAAGACGTATCAGATCCCGTAATTCTCGTTTCAACATGAGAAATCTCAGCTTCAAGAGCATTAAGCCGCCGTTTATATACTTCAATTAAGGGGCTATGAGGGGTGGATTTCCTCAATTGAGCCAATTGTACGCGCGAAGCAATTACTGTGCTTTGCAGAGAGGCTATATCTTTAAGAACAGGCTGAGACTGGAGATTAGGATTGATCATCGCTATCTCGTCTCGGTATGCATCAATCTTTTTGTTGACTGCATTGAGTTTCTGAAGAGACGTTTCCAGTTCTCTTGTTGAGGCTGCGATCGTGTTTTCACGCTGCCTGTCGTTAAGCTTGTTGATCAGATTCTCGGCAGCAGCCACCAATGCTGATGCAATTCTTTGAGAATCACGGGGATCAAAGGTTCTTACCCGAAGAGTCGAGACACCAGTGGTCGTATCAAGTTCAGCGATTACATGCCGACGATAATACCGATAAAAATGCTCGAAGGTATGGCCAGAATAGAAATTAGGAAACCGGGCCAGAGCATCCCCAACAGGATTGCTGTATGCTGCCCTCAAATTCTCCGTTCGTAACAGTAATTCGGCAGCATCCCGAGAAGTAAGATAATCCTGTACCGCATAGGTATCTTCGCTTGCACTTGCGCCACCTGACGCTTCGAGCAACCCAGCAAGCATCGTGCTCGACTGGTTATGTTGGCCCTGCACAATGAATTGCGCTTCAGAAACATATTGAGGCGAGGCAAATACAATAAAATAAATTGCTGAGGCGAAAGTGGGAAGAACGACAAACCCAAAGAAACCCTTTTGACGTCTTACCAACGCCGAGATCCGCCCAGCTAGGCCACCAGAGCGATTGATAGTGTGATTTTGAACGCGCGGCAGATTATCCATCGTATCGATTTGCCCGAATCTCGTCCCTGAAGCAACTCCAATGCCAACACGAAATTGGGGCATTAAGAAAGATGAGACACGTGCGATGGTCGCTCACACAGCCTTCAGTCAGACATCACAAAAGAGAGCAATCTCCGTCAGCCAGACAACAACTGATAACCTGATGTTGCCTGACACACCGCAATGTCAGTGCCAGAGATCGGTCAGCACAACAGCTGCTCACGATAATTTATGAATATTTCTAAATACAGCGCATCTAAAGATTATATATTGTTTCTATTATAAGTCCTTTCTATAGGAACATTTTTCATGAAGGACCTGCATCAGGATCTTTGCCAAAATACATTTGGACGATCATTTGTGCTTCAAGAGAAACCCTCTGCTGCATGCCATGAGGTCGTTATTCTTCGACACAATTCGGCGTACACGCCAAGTGGCATCCTGATAGAGAATTCTACATATTGTTCTGGTGAAAACGAGGCTGGTGTTTTCAATTATCATGTCTACGCGCCACGCATAATCCCCCTTGATTTTCTTCCAGATGAAGGACCTACGGATTGCTTCTGGCTCGGATATTTCCACGATCATTTCGGACACTTTCTGACGAGTACCCTTCAACGACTCTGGTATCTTTCTTTTCACAAGCGACGCTATGCAGGATACATCGCGCCCAATTATAATGGCCTTGGTGAGAGGAACGGCTTTATCGCCAAGATTCTTAACTGCCTGAAAGTTGAAAGTGATAGAATCATTCGCCCTTCTGAGAATACCTATCTCAGAAACATCACCATCCCCGAACCTGCCTTTATCGAAAACGCCCATTGCTATGAAGTTTGGGGCACATTCATGCGTGATCTTGGGCGAAAAATTCTGGGGTCAAAGCAGGCTAGTTCAGATCCACGCCCCCTCTTCCTCTCGCGCAGCCAGATGCATTCAGGGACGCGACGCTATGACGGGGAAGAAGAGATGACAGAAATACTGTCAAAATTCGGTGTAGAAATCTTGCACCCTGAACGCCTTCCTCTTGAAGATCAGCTCAGTCTCTGGCGCGACCATAGAATATTCATCGGATTTTCAGGATCTGCCTTCATGAATGCCGCGTTTTTCCAAGACAAAATTGTCATTATTCTCAACCATGATGATTATATTTTTGGTACGCAGCGCATGATTGATGACGTCGCTGGCAACAGGGCGGTTTATCTCAATGTCGCTTCTTTTCTCACGATGGAATGCGAGACCACGCACCGTTACCAGATCTCCAACCCCCAGGACCTTGCTGCCAAGATCATCAGGGTTGTACGTCACCTCTCCTGATCATCATCATCTTCCTATTTTTTTATGGCAGCGGTCTCTGGCGGCAAAGGCTTGTGGTCGCGTCCGGAATAATTGGTGATAATCTGATGCACCCCACCGGCAGCCTCGGAAGCTGCCACCATAGCCACATCCCCCCAGGGGCCATCGAGCGAATGAGCTTCAATATCATGGAGCTGGGTAGCTGCCCCGGCCTCCTTGCCATCGGCAGCTACCGTGCGCCAGGCAATCTCGATATGCTGGACCGGATGACCGGTTGTGCCAGCAGGACCATCGCTTAAGGTCACAACTCCCTCAACGCTGTAATCTGCGTCTTTGGCCGTATTCTGCAGCTTGTCATGCTGGTCGGGAAAACTTGCTACAAAAGCCCGGGCCAGAGACACATTGCCATCACCCGGCGCCCCCCTGACCCCTTTGAAATATACCTTGGCCGGGCGACGCTTGAGACTGTGAGGGTCGGCCTGCATCATGGCGGCCTGGATGCCGGTCAGAACCGCACTGATCTGGGGCGCTGAAGCAGCAGCCAGCGACGTGAGAACGGGTTTTTGTCCCTGTGCCCAGACGGAAGCTGGAATCGGGGCCGCATCCCAGTGACCACGCGCTTCACCATTAGGCATCATCACAATATAATGGGGCGTAACCTCATTACCTTGCATGGTAGCTGAAAGCCTGAGCCACCAATCACCCGTCTTTGCCGGTTGTGCAACAGCGGGCAGCGCCTGATCAACCAGCTGGGTTGCAACCTCTCTGGCCCAGAATGCCGATGCCGTGTTGTCGAGCAATGAATCGGGAGGCGTCGGTACCGCCAGACGAGGTGGCGGAGTCGTAAGCGCCAGACGGCGCCCTTCCGGCCCCGGGTCGCCAAAAGGATGAGGCATATCGACACATCCGCTCAGCAGGATCATGCCACCAAACAGACTGAAAGCCGCTTTCAGACCATTCATCGCTGACGTACTCCAGCCCGAATAGCGGAAATCTGGTGCCCGATTGCTCCCCCGCCAGCCAGTGTACGACGGCGATGGCTGAAAAACCTCCGTGTATCAGGACATGTATCCAGCCCGATCATCGAAACATGATGCAGACCGGCACGACGCAATCTATGAAGACAATAACCGGGCATATCGAACAGATAATGCCCATCACGCGGCGCAGGGATAAAGAAATGTCCTGCCTCGGGGGAGGAATCGAGCACGGCTTCGCGCATCTCGGCACCAACCTCGTAGCTTTCCTGGCGGATACAGGGACCGACACAGGCCACCACGTCCCCGGCCCCCAGTGCTGTCATAGCTGAAAGCGTCGCTTCGATTATCCCACCAACAGCCCCACGCCAGCCGGCATGGGCGGCCCCCACAATCTGACCATCCAGACTGGCAAAAAGAACCGGACCACAATCAGCAGTAATGACGCCGAGAGCCACATCGTCACGGTTGCTGACAAGTGCATCAGCAGCAGGGCCGCGGCCCGTTTGCCAAAGCGGCGTCCTTGATGTGAGCGTTATGACATCAGCAGAGTGGATCTGCGTCAGACCAAGAAGAAATGACGAATCCACGCCCAGAAACCGGGCTACCCGCCCACGATTTTCGGCAATATTTTCAGGACGGTCAGCTGAAGCCAGGGAACAATTGAGCGAGTTGAACGGCGCAGGGGAAACACCCCCAAGACGCGTAAAGAACCCATGGCGCATACAAGCCAGAGAATCAGCCTGAAGCGCCCAGCCGTGTGGCATATGATCAGCCATAGGCTTTTTCTCCATTAGCAGCATGCGGATGACGTATGCCAAAAGCCATGAGCCACAGTCCCGCCAACGCCATCGGGATGCACAGTACCTGCCCCATCGTCACGCCGAAGGGCAGGAAACCGATAAATGCATCTGGTTCACGAAACAGTTCGCAGAAACTGCGTGCCAGCGCATAACCGAACAGGAACAGGCCCGAGAGAAACCCGTAGCGCATACGCACCCAGGGGCGGCTCGCGGCAACCAGCATCACACAGAGCAGAAGGACACCTTCAGTCAGCGCCTCATAAAGTTGCGACGGATGACGGGCGATTGGTCCTCCTGTTGGAAACACCATGGCCCAGGGCAGCCACTCCGGTGCCGGACGCCCCCATAATTCGCCATTGATGAAATTCGCACAACGTCCAAGCCCGAGGCCAAGCGGGACAACGATGGTGATACGATCGGAGAAAGAAAGAAAATTCAGCTTGTTGCGCCAGGTAAACCAGGCAAGCGCCAGAATGACACCCAGAGCCCCGCCATGAAACGACATGCCCCCCTGCCATACCTGAACAATAGCAAGAGGATGGGTAAGGTAAAAACCGGGCTTGTAGAACAGAATATAGCCCAGACGCCCCCCGAGAACGACGCCAAGCATGGCCCAGAAAGCGAAATCATCCACCTGCTCGCGTGTCGCCGCTCTGGGCGCCAGACCGCAAAGCCGAACGGCGATTTTCCAGCCGATCAGGATCGAGAGGATATAAGCCAGCGCATACCAGTGTACGGCCAGCGGTCCCAGACGAAAGGCTATCGGATCGAACTGGGGCAGGATGATCGGGTGGGCTTGCATGGGAAACTTTACTGATAAGGGTCTGGTGTCGCGAGATAATCTCTCACATAGCGCGTGATGCCCTTTTCAAGCGAGGTGAAAGGGCGGTCATAACCGGCCTCGCGCAGTCGGGTCATATCGGCGCAGGTATAGGATTGGTACTGACCTCGCAGGGCATCGGGCATGTCGATAAACTCGATACGGCGCGGTACGCCCGCCGCGTCGCAGACCGCATTGGCAAGATCGACATAGGTTCTGGCCGTGCCCGTCCCGCAATTGAACAGCCCGCTCACATCGGGATGGTCATAGAGCCAGAGCATGATCTCGATCAGATCACCCACCCAGATGAAATCGCGCGCCTGCGCGCCATCCTCCAGATCTGGCCTGTCCGAGCGGAAAAGCCTCGCTGGCGCACCCCGCATGACCTCGTCGTATTTCACCTTCACCACAGAAATCATCGATCCCTTGTGATACTCGTTAGGACCATAGACGTTGAAGAATTTGAGCCCTGCCCACTGGCGCGGCATCAGACCACCAGACTGAAGCCGGGCAGTAAGATGCTGGTCAAAGACGTGCTTCGACCAACCATAAAGATTCATCGGCTTCAATGCAGGCAAAGACTCGGGCGCATCGGAAAAGAGTTCCGGCCTGTCAGCCGCGCCATAGGTTGCCGCCGAAGAGGCATAAAAGAACGGAACGTCACGTACGGCGCACCATTCAAGCAGGGTCTCGGACAGATCGACATTGGTACGCCAGACCAGATCACCATCGCGCGCTGTTGTGCTGCTGATGGCCCCCATATGAAAGACAGCCTGAATATCGGCCGAATTCGCAAGAAACGTATCAAGTGCGTCCGGGTCGATCAGCAGGTCAGGCGGATGCTTGGCGAGATTACGCCATTTCCCCTGGTCACGCAGGCGATCCACAACCGCAACAGCCTCGCCCCGCGCCTTGAGCGCTGCAACCAGGCACGAACCAATAAATCCGGCGCCGCCGGTGACGATCATCATGAAATCTGTATAAGACGCCGCAAGGCAACCTCCAAGCCACACCAGCCGCAGAAAAACATGGCGCGAGCATCCCGACCGGGTCGTTTCGCGTTGCTGTCGGCACAAGGTGAGAGTCAGCCAGGGCCAAGCTTGGCCTTGGCTGAAGGCACGGGGGCCTCATAAACCTCCCGGTCGCCAGACCGGATGTCAGGATAGCAAGGAAACCGCCATGGTAGACCGTCCCCGTTTCTTCGATGATCTCGCAGGCGCCGCCGGAGGCGCGTTTTCGGCCCTGACAGGACTGCGTGAGGAGCTTCACGCCATGGTGCGCGCACGTATCGACGAGGTCCTCTCATCTCTCGATCTGGTGCGACGTGACGAGCTCGATATTGCACGCGAGCTTGCGACACGGGCCCGTATGGCACAGGAAGATGCCGATATCCGCCTCGCCCAGATCGAGGAGCGTCTAGCCGATCTCGAGAAAGCCGTTACCGCCCCGCCATCGCATAGTTGAGGCTTGCGGATATTTGTGTCCTTGCAACCGGGGCCGGGCATCCGTAACGTGACATGATATGACGATTCGCGGCTCAGATTCCGCAGATTTTCATAGCGTTGCAGACATCCTGATGCGCCTTGCCTCGTGCGGCGCATCACCGGCCCAGGGAGTCCCGAATGCCTGCTCTATCCGTCTCCTCCTCTTCGCATCAGGATACCAACCCGCTCGACGTCATGGAGCAGATTGTCTGCGGTCATGACTGGGCTTTCGACCGCCGTACCGATTCGGAAATGGCGGCAGAGGCACCGGGCAAATGGTGTGATTATGGCCTCTATTTTTCATGGTCTCGCGAAATTGCTGCCATGAATTTCACCTGCACTTTCGACCTGCGGGCTCCCGCCAATCGCCGCAAGGCCCTCTACGAACTCATCGCGCTCGCCAACGAACGGCTCTGGATCGGTCATTTCAGTCTTGATCTCGAGACCGGCACACCGGTCTTCCGGCACTCGGTTCTGCTGCGCGGTGCGACCAGCCTTGCCGCTGAAAGCATGGAAGACATGATTGATATTGCCATCACGGAATGCGAGCGGTTCTACCCCGCCTTCCAGTTCACCCTCTGGAGCGGCAAGACGCCTACCGAAGCCCTCGAAGCCGCCATGCTCGACTGTGTAGGTGAAGCATGAGCCTGCCTTCTCTCCTGCTCGTCGGTTGCGGCAAGATGGGCGGCTCGCTCTGGCAGGGCTGGCTCGAACAGGGTCTTGCCCCTTCCGTCATTCTCGATCGTAGCTGCGCTGCACCACCGCAGCCTCATCATCTGGCCCGGACAGCAAGCGAGATTCCTTCCGGCTTCAGGCCTGATATCATCATCCTCGCGGTCAAGCCCGCCGGCATGGAAGAGGCACTTGCCTCCCTGCGTCCGTTTATGGATAGCACCATCGTCATTTCAATGCTCGCCGCGCGCACAATAGAGAGTCTGCGGGCTGCCTGCGACGGCGCGCGCGCAAAGATCGTACGCGCAATGCCCAACACGCCTGCTGCAATAGGCAAGGGCGTTACCGGTGTTGTCAGCCAGGATCTCGACGAAGAGGAACGTACACTCTGCACCGACCTGCTCTCCGCCGTCGGCGATGTCGCCTGGGTCGAAAGTGAAGCCCAGCTCGAAGCTCTGACGCCAATTTCCGGCTGTGGTCCAGCGTATGTCTTTCTCCTGGCTGAACTCCTGGAGAAAGAAGCACTGCGTGTGGGTCTTCCGCCTGAAACGGCGCGACTTATCGCACGGGGCACAGTTGCCGGTGCAGGAGCACTGATTGCCGCCTCAGATGAAGAGAGCGCTACATTGCGCAAAAATGTGACAAGCCCCAACGGGGTAACAGCCAAGGCTCTTGATGTCCTCATGGCACCGGACGCATGGCCTTCAGCCATGACCAAAGCTGTCGATCAGGCAATGGCTCGCGCAAAAGAAATGGCTTCCTGACACGAAAACACTCCCCATGAACCTGTCATTCGATTGTCATGACGTTTCCATGGAGTATGATTGGAGACTGAAAGACTAGGGACAGGTTTATGACGGATATCGATCGCGAAGAGTTTGATCTCGCACTTATGGAAGCGGGTTTCTCACTCGCTGCCGAAAAGGGCTGGCATCGCTTCTCGCCGGTAGAAGCCGCACATCGGGCCGGTCTCGCGGTCGATGAGGTACGCGCCCGCTTTCCTTTCCGTCACAGCCTGCTTTTACGCCTTGGTCGGCTCGCAGACGAATCGGCTTTCCGGGATGACGGATTAAGCGGTTCTGTACGTGAACGTGTTTTTGACCTTTTCATGCGGCGTTTCGACGTCTTCCAGCAATATCGTGAGGGTATTCGCGCTGTGCTTCAGGCACTGCCCGCTGAACCTGGTCTTGCCGTCGTCCTGAGTGCTGCAACATTCGATACGATGCGCTGGATGGCTGATCTGGGCGGTATCGACCGTAGCGGGTTCAGTGGAATGCTTCGTCTGAACGGACTCGTAGGCGTCTGGGGATTTGCCCTGCGTGCCTGGGAGAAGGATGAGAGCCCGGACCTCTCACAGACCATGGCAGGTCTGGATCAGGCCCTGGACAAGGCAGAACGGTTCGGCGTGCTCAAGCCTTCACCGGATCGTCTGATAGAAGAAGCGACCCGCAATACAGGGATCGCCGATCATTCACTCGAACTCGAAACATAATGGCTTTACGTCTGCGAACAGGCAGATTAAAAGCCCTTTCACGCAATGGGATGTAGCCAAGCGGTAAGGCAGCGGATTTTGATTCCGCCATTCGGAGGTTCGATCCCTCCCATCCCAGCCAGCGTTTTTCTCCCAAAGCCGCATTTTCAACCATCCTATGGCGTGGTTTCCAGTGCGTAATAATGCGTTGGTCGTCCCTGCTCTGCGTTCAGGCTCTGGCAGAGGTGAGAAATGACGTCCTGAGTGTTTGTGCCTCTACATCCAGGGTATAAGTCAGTGAAACTGGTATATGCCCTTATGAGCGGAGAGAGATCGCTCGGAAAGTGAGCGGGTATAGCCCGCCCTGACTCTGCTACGTTCATCCGGATGACCGGCATGGACGCTTTTCATGCGGAACTGATTGTCAGAAACTACGGCTATGGACGCCCCGATATCGAGCAGTTGCCACGGGGCAAGCAGCTACAGGTTCACGATCCTTTCGGGAGCCGGATCAGATTCTGCCAGTGCCATCATTAGCAGGGTAACGATCGGGACCACCTCCCTGCGCCCCGCAGGCTGCGGTCAGGATGGCAAGCTGTCATATAGAGCCCACTTGCGTGAGTGTCATTCTGATACCGAATTAGGATGATAAAGTACCGGCGGGGCAATGGTGGGCACACAAGGGCTCGAACCTTGGACCCGCTGATTAAGAGTCAGCTGCTCTACCAACTGAGCTATGTGCCCATAGCCCCGCTCCGGTGAGAGGGCTTCTAACAAAGGGCGGAACGGGCATCAAGAGGAAAAATACATCGTTCCGCATATGAAACTATATTATTCAGTTTTCCGGGGAAAGCAGCCGCATGAGCGTATCGAACTGATCAAGGCTGCGATAATCCAGACGCAGTGAACCGCCCTTGCCGTTGAACTCAATCTTGACCTTGAGCCCAAGGCGCGTAGCCAGATCCCGCTCCAGACGGACCAGCTCATTATCACGAGGCGGCTTGACCTCCTCCTGCTCGGCTCTGGGTGTCTGACGGGCCAGAGCTTCTGTCTGACGCACATTGAGCCCACGTGCGATAACGATATCAGCTGCAGCACACGGGTCAGGATGAGCCAGCAATGCACGGGCATGCCCTGCACTCAACAATCCATCACGTACCTTCTGACGCACAGCCTCCGGCAAGTTCAGAAGCCGCAGGATATTGCCAATATGCGGACGCGACTTGCCAACCGCACCAGCCAGCTCCTCCTGTGTCAGCGCGTAATCGGACATAAGCCTTTGCAAGCCCTCGGCTTCTTCAATTGCATTGAGATCGGCGCGCTGCAGATTCTCGACCAGAGCGGCCGCCATGGCATCGGCGTCATCCAGCAGACGCACATGCACCGGCACCTCATGCAAACCGGCGCGTTGCGATGCCCGCCAACGACGTTCGCCGGCGATAATCTGATAGTGTCCTTTTTGATCAGGATCAGGCCGTACCAGGATTGGCTGGAGCACACCCCGGCTGCGGATCGAGTCAGCCAGTTCATTCAGACGGCCCTCATCCATGTCCACTCGTGGCTGGAAAGGGCCAGGCGCCAACAGATCAACACCGAGCATGGCCGGGCCTGGAACAGTCTCGTGACCTGAAGCAGGAGGCCGTGGCAGTTCAACAGCCTGATCCCCCAGAAGGGCAGCGAGACCACGCCCGAGGCGTGGAGCCGGTTTCTTGCTCATGAAGAAGCCCCTTCCTTGCAACCAAGGCCCAGACGCCCGGCAATTTCCTGCGCAAGGGCAAGATAAGCCGCCGCACCGCTGCTGCGTCGATCATATTCAAGCACGGAACAACCATGGCTCTGAGCTTCTGATATCTTGATATTGCGCGGTATCAGCGTTTCCAGCACCTGTTCACCAAAGAAATTCCGTGCATCTGCCGCCACCAGTTCGGAAAGGTTGTTGCGCCGGTCGTACATGGTGAGAATGATTCCAGCTACATGCAGATCAGCATTGAACGCACGACGCACACGATCAACCGTGCGTACGATCTGACTGATCCCCTCAAGGGCAAAGAACTCGCATTGTAGCGGAATCAGAACAGCATCAGAGGCCACAAGCGCATTGAGCGTCAACAAGCCAAGACTCGGGGGACAATCAATCAGAATGACATCGTAGCGTCCGGAAAGAGCCTCAAGGGCTTCGCGAATACGAAACTCACGTCGATCACTACCAATCAGTTCGATTTCAGCGCCAGCCAGGTCGGTGTTGGCGACGATGATGTCGAGATTGTCCATCCCTGTCGGGCGAGGCAGCTTGTCAGGAGCCGCCTCCTGCATCAGGGCGGCATAGCTGCCAATCTGACGCGCGTTATAGTCCACACCAAGCCCGGTCGAGGCATTGCCCTGCGGGTCGAGGTCAACCAGAAGCACACGCTGCGTACTGGCAAGCGCAGCAGCCAGATTGATTGCTGTTGTTGTCTTGCCCACACCGCCCTTCTGGTTGGTTATGGCAAGAATACGGGCCTTTTTGCCCGTGTCGTTAGTCGACACGTCTGATATCACTTATCTCGATGATGGCGCCCCCTGAGGTGGCGCGATTGTCCAGAATTCTATGCTGCATGTGCCAGCACCGTTCGGCTTCGGTCAACTCATCTGGCAGATTTTTTCCCTTCAGAAACAGGGCTTTTCCCTCTGGCAGCAAAAAGGGCGCGCTCCATTCCAGCAATTGTGAAAGCGATGCCAGAGCGCGCGCTGTGACATAGGCAGCAGGAGCGATTTCGGCCTGCTCGATGCGCCTTGGAATAACCTGCGCCTTGACACCACAGGCTCGCGCTGCCTCTCTCAGAAACGCGCATTTGCGTTGATCTGACTCTACCATAACCATCTCGGCGTCGCAGGCTATACCGATCATGAGGGCTGGAAACCCGCCACCCGAGCCAAGATCGATCACCCGCGCACCACGCTCTATGAACGGCACGAGCCTCAGAGAATCCTCTATATGACGCTCCCGGAGATGGGGCATATCGCGCGGGCTCACCAGATTGATGCGCGCATTCCATTTTTCGAGAATGGCTGCGAAGACTTCCAGACGCTCTGCGGTTTCACGTGAAACGTTGTTCATGCCACCGCCCTCACGTGAGCCAGAAGCGCAATCATGGCCGCTGGGGTAACGCCCGGCACGCGCTGGGCTGCCGCGAAATTGGCCGGCCTTGCGAGCGATAGCCGCTCCTTCATCTCGCTGCTCAATCCGCCAATACGACCGTAATCAAGGTCGCTTGGCAGGGCGATCTGCGCCTCACCGGCCAACTGCCTGATCTCACGTTCCTGGCGCTGAAGATAACCACCATAACGCGCTTCTGTCTCGACATGACGACGCACGCGCAGGGGTAAAGCCGCGAACCATGGCGCAAGACGTGCAACAGCCTCTTCATTGGCCTGTCCTGACAGGATGTCGAGCAGCGAACGACGACGCCCGTCCTGTGAGACGGTGATACCCTGCGCGGCCAGATCCTGAGGCGCATGAAGGGCATTGCGTGCCTGCTCCATGGCCTGAGCAATGGCGTGCTCATCCGACGCAAGCCTCGCGGCGCGCTCCGCCCCGACGCAGCCCATCGCCATCCCCAGAGCAGTCAGACGCAAATCAGCATTATCAGCGCGCAGGCTCAACCGGTATTCGGCGCGAGAGGTGAACATACGATAGGGTTCCGACACACCCTGAAGCGTGAGGTCGTCGAGCATCACGCCCAGATAGGCCTGATCACGTCCCAGAACGAGTGGATCATTCCCCGCCACAAAGCGCGCGGCATTCAGACCAGCAAGCAGACCCTGCGCTCCGGCTTCTTCATAACCGGTAGTTCCGTTGATCTGCCCTGCGAGATAAAGCCCCTGCATGGCTGTCAGAGCAAGACTGGGCGCAAGTTCACGCGGATCTACATAGTCGTATTCCACCGCATAACCCGGTGTGACGATACGCGCCTTCTCCAGCCCCGGGATAGACGCGATCATCAGTGCCTGAATATCAGCGGGCAGACTTGTGGAAATTCCATTGGGATAAACGAGATCACCGCCCGGGTTACCCGGCAGCCCCTCCGGCTCAAGAAAGATCTGGTGCCCGTCCTTCTCACCGAAACGGACGATCTTGTCTTCGATGGAGGGGCAATAGCGCGGCCCTCTCCCGGCGATCGCGCCACCATACAGCGCCGAAAGCGCCAGATTATCGCGAATGATCTGATGGGTCTGCGGCGTGGTGCTGGTAATGCGACAGGAGAGCTGCACGGTAGTGATCGTCTCCGTGAGACGACTGAAGGGCTCTGGTACAGCATCGCCTTTATCTTCAGCCAGAGACTCCCAGTCAATCGTGTCCCGGGCGATGCGTGCTGGTGTGCCAGTCTTGAGGCGCCCCATACGCAGACCCATCGCCTCCAGCCGCTCACCCAGGCGGGCTGCCGGTCGCTCTCCAATGCGTCCCGCCTGCTCCTGCGTATGACCAATATGAATGACACCACGCAGAAAAGTCCCGCTGGTGACAACGACAGCACCACATCTGAAGAGACGTCCATCCTCGCACATCACACCAGTGACGCGCCCGGCATCCGTCTGAAGATCCGCCACCTCTCCTGACATGATGGTGAGATTGGGCGTTTCTGCCAGAAGCGCCTGAATGGCATTGCGATACAGAAAACGATCCGCCTGAGCCCGTGGCCCATGAACGGCAGGCCCCTTGGAACGGTTCAGCAACTTGAAATGAATACCCGCCTGATCGGCTGCACGACCCATCAACCCATCCAGTGCGTCGATCTCACGCACAAGATGGCCTTTGCCAATCCCGCCGATGGCAGGGTTGCACGACATGGCGCCGATCATCTCAGGTTTCTGGGTCAGAAGAAGCGTACGCGCACCGAATCGTGCCGAAGCCGCCGCCGCCTCACTTCCCGCATGTCCACCGCCTATGACGACAACATCAAACTCGTTCACTCAGCCCTCATTTACCAATGCAGAATTGTCCGAATATCACATCCAGCAGAGACTCGACATCAACTTGTCCAGTCAGACGCCCAAGCGCTCTCATTGCCAGACGCAGCGCTTCGCCCCTTACTTCAGGCCAGGATGCCTCGCGTGCCTGATCAAGATAAAGCAGCGCTTCCTCAATTCCAGCCCTGTGTCTGGCGCGGGTCAGAGGCGTACCGACACCCGCCGTCAGAGCCTTGATACGCTCGGCTAACACGGCCTCGAAATCCAGCATGCCCTCACCTGTCTGCACACTCAGGCCCAGGGTTCCGGTCAGCGCCGGTTGCAGATCAATCTTGTTGCTGACAAGAAGCGCATCGGGACGAAGAGGCATCTCCACCTCACCCGCCATGACATGCACGACCAGATCTGCATGTTCCACGTGAAACATTGCCCGTTTGATGCCTTCGGCCTCAATCTCGTCTTCTGTTTCTCGCAGCCCCGCCGTGTCGACAAGACGCAGGCGTACACCATGAAAAAGCCAGTCTATGGCAATCACATCACGGGTCGTCCCTGCCCGATGCGTGACAATCGCCGCGTCATATCCGGCAAGATGATTGAGCAGACTCGACTTGCCCACATTGGGTGCACCAGCAATCACGACAGTCAGACCACGGCGCACAATCTCACCTCGTTTGTCTGCCAGATGCGCTCGCAGTGCCGAACGCAGTTCATCGAGTGTATTCATGAGCATCAGCTCAACCGACTCCGGCAGATCCTCATCCGGGAAATCGATCAGCGCCTCCTGGTGGGCCAGCAGGGTTTTAAGGCGCTCGCTCCACCCGTCATAAAGACGGCTCAGCGCACCATCCGCCTGAGCCAGCGCCTGTTGTCTCTGACTCTCGCTTTCGGCCTCGACCAGATCCCCTATCGCCTCTGCCTGAAGCAGGTCGAGCCTGCCAGCCTGCACCGCTCGACGCGTAAATTCGCCAGCCTCTGCGGGTCGGGCGCCGAGTGCCGTCAGTGCCAAAGCCACACGATCAATCACCGCAGGCCCGGCATGGAGATGCAGTTCAAACCCGTCTTCGCCCGTATAGGAGCGCGGTCCGGGCAGCCACAACACCATGGCGTCATCCAGATGCTCACCACCCTGATGCAAGGCTCGCAGGCTCGCATGACGCGGTGGCGGCAAGCGGCCACCACACAACTCCGCCAGCACCTCTTGAGCGCCGGGTCCACTTGCGCGCATGATGGCAATAGCCGCCCGTCCGGCCCCTGTCGCCAGAGCGAAAATGACCTCGCCCTTGTGCGCCGCCGGGCTTTCCATCGCGTCAACCATGTGAATTCCTTTATGCCCCAGCTCTCTCTGCACTCCCCGATCGGCCCTCTCACCCTCAGCGAAGATGAAGGCGCAATCGTCGCCCTCGATTGGGGTTGGGGCCGCGACCAGGAAGCGACGCCCCTTCTTACCCGCGCCCAGACCATGCTGGAACGCTATTTCGATGGCGAGCCCGAAAGTTTCGACCTACCCCTGTCCCCCTGGGGGACTGCCTATCGCAAGGCAGTCTGGACCGCCCTGCGTGACGTGCCATACGGTCAGACCATCAGCTATGCCGAACTCGCCGCCAAAGCAGGCGGCTCCGCTCGCTCAATTGGCGGAGCCATGGCCCATAATCCCATCCCGATCCTCATTCCCTGCCACCGCGTACTCGGCAAAGGCCATATCGGCGGCTATTCCGGCGAAGGTGGCCTAGATGACAAACGCTATCTGCTCCGTCTCGAAGGAGTCGCGCTTTAACACAGCCTCCACGAGACCTCGCCCCGTTCCCGAATAGGGATACAACCCTTTTGTCCTGCTTCAGGTTTTCCGAAGGACGACGACTTGGGGTTGAGTCTGGGACAAAGCCCATAAAAAAACCGCCGGACACCCTGAGGCACCCGGCGGCTTGATCGTCACGAACCGATCAGGAGATCAGTTGTTCATGGCGTCAAAGAAATCCTGGTTCGTCTTGCTGTATTTCAGCTTGTCGAGCAGGAAGTCCATCGCATCCATCGTGCCCATTGGCGAGAGGATACGACGCAGCACCCACATCTTCGAGAGCATGGCACGATCGACAAGGAGTTCTTCCTTACGTGTGCCCGACTTGGTGATGTCGATAGCCGGAAAGGTGCGCTTGTCGGCAAGCTTGCGATCGAGGATGAGCTCGGAGTTACCCGTACCCTTGAACTCTTCGAAGATTACCTCATCCATACGGCTACCGGTATCAATCAGTGCCGTGGCGATGATGGTAAGCGAGCCACCCTCTTCGATATTACGCGCGGCGCCAAAGAAGCGCTTTGGACGCTGCAGGGCATTGGCGTCGACACCGCCGGTCAGCACCTTGCCCGATGAGGGCACAACCGTGTTGTAGGCGCGGGCCAGACGGGTGATCGAGTCAAGCAGAATGACGACGTCACGCTTGTGCTCAACCAGACGCTTGGCCTTCTCCAGCACCATTTCTGTCACCTGAACATGACGGGTCGCGGGCTCATCGAAGGTGGACGACACGACTTCGCCGCGTACGGAGCGGGCCATGTCAGTCACTTCTTCCGGGCGCTCATCAATAAGCAGAACGATCAGGAAGACGTCAGGATGATTCGCACTGATGGATGAGGCGATGCTCTGCAGCATCACGGTCTTACCGGTGCGCGGCGGTGCCACAATCAGGGCGCGCTGACCCATGCCGATGGGGGCCACGAGATCGATCACACGCGGTGTGTAATCACGCTGGTCTTTTTTGCCCTTGCCGGTCGGCTGCGGCTCCGGAGCCCCTGCCTGCTCGACTTCCATACGCAGACGACGCTCGGGATAGAGCGGCGTCAGATTGTCGAAATTGATGCGTTGACGGACGGAATCAGGCTCTTCGAAATTGATCGAATTGACCTTGAGCAGTGAGAAATACCGCTCTCCATCGCGCGGGGCGCGGATCTGCCCCTCGACCGTATCACCGGGACGCAGACCGAAGCGGCGCACTTGGGCGGGAGAGATATAGATATCATCCGGACCAGGAAGATAGTTGGCCTCGGGAGAGCGGAGAAAGCCGAAACCGTCAGACAGGATCTCGAGCGTGCCTTCACCGTAGATGGCCTGATCATTATCCGCCAAAGTCTTGAGAATGGCGAACATGATGTCCTGCTTGCGCATTGAAGACGCATTCTCGATTTGCAGCTCTTCAGCATAGGCCAGCAAATCGGCAGGGGATTTTTTCTTGAGTTCAGCAAGATGCATGAAAAGCGCCTTAGATGGGCTATAGTCCACTGCCCGGGAGACGGAACCGTATCCGTGACAGATGATCGATCGCGAAAGAATGCTCCGTCAGATGGGCCGCAGAATGGGCCCGACGATGAGCGAAGACGAAAGGTCTTGAGAGAGGCCGCGATACAATGGAAGCATGCGGCTCTTGCTTTCTATCTTAGTGAGAAACGGCGCTTTGTGTCAACAGTCCTGATCAGCGGCGCCAGGGCTTCATCATGTACTCGCCTGAGCTTTTCTCCCCTTCACCCAGACCAGGCAGAAGAAACAAGAGGGGCTGAGCCTTTACCGTCTCACTATAGGCACCCGAAATCAGGGCCGGACCACATATACCACTCAGATGCAGCGTGGCAGGCAATGCAATGTCGACATAACAGGGCACTGCAGTATCTGCCCTGTCTGATTCAAGCAGACGGCCCGTGAGGGGGGCGGCCTGAAGAGGCCGGTTCTCTGCGTCAAGTGCAACAAACTCGCCTGCGATCTTCAGACCATCAAGATGATAACCGATCAGCACATGGGTGGGCTGTCGGCCCTGATAGCCGGCGGGCTGGCGAAAGCTGAGAGGAAAATCACTGGCGCCCTCAAATTCAAGCGGCTCCTGCACCAGACGATCAAGCATTGTCTGAGCCTGTTGCGTGTCAGGGTGCATAACGGAACTTGCGAGAGCTGGAGACGCAATCGACACAAAAGCGAGAAAGGAACAAGACACTGCGAACCGGTTCACGATGAACGATCTCCAAACCATCCCCGGTGCCAGAAAATGAACAAGGGCAGCAGCACCGAAAAAGCCATGAGGCCTAACGCATAATAATAGCCATAATGCCAGTCGAGTTCCGGCATGATCTTGAAATTCATACCATAAATTCCCGCGAGCAGGGTCGGGGTAATGCCGACGAAGCTGACCACAGTCAGCAGCTTCATGCCGTCATTCTGGTCTATACTGATAAAACCGAGTGTGGCATCCAGCAGAAACTGCACTTTCAGCGTCATTTGAGCCACATAGTCATTCAGTGACGCGACATCTCGCCCCAGAATGCGCAGACGCGTCTGCAGCGCTTCACGAAATTCGAAATAGCGCGCATCGCCCAGAAACATGCCGATGCGATCAACCCCCAGGAGACTCTCCCGGATAGAAGAAGTCAGATCACCGCTCTCGCCAAGCTGCCTGAGAGTCTGGCGCAGAACATCGGCATTACGGACACGACGATTGGGACGCCGATTGGCGAAAACCGTTCGTGAGATCGCATCAAGCGTGCGACCGGCATTCTCCAGAACATCCGCCAGCCGGTTCACGATGATCTCCAGCAGATGGATCGCCAGCTCAGGTACATCAGACAAGGCAAAATCGACATCATTGGCCGCGAGATCGCGACTCATGGTTTCGAACGCCGTGTAGTTCGCATAACGTAGCGTGATCAGCCATGTGGGAGAAACGACTATACCTACGGGGTAAGTGGTCAGTCGCCCATTGATCAGGCGCACAAGGGGTGTGGAGAGATAGATAACATCACCCCGACGATAATGGCGTGACGAACTCTCGATCTCCTCAAGCGCTTCACGACGTGGCAGAGACAATCCCGTCACGGTCTCGGCAAGATGGATCTCTGCCTCGCTGGGTTCGACAAGATCAAGCCAGGCAACATTCCTCGCATCCTCGACGGCAAGAATTTCATGAACGGGGCGCCCCACCGGATGCGCTAGAAACATCGAACCTTCCTCTCCGGCTCCATCCTCTCTTCCCTGCGGGGCGGGGAATGGACGTTACGCCGCCCCTCTGGTATCGCAGAAACCCGCTTGCCGTGTCGATCCATGCCTCAAACAGGACAATTCGCATGAGTTCTGAAGTTTCTCCCCGTCTCAACAGCCTGCGTAACGGCCCCGATCAGCGCGGTCGTTTCGGCACGTTCGGGGGGCAGTTCGTTGCCGAAACCCTCATGCCGCTGGTACAGGATCTGGCCAATGCCTATCAGGCAGCCAAAGCCGACCCGGGCTTTCGACAGGAACTCGATTACTACTTCCGAGACTATGTCGGCCGCCCCAGCCCGCTCTGGCATGCAAAACGCCTGAGTGAGGAGCTGGGTGGTGCAAAGATCTATCTCAAGCGTGAAGAGCTGAATCATACGGGCTCGCACAAGCTCAATAATGTCATGGGCCAGATCCTGCTGGCGCGACGCATGGGCAAGACACGTATCGTGGCCGAAACAGGTGCGGGACAGCATGGCGTGGCGACAGCAACCGTCTGCGCGCTGTTCGGGCTGAAATGCACCATCTATATGGGCGCAGTCGATGTCGAACGGCAGAAGCCCAATGTGTTTCGTATGCATCTTCTGGGCGCTGAGGTGCACCCTGTAACTGCGGGATCCGGCACGCTGAAAGATGCCATGAACGAGGCCATGCGCGACTGGGTGGCCAATGTGCATGATACCTATTTTCTGGTCGGCACGGTCGCGGGACCGCACCCTTACCCGGAGATGGTACGCGACTTCCAGTCGATTATCGGCATCGAAACACGCGAACAGATCCTGACTGTCGAGAACCGCCTGCCTGATGTTCTGGTCGCAGCCATTGGTGGTGGCTCCAATGCCATGGGCCTGTTCCATCCTTTCCTTGACGATGAATCGGTCAAGATGATCGGTGTTGAGGCTGCCGGCCATGGACTGGATAGCGGCCTGACAGCAGCCTCCATATCGCGCGGGCGTTCAGGCGTTCTGCATGGTAACCGTACCTATCTGCTTCAGGATGAGTTCGGTCAGATTGCCGAGGCGCATTCGATCAGTGCGGGCCTGGATTATCCCGGCATCGGGCCGGAGCATTCCTGGCTCAATGATATTGGACGCGTGGAATATGTCGGCGTGACCGACAAGGAGGCGCTTGACGCCTTCCAGCTTCTGACCCGCACCGAGGGTATTATTCCTGCCCTTGAATGCGCCCATGGCCTGGCTCAGGTCATGAAAATTGCCCCGAGCATGACGCCGGATCAGATCATTGTTCTCAACCTGTCCGGTCGTGGCGACAAGGATATCTTCACCGTCGCTGACCATCTGGGAGTGTCACTGTGAGTCGCATCAAGGCCCGTTTCGAATCACTCAAGGCCGAGGGGCGCAGCGCGCTCATTCCCTATCTTCAGGCCTATGACCCCGACCTCGAAACCTCTCTTGCCCTGCTCAAGGGCATGCCTGCCGCCGGAGCCGATCTGATCGAAATTGGCGTGCCTTTTTCGGACCCTTCTGCCGACGGACCGACCATTCAGGCGGCAGCTTTGCGCGGGCTGAAAGCCGGAGCAACACTCGCAGGTGTGCTCGCCATGGTTCGCGCCTTTCGTCAGAACGACAGCGACACACCTATTATCCTGATGGGTTATGTCAATCCGATCGACAGCTATGGTCCGGCACGATTTTGCGTTGACGCTGCTGAGGCCGGTGTCGACGGTCTGATTATCGTCGATCTACCCAAGGAAGAAAGCGACCTGCTTTCTGCTGATGCACAGAAAAACGGCCTCGATATCATTCAGCTCGTGGCGCCGAACACACCGGATGAACGCCTGCCCTATCTGCTCGATACGGCTTCTGGCTTCATCTACTATGTCAGCATCACCGGCATCACAGGCACCCGTACGGCAAGCCACGATGAACTGGCAGCAGCACTGCCACGCCTGCGCGCCGCAAGCTCCCTACCTGTCGCCATAGGTTTTGGCATACGCACGGCAGAACAAGCCGCCCGGGCCGCGTCAGTCGGGGATGCTGCTGTTGTCGCTTCGGCTCTCATTGCGACACTGGCCAGCACACTTGAAAATGGCAAGGCAAGCTCTGCTACAATTCCTGCTGTTCTGGATCAGCTTGCCGACATTGCAAGAGCCGTACGTGGAACATGAGAAAGGGGGCGTTCATCGCCCCCACTGTCCGCATTCCTGAACTGAAAGAGAAGCTTTCAGCAAATGCGGGACTACTTGCCGACTTTCTTGAGCGAAAGACCAAAAGCCAAAGCGGAAACCCCCCCGAAAATCAGCTCGATGGCAATAAACGTTCCAATCAGCCACAGCCCTGACCAGGGCAGGGTGACAAAAACCAGCACCCCCGTCAGAAGCGCTATGATCGCACTGAGCAACAAGGTCCACCAGTTGGCTACATAGCGATGGCCAGCTGCCCAGAGCCCACGCATAATCCCCGAAGCCATCAGACACCCCGCCAGAAACGCCGTGATGAAGACCGATCCCGTTGCAGGCTCCTGAATCAACAGAATGCCTCCCAGCACATAGAGAAAGCCCATCACGGCCGTAATCCAGAAGCGCGAGCCCTCAACTGTGCGATGCGCGAAGCTCTGGACCAGATATGCCACACCCGAGAGAATCAGCAGGAAACCGATTACAATGACGCTCGCGAGAGTTGTCACAACCGTATCAAGAAAAGCGATCCCACCCAGCACAAGGAGTACCACCCCCATACCGATAAACCAGTTGGGTTTAAGCTGAGGATTCATCGGAGGAAGTTCGGGGAAATTGCCAAAACCAGCCATATCTGCATTCCTTTCTTTTTGATTATGACGCACCACCCTTCTACCGGGACGCACCTCGCACTTGTGAATTATCTGTTATCCGCCTGCGGACCCTGATCTGTGTTTCACGTGAAACATCCTTGAAGCCTCTTGGGAAACGGTGTTTCAGGCAAGCTGCATAGACTTTCCTGTCCGGCATTTGCTGATCAGGCCTGTAGCATTCCCCACAGGAGAGCGGTCACGGTGATTGTCACGTTTGCATCATGACAGTATTGAACAGGATATGAGCGCAGATCTCTTCCGAAACCGTCTCTCCGGATTGCTGTCACGATGGAGCCATTCTCCTGACAACGCTATCACAGGTGGTAAAAATCGCCCGATTCTTGAAGACTTCGCTGATATTTCACCCACGGGAAAAATTATCGGGAAACTGGGGGCGCTCCATGCCTGCCTGCGCCTTGCTGGCGTTGTCGTGTGGGTGCCGCTCTCGGTAGGGTTCGAAGCGCTTCTCCTGCCAATACCTGGCGTCCTGAAAATACGCTGGACACGTGTCATCTGGGGTGTGCTGTGTAGATTGCTTGATCTGGATATCAAGATGATCGGCCAGCCAGTCGGCACGGTCGGAGGAAAAAAGGGGCGCGCGCGCGGTGAGCGCCCGATCATTTACGTGGCCAATCATTCCTCCTGGCTCGATATTCCGGTTCTCGGTACGAAGATCTATTCTGTTTTCGTTGCCAAAGGCGATATCGAGCGCTGGCCCATAATGGGACTGGTCTCCAAAATCGGCCGCACAATTTTCGTCAGTCGAAACAGAAGTACGACAGGTCGGGAACGCGATGAAATGATCACACGCCTTGCCACGGGTGATAATCTTATTCTGTTTCCTGAAGGTACCTCATCTGACGGATCTCGTGTGCTCCCGTTCATGTCAACATTCTTCGCCATCGCCAAACTGCCACGCCTGCCCAAGAATGCTCCGGCACTCGATATGCCCTCCTACCCGGCAGGGCTCACCCCTCTCATCCAACCCATTTCCCTTGTCTATGACCGTCTTGAGGGACTGCCTGTCACTCGGACGAACCGCGCTGTCTTTGCCTGGTATGGTGATATGGATCTCGGTCCGCATGTCTGGCAATTTCTGAAAAGACGCAAGAAGCGCGCTACAATCCTCATGCATCCACCTTTGGCACCAGAGGATTTTCCAAGCCGCAAGGCGCTGGCCAATGCCGCATGGAGCGCAGTGGCTTACGGCGCTGCAGCGTTGCGCCAGAACAGCGATACAGTGTCAGGGTGGCAGCCTCTGGACAGCCGCGCCACAGCCGACGCCCAGAATACGGGAGCGGAATGTCCCGCTCAGAAGTCGATTTCCGTGGTTGCGTGATAGGTTCTCGGTAACCCGGCAACAGTCGAATTTGTGGCATTTGCTGCACCATTGATCGAACTTGGATAAACCGAAGCCCAATACTGCTTGTCGGTGACGTTCGACACGCCAAAACGTATAACAACCGGCACCTGATAAACGTGAAAACCATAACGCGCGCCAAGATCAAGAGTCGTAAACCCTGACGCAAAACTGTAATTGGCAACGTCCGCAGCACGACGCCCCATGACATGCAGGCTGGCATTCACGGCCACATTCCTCATCCAGCCCGGGTGGTAATCCAGCAACAGATTGGCCTGTACAGGCGCAACTCCGACAACCTGCTTGCGCGACGTAAGGAGTGTACCGGTTGCCCCGGTCTGGGCATCCAGCCAGGTAACACCGCCAAACAGACTCACCGCTTTCGTGACACGCCCGGCAATCTGCCCTTCCACTCCATAATTGCGCTGTTGCCCCGCCTCGCGATACAGACCGGTAGCTGGATCAGTGAACGCAAAACCGCGCGTCATACGAAATCCCGCCGCACTTACCATCAGATCCGGTACGGGACGGTATTTCACACCCAACTCGTATTCCTCCGAGCGGAGAGGCGACAGAACCTGATTGGCATTTGAGCTTGATATGGGCGCCACAGGTCCGGCCTGAACCGCCCTGCCCCAGGTGCCATAGAGACTGGTACTAGAATCGACGTGATAGATGATGCTGGTCATGGGCGTGAAAACTGCACCGACATGATAACGCGCCGTCGTGACGCCCTGGCTATTGCTGCTGCCCGTATCAAGCCAGCTCCAGGCCAGTGTTCCCATGATCGACAAGTGGCGGGTCAGTGCAACTGTATCGTCGGCCAGCAACGACTGAGAGGTGATAGACGCCGACTGGTACCGCCCGGAGAAATAGGGTTGTGTGCCAGAGAATGTGACAGGGGCACCTATGCGAGCCGTACCGAGCACCATATTGGCGCCCCTGGTAGGGTTGAATGTGTCCATGCTGTACCCGTTCGAGCCAATCACCACACGGTGGATAAAAGGCCCTGTCCGGAATCGACCATTCGCATAAGCCAGATTTGACCAGACACGAAAATCATTGGCCGTCGTGGCAGCAGCAATGCTTGTACGATAATGACCTGCCGAGTCTGTCAAAGTATTGGTAACCGAAAACACATTGCGCCAGGCATCCTGGTACAATCCGCCAAGCGTCAGCGACCAGTCATCGTTGAAATGGTGGATAAGCTTGGCCAGAACCGTATTGGTCGAAGCGTTGTAACCTGCGAAATCCTGACCATAGCCTTTGCGCGAAAGATCAGGCGCCGCAGGCAGGGCCAGCCCCGTTGCATAGGAAAATCCGCCAGCATAACCACGCTGTGCATAGCTGTACTGGCTTGCATCAATCTGAAGCTGCGTTCTGGAATCCAGATTCAGGTCGAAAGCGCCACTAATCAGGTTGCGTCGAAGATGGGTTTCCGGTGCATAGGTCGTACCAGACTGATTAAGCATCGTCACGCGATAGCCAAACCATCTGCTCTTTCCGATACGGCCCGAAGCATCGAACGACTCCATCAGGGCCTGCGCTGAATCGACGCCCATGACCACCCTTTCCCTGGGATGATCGGTCGGCCGGTTGAGTGTGTAATCAAATGTCCCGGCCGGATTCTGTGGGCCGTAAAGCGCTCCTGACAAACCATTCAGCACCTGAAGTGAATCGAACTGTTCGGCGGCATAGGGCGTGGTAATGACCATGTTCAGACCATCAAGACGCGAATTGGCAATCACATCAGCCTCAAACCCGCGCGACTGTGGTCGACTTGTATTGGGGTCTCCGCGCATCTCCAGCTGTACGGAAGGCAGATACTGGGCCAGATCATTCACATTGCGTGCCTGCTGATTCAGAATCACATCGCGCGGCACAATCATGACTGAAAATGGCGTATCGAGCAGGGAGCGGGTTCCAAGAGGACCGAGAGATACCTCGTGCCGACCGTAATCAGCCATTATTCCCGCTGCCTGACGTCCACGTACAAGAATACGCTCATCCGGTTTGTCGGCTTTTCCTGTTATGCTGGCAAAACAGCTGCCTCCTGAAAAGACGGATACACAGAAGAAAAACAGACTGCGCCGATAGATGCAGAACAAGGAGAAAAGAGTCATGACTCGTTTTCACAACAAAATGAGTTATCTGTCACGCCAGGTTCTACGACAGGGATATCTTGTACAGCCAGTCTTATCACCAGCGCGCCTCAAACCAGTACTTCCACATGACTTAATTGCATGCCATGGGCCGGTTGCCCCCTTTTCGGATAGACAGACATAGGGCAACCTGACGTCCTTGGATCTTCCATACCAGGAAAACGATCCGATAGCTCCCAGTTTCGACTGACACCCAAGAAGGACAAGAACGTTCCCATGGTTTCGAGAATAACGCGTATGACCCGTCGTTTTCTGGGCCCCGCACTGACTGCCCTTCTCCTGTCGGCATCAGCCCTGACGGCCACCCCCAGGCACGCAGCCGCGCAGGCCGTGATCACGGGCAACCAAAACATGAATGCGACGGTCGAAACCGTCGATATGCAGACCAGAACCATCCTCCTCCGTGATCAGAAAGGCGGTCTCCTTACGCTTACCATCCCGAAGGATGCCAAGAATCTGCCTCATCTCGAAGCGGGTGATCATATTTCCATGCGGTTCTTCCAGACCATGGCCGCTGATATTGCCGCCCCTGGCAGCCCGCTTCCTGAATCGACGGTTTCATCCGCCAAAGGCCACGCAAAGCGCCACCCTCATGGCACGCTCGTCTCGTTCCAGCGTCAGCGCGTCAAAGTCGTGGCTGTCGATGCGGCTGCCCACAAGGTAACAGTCATCGACCATGCTGATATCACACGCACCGTAACTGTCAGGCAAAAGGCCCTGTGGCCTTTGCTCAGCACGCTCAAGATCGGCGATGATGTCGATGTCACGACCATGGACGCCGTGTCTTTCTCGGTGCTTAACCGCACGGTCAGCGGCGATGTCTCCGTGACGGAAAATACCGGCGACCAGGCCAAACCCGCCGGGAACTGAAAGCTTTCCGGAGCTTTTTTCCCTGAACACGCGAAAGGGTCCGCCCTTTCGCGCTACCTTCGAATCGATCAGCGCCCCAGCCCCCCCCCCCCCCCGGGCGGGGGTTCCCGCAGGGTTTTTCCCCCCCGGCGGCTGCCGGGGCCGGGCGCCCAAAAGGGCGCGGGGGGGGGAGAGGGGGGGGGGGCGCAAAAGCCCCCAA
>Ga0157360_1000155_pt1 | contig 33162 bp, 34 predicted proteins | sample AttlaeALBM1_FD_111483 | JGI IMG/M metagenome (GOLD analysis project Ga0157360, IMG submission 111483) | Fungus gardens microbial communities from leaf cutter ant in Ribeirão Preto, State of São Paulo, Brazil - Atta laevigata ALBM1 | ecosystem: Host-associated > Fungi > Mycelium > Unclassified ...
AGGCGCGGTAAGCGTTAACGCATCAACAAGCTCCCCGCCAACCCATGCCCCTGTCGCAATGCCAATATTAAAGATGCCGACATAAAGGGCTGCGGCTATCTCAACGGCGTCGGGAGCGGCTTTCATCATCCAGGTCATCAGCCCGACGGAGAGCCCACCGTATGCCAGCCCCCAGAAAATCAAAATCGCCCCGCCGCCCATGACCGTCTGCCCTGCGCTCAGAAAAAGCACCGGCGTTACGGCCAGAGCAGTTGCCACCACCATCAGCGTGCGCGTGGTATTGCGGGCAGCGCCAATCCCCACAAGAAAATTACCTATAATACCCGCGATACCGTACGCGAAGAGGATCGCCCAAATCCACTGGGTATGGAATCCGGATACAGAGATCAACAGCGGGCGTACGAAGGTAAAAGCCGCAAAATGGCTGGTTACCAGCAACAGTGTCAGGAGCAAACCTGCCACTAATGTGCGGTTGGTAAGTTGCGCAATGAACTGGCCGACCTTCGCGGAGGCAGCAACAGGCAGCGGCGGGATAACAGCAAGATGCAGCACCAGTACCAGCGTGCTAAAAAGCGCCATGCCGCCAAAAGCCCAACGCCACCCGATTGCATCGCCAATGAATGCCCCCAGTGGTACGCCGAGTACCGATGCGGCCGCCACACCGCCGAAGATAATCGATGTCGCCAGGCCAACCGATTTTTCCGGCACCAGGCGCGCCGCCAGACCACCCGCGATAGCCCAGATTCCGCCCATGCATAAGCCAACAAGGGCTCGTGCCATCAGCATCATGGTCAGGCTGGATGCTAGCGCCGAGGCCAGGTTCGCCACTATCAGCAGCGCCAGCAGACCACACAGTATCAAACGCCGATCGATGCCCCCCGACGCAATCACCACGAAGGGCGCGAATAACGCAGCAAGCAGCGCGGGCAGAGAGATCACCAGCCCCGCACTGCCTGTGGTGACAGAGAGGGTCGCGGCGATGGAGGTCAGCAACCCTACCGGCAGCATTTCCGTCGTCACTACAGAGAAGGTTGCCAGACCCACCGCAAGAACCGGCGTCCATAAACTGCGAACCTGCGTCGCGCCTGAGAAAGTACTCATTATGCAGTTCCTTATGTGAGCGCCCTGTCAGGCGCAATGATCCTGATTACGCAAGGTGAAATGGGTCAGAGATGCTATCAGCAACACAGCAATGCCCGCACAGAGGGCAACGGAGAATCCCTGTCGCGCTCCGCCGCTGTCCACCACCTGACCGGCTATAGCTGCGCCCAATGCAACGCCGATATTCAGCCCGGCGAGCAGCCAGGTCATGCCTTCTGTAAGCTGATGTTCTGATACCTGCCGCTCAACAAGCGACATGGCGACAATCATTGTGGGAGCAAAGAAGAGACCCGCCACCAACACGGCGACGGTCAGGGCGGTGAGGTTAGCCACGAAAAGCAAAGGAACGGTGGTTGCTGCGGTTGCCAGCCCGCCCAGCCATAACAGGCGGCTGAGAGGGGTTTTTAAGCGTAACGAACCGAACAACAACCCGGCCAGGCAAGAGCCAACGGCATATGCGGCTAAAATCAGGCTGGCCGCCGCCGGGTGCCCCCACTCTCCGGCGTAAGCAATGCTGACAATGTCGACGGTGCCGACAATCATCCCCATTCCCATCATCAGCAGAGCCAGCAGCCTTACGCTTTTCATGCCAATGACTGAACCCTCTGCCGCCGTGGCGCGCGACGTTGTCACCGTTGGCGGTTCCGTGCCACGCAGGATCACCAGGGCGAAAACGCCCGAAAAGAGCAAAAGTACAGCCAGCAGTAGGCCTGCCTGCGGAAACAACATAATGGAGAGGGCGATAGAGAGAGGCGCGCCCATGATAAAGGTCAACTCATCAAGCACCGTTTCAAGGGAATAGGCTGTCTGCAGTCGCGGATCGCTCCGATAGAGCGCCGTCCAGCGCGCTCTTATCATGGCTGATATGCTGGGCATAAATCCGGCAAGAAAGGCCCCCGGAAACAGCACCCAACTGGTCACGTTCCAGTGAGAGCCGACAATCAGAATGAAAAAGCCGGCAATGCTGATCGCGGTCGCCAGAGGTAAAACGCGGGATTGCCCATAGCGGTCAACATAACGAGAGATCTGCGGTGAGAGCAGCGCGTAGGCCAGCACAAACGTGGCGGCAATTGCGCCCGCCACGCCAAAGGTGCCCTGCTTTTGCGAAAACAGCGTGATGATGCCGATGCCCGCCATCGGCAATGGCAGTCTCGCAAGCAGGCCAGCCGCCGTAAAACGGCCGGTTCCAGGGACAGAAAAAAGGTCTCGATAGAGCGTTGCCATCTCATTCTCCGGTAGCATTTGCTTGCCACAACGCCGTGGCAAAGGGACAATTCATACAAGGCGTATGAAAAACAATCCTATATTCATACGCTGCGTATGTAAACAATCATTCATTGCGTATGTAAAGGAAAAATCATGGTCCGCCGTACCCGTGCCGAGATGGAAGAGACAAGAGCGACATTGCTGACAACTGCCCGCCAATTTTTTAAAGAGCATGGCTTCGCTGAAACCTCAATGGATGATCTGACTGCTCAGGCTGGGCTGACGCGCGGTGCGCTCTATTATCACTTCGGGGATAAAAAGGGCTTACTGGCCGCGGTAGTAGAGCAAATTGATGACGAAATGGATCAACGCCTACAAGAGATTTCAGAGAGTGCGGCCGATCCGTGGGAGGGTTTTTGCAGCCGTTGCCGGGCCTGCCTTGAGATGGCGCTGGAGCCTGAGTTTCAGCGCATTATGTTGCGCGATGCAAAAGCCGTGCTGGGCGGTTTCTCCCCTGAGTCACAACGCCATTGCGTGCAATCCATGCAGGCCCTGATCCGCGATCTCATTCAGCAGGGCGTGATTGAAGAGGCCGATCCGGAGGGGCTGGCTTCGCTGATTTACGGAAGCCTGGCTGAAGCCGCGTTCTGGATTGCCGATAGCGATGAAAGCGATACGCGCCTCGCGCAAGGCATTGCCGCGCTGAATCTGCTGCTTCGCGGATTACGGCCAGTTAAATAGCGTGCGTATCGAGTCATAAAAGAGCTGCTGCGAAGAGTATGTCTGGGTGCTGACGTTTCAAACTGCATAAAAAAGCCAGCCAGATCCAGTGGGGGTTAATGGCGTGCAGATAGTGATAATGTTCAGTTCCCCAACATCATATTGGCAGGTGTGAGCGTGAACACTTCAGCGATACATGAATGGCGCATGAACGATTTTCTGATTAGTACAGACAAAGAAAAACTGGATATACCGGCAGTGCACCACTATTTGACGAGATCCAAATGGGCAAAAGGTATCGATATTGAAACCGTCACGGTTTCAGTTGCAAACAGTCTTAACTTTGGGCTTTATCGCCACGAAACCCAGATAGGGTTTGCTCGCATGGTAACGGATCACGCGACTTTCGCTTACCTGTGTGATGTCTATGTCCTGGAGGAGCACCAGGGCGAAGGGTTAGGAAGATGGCTTATGGAATCTATTCATCGTCATCCGGTGTTTGAAAAGCTTCGTACAATCGTGTTATTCACCACAACCGCGCCATGGCTTTATGAAAAGTTTGGCTATCAGCCGGTAAATCAGCAAAATTACACATGGTCCATTAGCCGGCCTGATATCTACAGCCAAAAAGTTGAATAACATTAACGTAAAACAAAGCAGCCGGGCACCCAGTGAGGGATGCCCGAAGAGTTACAGGCCCAGCGCGGATAATCCCGGATGATCGTCCGGACGACGCCCCAGCGGCCAGTGGAACTTCCGCTCGCTCTCTTTGATCGGCATGTCATTAATACAGGCATAGCGGTGGTGCATCAGCCCATCTTCCCCAAACTCCCAGTTTTCATTGCCGTAGGAGCGAAACCAGTTCCCGGAGTCATCGCGCCACTCATAGGCATAGCGAACAGCGATGCGATCGCCATCAAAGGCCCACAGCTCCTTGATCAGACGGTACTCAAGCTCCTTTTTCCACTTACGCTCAAGAAACGCCCTCGCCTCTTCACGATTATTGGCAAACTCTGTCCGGTTGCGCCATTGGGTATCCAGAGAGTAAGCAAGCGACACTTTTTCGGCGTCGCGGCTGTTCCAGCCATCTTCAGCAAGCCTGACTTTCTCAAGGGCTGACTCGCGGGTAAACGGCGGCAGTGGCGGACGAGTGTGTGAATCAGACATGGTAGTGCCTCCAGAATAAGTGGATAGATCGGTGAGTGTTGCATCTTTGGAACAGAGATCCCGGCTACGGGATCTGTTTCAGTAATAGCTGAGCGACCTCTCTTGCATCATCGGCGGCGCGGTAGTCGCCCATTACGCGCGACATGGTGATAGCGCCTTCAATCAGGATCAGTAACTGTCTGGCCAAGGGTAATGGCTGCGGCGTATTTAACTGCCCGGTAAGCTCAAGCAGATAGTCGAGCAGTTTCTGTTTGTGCAGCCTGGCAATTTGACGAACCGGATCGTCCGGATTCCCCACTTCGCCCGCGGTGTTGATAAACGCGCAGCCGCGATAGCCTTCCGATTCGAACCAGCGTTTAAGCACGGTAAAGATATTTAGAATGCGCTCGCGCGGCGTCTGTGCTTTGTCGCACTCACGCCTGAACCACGCCATCCAGCGTACGTCACGCGCATTAAGCGCCGCGGCAGCCACTTCATCCTTATTGGTGAAATGGTGATAGATACTTTTTCGCGCTACGCCGGACGTCTTCACCAGCAGATCCATCCCGGTGGCATGAATACCGTTCTGATAGATAAGCTCTTCAGCGGTTGCGAGAATTTTCTCGCGTGTATTGGTTATGTTTTTGTTCATGGGCTGATGGTAGAACGATCGTTCTACCTTGGTCAAGCTATTACTTTTATCCTTTTTGTTTATTACGCGGGGAGACAGATAAAGGGCTTTTGAATCAAAGATAAAGAAGCGGAAAGAAGTGGAAAGCACAAGCGACAGGCGCAAGAGAGTAAAAAGCCGACCCCACAGAGTCGGCTTTTTTTATGTCAGAGCTTAAAGCTGCCCACCACGTTTTCGAGCTGGACGGTTTGCTCTTCCATCGATTGCGCGGCGGCCGCCACCTCTTCCACCAGCGCGGCATTCTGCTGCGTGGCGCTATCGAGCTGATTGATGGCGATATTGATCTGCGCAATCCCGCGACTCTGCTCATCACTGGAAGAGCTTATCTCTGAGATCAGCACGCCCACGCTTTCAACTTTTTCCATCAGGCCATCCATCGTGGTGCCCGCCTGACGAACCTGTCCGCTGCCCTGCTCAATGCTGCTCACCGACTCTTCAATCAGTTTTTTGATCTCCTGAGCCGAGCGGGCGCTGCGCTGCGCCAGGGAGCGAACTTCACTGGCCACTACCGCGAACCCACGCCCATGCTCACCTGCTCTTGCCGCCTCAACAGCGGCGTTGAGCGCCAGAATATTCGTCTGGAAGGCAATGCCATCAATCACACTGATGATGTCCACCACTTTAGCGGAGGAGCTATTGATGTTATTCATCGTTGAGACAACGTTGTTGACCACGCTGGCGCCTTGTTTCGCCGCCTCTGAAGCCTCTTTCGCCAGCCTGTTCGCCTGCAAGGCGTTCTCTGCATTGAGGCGCACGGTGCTGGTCAGCTCTTCCATCGACGCTGCCGTTTCCACGATCGAGGCAGATTGATCTTCGGTGCGCGAAGAGAGGTTAAGGTTACCGCTGGCAATCTGGCGCGACGCCGATGAGATCGCCAGCGTACTACTTCCTACCTGCTGCATCAGCTCATTAAGGAAGGCAATAAACTTATTGAAGTTGTTGATAACGGCATTAAATTCCGGGCTCTTGCTCTGCGCAAGACGCTGCGTCAAATCCGCACCGCCGCTGGAGAGCGCTTCAATATTGCGATTGAGCAGCGTCACGTTATGGAAAATATTGCGCACGATAATCATCATGATCACCACGATAAGAATTCCGATAATCGCCTGGACGATGGTGAGCTTGGTCATAATCGCGTCAGAGATACTTACCAACTGACTGCCCGGAATATCCACCGCCATAAACCATGGGCTGCCGCTGATGGGCAGAACGAATAGCGAATGCGCACCATCTTCACCGTCATAGCTACCGCGCACTTCCGTTGTTTTATTCTGGCCTAACAGGCTCATTAATGGCGCTGCCGCCGGAATACCGAGATCGCGGACGTTCGAGAGCGCAGGTTTATTTTGTACGGATGAGCCGTTACCGACGATTTTGCCGTCCGCTTCAACAATCAGCACACTGCCATCCACCGCTTTGCCCATGTCGACAGCCAGCTGATTAAAGAAGCCCAGCGTCACGTCGATGGTCGCTACGCCCCAGACTTTGCCGTCCTTCCAGATCGCCATTGCACAGTTAGTGCGCGGCTGCGGGCTAGCCGCATCCTGGTAGGCTTTCGCCCACGCACACTCCCCTTTCGGCGCACTCATGCCATCTTTATACCAGGGTTGCTCCCAATATTTTGCTGATTCCGGCTGGTTCCACACGGTGTTGACTTGCAGAGTGCCGCCGCCGTCACGAGCATAGAAAGTGCTGAATTTATCCCTGGCCGGATCGCGCTGACCGGGTAGCGGCCAAATTCCACCGCCAAATACGTTCAAATCACCATACTGGTTAACCAGGCGCGGTAATAATTGGTCGATTTGCTCACTTTGCAGACCGACAACAAGCTCAGTGATTGAACGTTGCTGAGCCTTAACACGGTTCATCTGCTCTTTAATCGCATTACTCTGTAATTGGACCGTTGCCTGAATATTTTTGGTTTCGGTTTCAATAATCTGCGGGGAGACGAATTGCTTGATAATGATATAGGTAACAATCAGTAAAATAACGAAAAAGCTTATCAGTAGCAGGCCTATTCGGCCCTGGGTAGTTTTCCATGTCATATTAGCGGCGCTCGTTTGGGTGGATATTCGATTTAATATCGTCATTTCGTTGAAATGCTTTAATTCACCCTGCGCACTATTTCATTTCGAAGCACATTTATTCTGACAAAATATTTTTCCAGGAAAAAATGTTATTTCGATCACATTTTGTAAGTGTATTTTAAGAATTTAGCCGCGAATAAGCAGCCGAACCTGCTTACCCCGATAACTCACATAATGTTGAAAGTCGAAGCCAAAACGCTCGGCTAAATAGTTGGAGCGTTTATTCTCTTCAGCAATAATGCAGCACACTGGAGAAGCGAATGTTTCGTCGGCCCATGATAAAACTGCCGCCAGCGCTTCAGAGGCATAGCCTTTGCCACGTACTTCCGGCATCAGTGTCCAGCCCGCTTCGGGGTATTCCAGCTTCGGCGTGGTATCGCGATGCGCATCCTGAAAGCCAAACGCACCAGCATAAAGGTTTGTCGCTTTTTCAAAGACCGCCCAGTAGCCATACCCTAGCGCCTGCCAGTGCCCGATATAACGTAATAAGCGCGCCCAGACCATCTCTGCCGTAGGGATCTCGCCACCGCTTATTTTTGCCATTTCCGGAGTCGACCAGCAGGCCATGAGTGCCGGGAAATCATCGAGGGTAAACTGCTTTAAAATCAGGCGCTCTGTTTCAATGCGCGGTGCTTGCTGGTGAGCCACGGTTGCCCCTTATATTGGATTTATACTGTGGCTACGTTATCACCAAAGGCGAAACACCCACAACGAATTAACATTCCTGCAACAGCACGCTACCCTGATGTCCAGACGACTGCATCAATACGCAGGATGCCCGGATCTTTCTGCCCTCTCCGGCAGCGTGCTCTTCCCCTGCCCGAGTGTGCGTTGCATCATTACGGTATCGAGCCAGCGCCCGTGCTTAAATCCCACCGATCGCAGTGTGCCGGTCAGCGTGAAGCCCGCCGAGCGATGAAGAGCCAGTGAGGCCGCGTTTTCGCTGTTACCTACTACGGCAACGAGCTGGCGAAAGCCGCTGGCTTCGGCCCATGCCACCGCACGCGAGAGCAGTTTTTTGCCGATGCCTTGCCCCAGGCAGGCGGCATCGATATAGACAGAATCCTCAAGGGTAAACCGGTAGGCATGCCTTTCGCGGTAGCGCGCCAGATAGCAGTAACCGCGCACGATGCCATCGACTTCAGCGACAAACCAGGGCAGCCCTGAAGCCTGCAACCTCTTCAGGCGGAAGGCCATCTCTGCGTCATCGGGCGGTTGCGTTTCAAACGTGGCGCAGCCATGCAATACGTGGTATGCATAAATTTGTTGTATAGCCGGGATATGTCGTTCTTCTGCCTGAATTATTTCCATCAGTAAGGCTCCTTATTGCGTCTGTACAGAGACTATCCCCTGGCGATCATTTCAGACAGGCCGCCGGGCTTATTCGCAGCATAAGGAAAACTTTAGCATGACAAACCTCAACCTCGACCATCTGGCCACCTTCAGGCTGGTTATCAGCCGCGGCAGTTTCTCAAAAGCGGCGGAAGAGCTTGGCCTGTCGCAGCCGGCCGTCAGCCTTCAGATAAGGCAGTTGGAGCAGACGCTTCAGGTACGGCTTATTGAACGAACCGGTCGCGGGATCAAGCCTACCGCTGCCGGCGTGACGCTGTCTGAGCACTGCCTGAAAATAGAGGCGGCGGTAACAACCGCGGTGGAATCAGTCTCTCTGCATTCCGATGAGATAACCGGCACCGTAACCATCGGGACTGGCGCAACGGCCTGTATTCATCTTTTGCCCCACTTACTTCAGCAGCTGCGACAGACCCACCCCTTGCTGAAAATAAATGTGCACACCGGCAACACTTCAGACATTGTGCGCAGTGTGGAGGAGAACCGGATCGATATCGGCCTGGTCACACTGCCAGCAGCAGGCAAAAGCGTGAGCGTTAATCCGCTCTACAGGGATGAGTTTGTGGTCATCATGGAGGAGGATTTATCCGCGCGATCGATGAAAGCACTTTCTCCTGACCCTCTCTTGTCGCTGCCACTGATTATTTTTGAATCAGGAAGCGGAACGCGCGCGCTGATTGACGAATGGTTCCGGCACGCAGGCAAGCCAGCCAACCCGGTGATGGAACTTGGCAGTATCGAAGCGATCAAACGAATGGTGCGTTCGGGGTTGGGTTACAGCATCGTACCCCGCATCGCCGTAGCAGCCCCCGAAGAGTATGAAGGACTCAGCGTATACCCGCTGCTGCCCCCGCTTCAGCGAATCCTCGGCACCGTAATGCGCGAGGATCGGATCGTCAGCAGGGGCATGAACGAAGTGCTTAAAAGGCTCGATGAAACCCTTGTCAAAAAGGAGAGCTGATAAGCATCGCGCGGGCTGGCACGGCTATTTCTGGCGGGAGGTGAAAACCGTCATCACTGCCGCCGCAAGCAGATTTAGTGGCGCACCCCTGCATCGCTTATCAGTTCGGCGATGGCAGCCTGTATGGCTGGGAACTCCAGCGCGAGGGTAAAAAAGTGACCCACCAGCCACAGGGCCAGTGGGCGTTTGCTGACAGCTATATGGAAGCGAAGGCCGCGAGGCTCGGCCTGGGGTTGGCCTATGTTCCACAAGAGCTGGTCGCTGGTGAGTTGGCGCAAGGCAAGCTTATCCGGGTACTGCAGCCTTACAGCCAACGTCTGGACGGTTCGTTTCTCTACTATCCGCACCGCAATGTCTCGCCCGCTCTGCACGCGGTGATTGAAACATTGCGGATCTGACGATGCCAGCCGTGAAATCTGAACCGCGCTGGCATGATGAGTGGCTTTTAAAACGGTGGATATACCTCATTGAAGACAAACCAGCCCTTATAATCAGGGATACCAACCAGCTATGAGCGCGGGAAAGACTCAATTGCTAACGTTGGTACTGTGTTTACCAATAATAAATTACAGTTGAATGTTCCCGACTGAATCAGAAAAGAGGTTGTATGAAAGGGTCATGCCTGTGTGGAGCCGTTGCATTTGAATTGTCCGTTACGCCTTTACTGTTTTATCGCTGTCACTGTTCACTTTGCAGAAAGCAGAGCGGAACAGGGTATAACCTTGCAACGTTGGTTAAAGCCGGTGATTTTTTCTGGCTAACAGGAGAAAAGAGAATAACATCCTGGACAAAGCCAACCGGTTATCGCACAGATTTTTGCTCTTCATGTGGCTCTACCGTGCCTAACCCACTGCGCGACATGCCATATGTATGGATCCCGGTTGGCTTACTGGATGAGCGGCTGGATATGCAGTGTATCGGAGACTACTGCACCGATGATGCAATGCCCTGGGACCAAACGCGAGCCAATAACAACCATGCAGGCCCTGTAACCTCATTGGCCGACCTTTTAAAGAACCTTAAGCTTAGAGATTAGGTTTTAGAAATGGCTGGTGGTTTCTTATATAAAGCAACGTCTACTTCTGCAATATGGGTCTGCGCATTGTAAGAGAGCGGCGAGACTGCGGGCAGGCTGACTCCCGCAGTGAATAAGAGTAAGTATGATGAGTCGTGCTTCAGGTTTGAGTATTTAAACAGTATGTCAGCCATGTGCGATTAGCGGAAACGCCGATGCCTGATTAAACGTTGCCACCTTCAACCAAAACAAACGTGCCGGTTGCCGCACCTGCGCGGAGCGCTTTTGCCGCCTGATACGCAGGGCTTTCATAAAAGCGTTTAGCCTCGTCAAAGGAAGCGAACTCAAAAACGACATGCCGCTGATGAGACTCGCCCTCAAGGTTTTCATACTGCCCGGACCAGGTAATGATTTTTGGCGCGAAAGGCTGCATGGCCTCCGCCGCTGCCTGAGCATATTCGGCATAGGCGTCGGGGTCTTTGACGGTCACGTGGCCGATTAAATAACCTTTATTCATCTCTGTTTACTCCTCATTTGGCTTCAGAAAACGTGATGCGAAATACACGGTGTGAAAGCAGTTTATTGAGTATTAATATCTGCATAAACAGCGTAAAAAAATACGCACTGTTACTCTGAGGGTGAACAATGAGGAATCTCGAACCGCTGATGATTTTTGCCCGCGTGGCAGAGATGAAAAGCTTTACCCAAGCCGCTGAAAGCCTGGGGATCCAGAAAGGGCGTGCGTCGATGGTGGTGCGTGAACTGGAACATGAGCTGGGGGTGACGCTTCTTCACCGCACAACACGGACCGTACAGCTGACGGAAGATGGCCGGGCTTTTTATGCCCGCGCACGGGATTTACTCGCTGATGCCGACGCACTCGGCTCGATGTTTACGGATGCCGGTATGCCGTTAAAGGGGCGATTACGCGTGGATATGCCAGCCATCCTGGCCCAAAGCGTAGTGATCCCTGCCCTGCCTCAGTTACTGGATGCGTACCCTGAGCTGGAGATAGAGCTTTCCAGCACTGACCGCCGCGTCGACCTGGTGCAGGAGGGGTTCGACTGCGTGGTGCGTTTAGGGCCCATTGTCGATGAGACGCTTATTGCCAGGCCGCTGGGTCGTTTGCGCATGATAAATGCCGCCAGCCCGCGCTATCTTAATCGTTTTGGTGTACCAGAGACGTTAGAGGATCTTCTCAACCAGCAACACAGGATGGTGCATTACATACGGAACTTTGGCTCGAAACCAGACGGATGGGAGTATCCGTCGGGCGACGGCTATAAGTCGCTGATGCTGCCTGGTGCTGTCACAGTTAACAGCGTTCCGGCCTATCATGATGCTGGCCTGGCCGGTCTGGGTTTAATTCAGGCGGGCTCCCCTTCACTTTTAGCGCATATCAAGCGCGGCGCGCTGGTTGAGATCCTGCCTCACCTGCGCCCTGAGCCACTTACGGCTTCTTTTGTCGTCGCGCACCGGCGCAATCTGTCGCCGCGTGTAAGAGCGTTTATAAGCTGGACTGAAGAGATTTTAAGGCCTTATTTTGACTGATAAAAATGTGATTTTAATTATCGGATACGGCGGTCAGGCTCACTATTCAGGCGGTTGGTATACATTCTGTCCGGGTGCGCTGTGCAAACGATCCCAGGGAAAGCCTCAAATTGTCACCTCGAATTATGCCTGATTAATTATATAACTATGGCCAGCACACTATTGCCGCGATCCGGCTATTACACCAGCAATAGTTTGTATCTCAATATCAAAAGGATAGTGACATTAAGTTTACTCCCCATTCCATAAGACGAAAGCATAAAATCCCGAAAAATATCATACATAATACAGTGTATTGCTCTCTGATGTTTTACCTATTTTCTCCTTTGAAATTAGTCATTTGAAAAAACAGCGATAATTACACCTCTCTGCTTTCTCTACTTAATTAATTTAATTTAAAGATCGAACACGCCATACCGATAACTTAGCTGTTTAGTGCTCTTCGAATAGCTCTGTCATATTGTGTAGAACGAGGTTCAAATGTTCAGGAATTTACCCATCAAGAAAAAGTTCTCTTTTGCCTTTGGCGCCGTTTTGGTTTTATTACTGTTACTGTGCGCTACTTTCTACAATAACTTTTCCAGGATTGTCAGTACTAACGAATGGAATATACATAGCTGGCGCGTTATTGATAAAAGTCGTGCGCTAACCCAAAGCCTGGTGAATATGGAAACCGGCCTGCGCGGCTATGCTATTAATGGCAAAGAGGAAATGCTGGCTCCATGGAACTCCGGTAAAGAGGATTTTGTTAAGGTTTTGCAGGAAACAAAAAGCTTAACTTCTGATAACCCTGCCCAGCAGGTTCGCCTGAATAATTTGCTCAAGCAGGAGCAAGAGTGGGGAAATAAGTTTGTTACTGAATTGCTCGATCATCGTCGTGCGCTCAATGCCGGATCAATGACGCAGGCCGAATTTAACTCCGCCTTCGAAGCCAACACGGGTAAGCCGCAGATGGATCAAATGCGCAAAACCATTGATGAAATCGTCAAGGATGAAAAAAAATTGCTGGGCGAGCGCCAGAGTTCTGTCGATTCCGTTGAAACGCAGACCCGGCTGACGTTGTTTATCGGCGCGCTATTAGGTGTATTTATCGCTTCAGCTTTAGGCTATCTCCTTGCCCGATCCATTACCCTTCCGCTTGGCGAAGCGGTAAACGCTGCTAAGGCGATTGCCGCAGGCGATCTCTCTACCCGCCTGGTCGCTCGTTCAAAAGATGAAGCAGGTATTCTGATAGTCACCCTCACCGCCATGCAGGAGCAGTTGAAAAAGGTGGTCTCTGATATCCAGATGGCCGCGACCTCTATCGACAGCGCCTCTAAAGAAGTGGCGTTGGGTAATACCGATCTCTCCGTACGAACGGAACAGCAGGCAGCCTCGCTGGAGGAAACCTCCGCCAGCATGGAGCAACTGACGGCGACAGTGAGGCAAAATGCCTCTAACGCACAAAGTGCCAGCAGCCTTGCGTCTGACGCGTCCGACGTCGCGCAGCAGGGAGGTAAAGTTGTGGACAAAGTGGTCACCACCATGGCGGCTATTTTCGATAGCTCGAAAAGCGTGGGCGACATCATCACCACCATTGAAAGCATCGCTTTCCAGACCAACATCCTGGCGCTTAATGCGGCGGTGGAAGCAGCACGCGCAGGTGAGCAAGGCCGCGGATTCGCCGTCGTGGCAAGCGAGGTGCGCGCACTTGCGCAGCGTAGTGCGACGGCGGCAAAAGAGATTAAAGCGCTGATAGAAGCCTCGAATAGCCGCATATCGGAAGGCACCAACCTGGTAGCACAGGCGGGTAAAACCATGACCGGGGTAGTCACCGCGATCAACAACGTCTCTGCAATTATGGCCGAAATATACACCGCCTCCGGCGAGCAGGTGAACGGTATCGAGCATGTCAGCATCGCTATCACCCAAATGGATGAGGTGACCCAACAAAACGCCGCACTGGTTCAACAGGCCGCTGCTGCTGCCGCATCGCTGGAAGATCAGGCTGCTCATCTGAACCGCTCTGCTGCGGTTTTCAAACTTGCCTGACTAAAGGTTCCTGATGGCCGCATTCGGCCCGCTGCTGCTGGGTAGCGCCAGCAGCCAGCGGTTACCGTTGAGACTAGCGGTAGTAAGAGCAGTCGCGGGCAGACGCACCGGCCTGGCTTTCGGACGAAAAATTCACGTTGAGCGTGTTTCATCGTCGGGCTAATGGGGTTATTGCCCAGCGCAATAACCATGAAAGCCATCGGGTTAAATTTTATCGCGGCTATGTCCTGTTTATTTTATTTAAAAATTCACTTAAGTATCAGTCACTTTTGCAATGATGATTAATTAAGTTATTTAACCTGAAAGAGGATAATGAAATTATTTTCGGTAAAAAAAACTGGCTAGCATAAATTCACGAACTATCCATTTTTTCAAAAAAAATATATTTATTAAATATCGTTAAAGCCTCGCAAAGCGGCGTCGATAACCTCTTTTTGCTCCATTTACTTAAAACACCAGGGTTCATATGACTATCACACAGCGTTTGTCGCTGGCATTTTCTTTGCTCGCTTTATCACTTTTCGTGACTGTTGCCGTCTCACTTTCTGTGATTTCGGGTTTCCAGTCCCGCTTTGAGTATGTCCAGGTTAATGCCATACCCAGCATCAAGGATTTGAATAAATCAATCAGTACAACCAGCCAGTTGGGCATCGCGTTTTATCGTCATCAAACAGCTTTAGACAGTGCTGGCCAGGCTGCGGCTGAAGAGAGAATAAACAACTTGCTGAACAAGCTGAAATCGCTGACTGATTACTATATGGCAAATGATATTTCCAGCGATGAAGATAAAGCGATGACTGAGCAGGCATACCGTAATATCGAAGCCGTTCGTGCGGCGTTACCCGCTTTTTTAGCTGCCTCAAGAAATCACGACAATGCATTAGCTTTATCTCTTCTGAAAAGTGAAGATGGTGTGGGTGCTGCATCGCGTAAAATGGAAGCCGATTTTAGTAATCAGATTGAATTAAATATAAAGATCGGCGAGACCCTGAGAGAACAAAATAAGATAATTTATTCAAAAACATGGTGGATGATGACCAGTGCCGCCGCGGTGGTGATTCTTCTGCTTGGTCTGTTTTCCATCAATATTATTCAGGGCATTAAACGCAGCCTTAACAGCATCAAAAGCACAATGACAGAGGTCAGTAACAACCTCGACCTGACCCAGGTTGCCACTGTTTACAGAAATGATGAAATAGGCCAGACCGCATCGGCCTTTAACGGCCTGCTGGAGAAAGTTTCAACAACGCTGTTATCGGTTAACCATGCTGCGCAATCTGTCAGTACAGGTTCCGCCCAAATTGCAGCAGGGAATGAAGACCTGTCGGCACGAACGGAAGAGCAAGCCGCCTCTCTTGAGCAGACCTCTGCTAGCATGGCTACTCTGAGTGAGACCGTTCGCCAGAATGCTGATGGCGCAGTTCAGGCAAGCGAGCTGGCAAATAATGCTAACGATCTATCGAGCCTGAACGCAGGTGCAGTCAGCCAGATGCTGGAAACGATGGCAGAGATTCGCGGAAGCTCAGAAAAAATCTCCGATATCACCGGCCTGATCGAAGGCATTGCCTTCCAGACTAACATCCTGGCGCTGAACGCTGCGGTAGAGGCCGCGCGGGCAGGCGAGCATGGCAGAGGATTCGCGGTTGTTGCTTCTGAAGTGCGAAGCCTGGCGCAGCGCTCTTCATCTGCTGCCCGCGAAATTAAAGACCTCATTTCACTCTCTGTTTCTCAGGTCGAGCAGGGTCTTAACCAGGCGGCGAATGTGGGCAGCAACACCGAAAATGTGAGCAATGCTGTACGGCAGGTTGCGGATTTGGTTAATGAAATCGCGGCTGCAACCAATGAGCAGAGTAAAGGTATTGAGCAGGTTCACATGGCGATCGGGCAAATGGATGAAGTTACGCAGCAAAACGCCTCGCTGGTTGAAGAAGCCTCTTCGGCATCTAAATCCCTGCAGGAGCAGGCTGAAACCTTGTCAAGCCTGGTCTCTACTTTCACTCTTAATGAAAATACCGGCTATGTCTCAAGAGCAGCAAGTAAGCCGATCAGCAGTACACCGCAGCTGCAAAAAAAACCAGTGTCAGATGGTAGTACAACCACTAATGCAGACTGGGAAAGCTTCTGATTTTTGACTTTCATATAAGACAGATTAGCCACAAAAAAGCGCTGCTTTGCCAGCGCTTGAATATTCATAACCCTTTCTGAGTCTATTCTTCATATGAGTGGCTTCAACATACTCCTGCCGGGTGCCCCTGCCCTGCCTGAGCTGCGCCACTCTTTTATCTTTCTCTGCAGGTTTTAAATTTGCAGATTAGAGAAAGGAATAATTTCAGCAGAACTGATCTAAAGATAGTACTTCCTGTCTGATGATTTATGAATGTAGACCGTACGCCTTGTAATTTGACCGGCTGGTTATCTCCTGTTTCAGGACGCACTATTCCCCCTGCCGCGACTTTTTTCTGATAAAGCCCGGCAATCCAGCCAGCAAAGGGAATAGCGTGGAGTCGTTAACTCTCTTGTTCATATTACGCATTCCACTTCTGCCTGGAGCAGTTCGAGAAGCGCAATGCATGGTAGAAACCGGGCATTATGTTCAATCAGTGGCCTGCCGTATAACGGTCCGATTTCCCTTATGCGAGTTGTCGGTTGCGGCTTCATCTACGGTTTGCGCTTCTTTTGAGGGATAATATCCCGTTTCCGTGGGTGGGTTTAATAATGCACCAACGCCATTGCAACCAGATAAGACAACTGCACAACTTATTAAAAAATAGTATTTTTTTCTCATTCTTTATCCAGCTTTATTAATCGTACATCGTAGAGATCATTCGATAGCCCCGACACTGCACTTCCGGGAAGTGCAGTAGCAGGATGACCCGCCGTTTTAGGATAGCGCCTTCCATGCACTTATCGTTCGGATCTGCGGCTTTGAACCACTTTATCCGATGCAGTAGCACAGGGGAAAGTGCCTCCTGGTTGAATACGGGAATTTAAATCAGTTGTGTCGTTATGCAAAAAATGGCTGGTGTAGATTTTCATAGCATTTAATGAGTTATACCTGTTTTTCTTCTGAGTGTTACGCTTACTTTCGCAGCCATATTATGTAAATTCGAAGGTAAACAGATGACCTTGAACGTCCGCTATGAGCAAGGAGCGGGAGTTATGCCTGAGTGCTAACGCTAAAACTCCACATATAGTCAGCCAGATCCAGTGGGGTTAATTTCGTGCAGGTAATAGTAAGGTTTAATTTCCTGATATCTTTTTGACAAATGCGTTCGTGGCATTTCAGCAGTGCAGGAATGGTGTATCAATGATTTTTGATTAACACAGGCAAAGAAAACTGGATATACCCGCTGTGAACCACTATTTAACGAGAACAGCATGGGCGAAAAGTTTCGAGCTGAAAACCGTCACCGTTTCAGTAGCAAACAGTCGTAAGTTTGGCGTTTACCACAATGAAACCCAGGCAGGATTTTCACGCGACTTTCGCTTAACTGTTTAATGCGTTTATCCTTGAGGGGTACCAGGGTAGATGTAGATGGGAAGTTCACCACAAAACCCCTTTGAGAATAGTAGTGAAGAGATTATGGTCAATTTGATCCCTAAAAAGCAGCTAGCTCATCACTCAACATTGACAAAAACGCAGGGAATAATTCATAAAGATTTGCCATACGCATATCTTATGGCCATCGCCGAAAGGCGTAGTTTACCCACTGGGTAGGTAAGAGGCGCACATGAAAAAGAGTATCCATCTGCTTAATACTATTAATGATCTGATGATTGAAGACGGGTATCCAGTCGCAAAACCTGTTACACCAGATGTAATGAATGATTTAATGAGCAAAGAGCCGCCTGCAGAGTGGGATACCCATAAAAAAGCTGTTTACACAGATATTCAGACGTTACTTAGCGAGAGACGTGACTATGCTGAAATGTTCAGTGTTATGGATGGTTTCGAGTACAACGGCTTAAATTTGTACAGCTTATTGCTGGGCGATGACGAGGGAGTGCTATGGTCAAACATATACATACAAAATATAGACACACGCAATAATGATATCTATATCGATCCGCACCTCAATGATAACGTTGTAATCGGGGGGGATGGAATATCAGTGTTTGTTTATAATTTTAAAGAAGAGTGTTTTGAAATAAGAGATAAAGTAGTGACACAGAACCTCATTGAAGCATATAAAAATTTCAGCGACTTTTTAGCAGAAATAATTTCCACGGTAAGGTGATTTATTCGGATATGAAGGGCCACCAGGGTTGCCGATGGCCTTCATTACGATGCCATCATCATGCATTGATGTTGCGGAGCACGGCCAGTGGCTCACAAGCAGCTTCGCTCGATGGTAAGAAGATGCGAGCCGGCTCCAGAAGGGTAAGAGCAGTTTCAGGCAGCGGAGCTTTTCACACCAACAACCTGCCAACCTTTGCTCGTCCTGACTCAGGCATGGGCAAAACAAGACGTTATAAGAAACAGATATGCCGGGGAGAGTATTGAAAAATAGTCCTGACTTTCAACATATCAATGCATCAAGACAAATCTGACTTGATTGAGAAAGATTAATGCGTGAGCATGGTGTAAAAATAGCCATAACAAAACCAGAGAAACGCAGCGTAACAGGCTTAAAAGGTATCCATAACATGATCCTTGATAAATATACTTCTCAATATATCAACATTCTGAAAGAATTTTCAGTAAGAGAAAAGATTATTGTCGCGCTCTGTAACCTCCAGAGGCAGATGATTTGCGTAGAAAAATTCGATGAATTTTACAATGAAAATCTTTTAAGTGATTTCAGAGCCAGTCTGAACAGCTTAGTCAATTATCTTTCAGATGCGAGCATTGATCTGGAAGAGGTGAAAAAAACAGCAATGCGTGGACCAGACACTGATGATTACCCAGAGACTGAGGGTACTGTTGCGCAAAATGCATGCGGCTCGTTGTATTACTTATATTCATTCCTTAGTAGCAAGGATGACATAGATTTACTCCAGTCAATTGATAAGTGCTTTGAGAGTGCCGACGCCATTAATTACGATGAGGGGACACAAGAAGAGGAGGATCGCTATTTCGCTGAAGAAGCCAGAAACCTTAAGCTACTCATCGAAAGGGTAAAGCAAAGCCCTACGGAATCTATTGAGAATATTAGGGACCTTCTGATATTTGCACAGGAGAAAAGCATAAAGTTCTAAGTTTCACTACTTCAATTTTAAGCTCTTCGGGATGACGCCTACCGCTCGTGGCGCCCCGCTTTGAGTCTTCTTAAATGGCTTTGCGGTGTCTGGTAAAACCGCAGCAATTCAGTTAATCCTGGATTCGTTACCCGTAAAGCACTTGCTGGCTGGTATGATGTTCCCGCCCTTCTGCCGCAGTTCCAGTTTTATAAGAAGAGCCGTGCCGTCATTGAGACGAACTCACCTGAAAAATTCCTGCCGCTGGTTGCAGAATTCGATATTCAGCAAGATCCGGTTATTGATGTTAGTGCGGCAGCTCCCGCAGAAATTTCGGCACAGTCAGCAAAACCAGGCGGTTAATAGCTTTGGCCTGCACAGTTTTACGGTCAGCATGGCTATATCAAAATAATTAGCTTCACATGCCTTATCTGAGTGCAGTCCATTCGCTATCGCAGCTACAAGCCAGAATAAGCACGCGAGTTCAGGCTGCCGCCAGGCCTGTTTTACGTAACCGGCTCACACTTAACACCACCGATGCAGCAGATGCGACGACAGCAATCCACAGAGCATAATGGACAGCCTGTAGTTCATTTATTGCCAGCAGTATCCCCATGACAGCAGCGCCAAGACACTGACCGAACGTCCGGACGATAGACAATACGCCTGATGCGTAGCTGGCATAATCGCGGGATACGTTAGAGAGCATCTCCCGGTTGTTAGGGCTCTGGAAACACCCAAATCCGATACCGCATACCAGGCTACGTAAACAGATATCCCATGCCGTAGGTCTGGCGGGTAGCGTGGCCAGCAAAATCAAACCCACAACAAAAAGAGCTAACCCAACGGTAGAAATCAGAGGCGCTGAAAGTTTGTCTGCCCAACGGCCCGCATGGGGCGCTATCAACACAATGCCTATCGGCCATGGCGTAAAGAGTAACGCCGACATGACGGCGCTGTAGCCATACATGCCCTGAAAAAGAAATGGCAGCGCAATAAAGGTAATCCCCTGGCTCACAAAACAGGCCAGCGAAGTTAAAGCCGCGAGGGTAAAGCGTCCATTTTTGAACATCACAGGTGGTAATAAAGGATGCTTTGCCCGGCGGATCTGCCAGATAAATGTGATGGCGCTGAGCATCGCGAGCAGACCCCAGCTAATAGCCCCGACGCTGATGTGATCATCTGAGGAGAAGCTGTTTGCCGCCATCACCATTGAGCCTAAAAGTAGTGCAGACAGCACAGCTCCTGGTGTATCGAACGGCGTTTTATCGGATGTCGGTTTTCGTGGCAGCGATCTGAATACCAGCAACAGGGATACGGTGCCAGGCAGCACGTTTATAGCGAATAACCATTTCCAGCTCATTATGTCCAGCACTGTGCCGCCAAGTACAGGTGCTATGGCCGAGCTTGAAGCAATAAGCAGGGCGTGTAGCCCAAGAATACGGCCAAGCAAACGACCGGGGAAAACAGAACGCAGTATCGCCGGGGCAATGCTCATGGTCGCTGCGCCACCGATCCCCTGCATAATGCGCATTCCGATGAGCATCTCCGGAGTACTGGAGAGCGCACAACCCAGTGAAGTGAGCGTAAAGAGGGTAAGGCCTGAAAGAAAGACGGGTCGGTAACCGACGCGTACTGCCAGCGCAGCGAAGATAGCCAACGTCATGGCGGCGGAGAGCAAGTAGCCGTTAGCGAACCAGACCGAGACATTCGCCGGTACCTGCATCACTTTCGCCATGGATGGCAGCGCGATGTTAATCATCGTGCCGTCAAACACGCCCATCAGCGTCGTGGTCATTACGGCGGCCATGACGCGTGCCCGCTCTTGTCCCGGCAGGCCTTCATCGCCCGGCTGATTTGAAAATAACGTTGTCATCTTTAATGCCTGTTGAAGGAAGAGTACGAAAACTATAATCATCAGCGAACCATGGCGGAAGATGCAGCATTTGCACTGTATAATTGCATTCGACGCCATATCTGAATTCTTATCAGGAACCACTATGTCCGACCCTGATTTTAACTTGCTTGTCGCGCTCGACTTTTTACTGGCAGAAGCCAGCGTTGCAGGGGCGGCTCGACGCTTAAACCTGAGTACCTCAGCAATGAGCCGCACTCTCAGCAGGTTACGTGAGGTGACGGGGGATCCCATTCTGGTGCGAGCAGGACGTAACATGGTGCTCACCCCCTGGGCTGAAGCAACCCGGGAACGTGCGAGAAGCGCGCTCTATGAGGCGAGAGCGGTACTTCAGCCCTCATCCGGGACGCTCAGGGTGGAAAATCTCGAACGGCTCTTCACCCTCAGGGCTAATGATGGTTTTGTTGTGGCATTTGGCCCTCTGCTCATTGCCGCCGTGGCTGAAGCGGCCCCAGGTATTTGCATACGCTTTGCGCCGAAACCTGAAAAAACGTCTCGTTATCTTCGGGAGGGGTTGGTTGACCTGGAAATTGGCGTTCAGAGCAATATGGGGCCAGAAATTCGGGTGCAAAGGCTCTTTCAGGATCGCTTTATTGGAGCCGTGCGCAAGGAGCATCCGCTGGCGTCACAGCCGGAAATAAGCATTGAAGATTATATTGCCTGGGGGCATGTGGTGGCGTCCCCCGACGGAGTGCAACATGGTTTTGTCGATGATGCCCTGGCGGCGTTAGGCGTCACGCGCAAAGTGGTGAGCGTGGTTCCAGGCTTTCCGACTGCATTATCCGTCGCGCTGGCCTCCGACCTTATCGCCATGGTTCCCGCGCTATATTTGCGCAACCAACGAATGACAGACAATTTACATCTCTTTGAATTGCCGATCAAAACCCGGAATATTGTGGTGTCGCAGATGTGGCACCCGAGAATGGAGAAGGATCCCGGGCACCGCTGGCTTCGGGAGAAAATTTTAGAGGTGTGTCGAGTACGGTGACGTATTACGTCCCACATCAACTACGTAAATTGCACTGTTATCACGGGCGTTGTAGACCAAACTTGAGGCCAGCGGCGGTAGCTGCTCCAGCTATAATAGACACGGATGAATGACATGTTCTCCCTCTATTAACACAAAGTCACGCCAGCAATGTCCGCTTCTGGCACAAAGTGGACAAGCTAAGTGATCTGTAGGCCTGATGCGTGAAAAGCAGACAGACATAATCGGTGGCAGTAGACGAGATTGTGCCCGACTGGCCTACTTCAGCAGCCGTTGTATTCCAGGCAAGGCTTAGATGACCTCCGTGCTCCGCTTTTCTCCACTCTTTGCCGGGTTGTTGTGTCCGCACAGCGCAACGGGTGCCGCATCAGATGAGATAAAACATGCAGCAACTAACCCGCGTTACGCTCGATACTGGTGAAATGGACATTTATCCCGATGAGTGAAAGTCAGGAACCTCCTGCTTAAAAGCTATATGTCTGTATCAGTAATATGCTATGAATCTCATAAAAACCAGAATGGTATGCATCTGATCTCATGATAGAAAACCGGCTTCTTATCCAGTTCATTGCCGTTGCAGAAGAATTACATTTCAACCGGGCTGCGCAGCGACTTCATATGGCGCAGCCTCCCCTCAGCCAGGCTATCCGCCGACTTGAACAGGAGCTAGGTGTCTCGCTGTTCGAACGCACGAACCGCAGTGTGTCACTGACGCCTGCCGGGATTAATTTTCTCGAATCAGCGCGTGAAGTGTTACGTGTCCTTGATGAAGGTGTTGAAAAAACCCGCCGCGTGTCACAAGGAATTGAAGGTCATCTCACCCTGACCTTTATCAGCATTGCCGGTTATACTCCCCTTCTGCGTGCGCTGAGAGAATTTCGTACCGCTTATCCGGCAATCACCTTTACGATGCTGGAGGCCACGACTCAGGAGCAGACGGAAGCGCTTGAGCAGGGACGCGCGGATCTTGGATTTATGCGCACGCCCGGCAGGAGCGCACCAGGGCTGCGTTTCGACACTATCCTGCGTGAGCAGGTTATGCTCGCTCTGCCTGCCACACACCGTCTTGCGCAGTGTGAAACCCTTCACCTCTCAGCCTTCCAGAGTGACCACTTCGTTTCAGCACCACGCCACCTGGGGCAGGGTTTTCACGACCAGCTGATCCAGCTGTGCGGAGCGGCAGGATTCAGGCCCCATATTTCACAACAGGCCCGGCAACTGCAGACACTCGTTGCACTTGTTGCCAGCGGTTTCGGCATTGCATTGCTGCCCGCCTCAATGGCCAATAAGACACGGGAAGACGTGATATTCAGGCCATTCAGGGTCGATGCTCCGGCCGGGCTGCAGCACGTGGAACTGCTGATGGGGTGGAATGCACACTCGACGTCTCTAATCCGGGATAAATTGATCGAAAAGATACACAAAGTTATGGCACTCAGTGCAGATTAAGACGTTACAGATATCACCAGCCTACAAATAATATATTTTACCGGTTTCCTGTAACACGTGATTATCGTGACTTCCATGATCACGAGGATTCAGCATGAGCAACACAAAACCGCTAACAGATATGCTTCTGAAAGATAAGGTCGCCATCATCACCGGCGCAGGACAAGGCCTGGGACGCGCATACGCGCAGTCGTTGCTGGATAATGGTGCGCGGGTTGTCATCAGCGACGCCGGCACCAACCGGTCTGGTGAAGGTGCCGCTGAGGATGTGATAGCAGACGCTGCCCGCACCCTGCGCGCCGACAAGGGGCAACTGCTTTCACACAGTGGACGCCTGGACAGTGAGGAGGCGTGCAGGGAGCTTATAGAACTGGCTATTACCCGGTTAGGTAAACTGGACATACTGATTCATAACGCAGGCTGGGTGGACTATCAGCTTATCGAAGACCAGGATAAGGAGTTCCTTGAGCGTGCCATCAGTATCAGTCTTCGTGCGCCGATCTGGCTGAGTAAATATGCATGGCCATACCTTAAACGCTCTTCCTCGCCCAGAATAGTGCTTAATACGTCCGATCGTGCCATGTTTCAACATTATGCCCAGCCCGGCCTCGTGGCTTACGCTGCGGGCAAAATGGCCCAGATAGGGGTCATGAATGCCCTGAGCCTGGAAGGCGAACAACATGGCATTCTTGTGAACGCTGTCTCGCCGGTTGCCAGAACACGCATGTGGGGTACTACACAGCCTCCGGCTGACCTCAAACCGGAGTGGGTAGCGCCTGGCGTCCTTTATCTGTCAAGTCCGCTGTGTCAGGACACTGGCTACATTCTTCGTGCCAGCAATGGCCAGTTCACCGCCACGCGTTTTTGTGAGAATCCAGGCGTTGTTTACCCTACAGACCTGAAGCGTGTCGAGTGTGAAAGCGTGACAGATGTCGCCCGCCTTTGGCAGCAGATAAAAGAGGTCTGAAATGCCTGAAGGTTACGATATGCGTCGCATCGCAGAGGTGCGCGCCGGACTGGGCGAAAGCCCTGTTTGGGATGACCAGAAAGGTGTGTTGTATTTCGTGGACATCACTGGCGGAAGGATCCATGTGCTACTGCAGAATGGCAGGACAGAAACCGTTTATAAATCAGCGGCACATATTGGCGCCCTGGCGCTGACCGACAAAGGCAATCTCATTTTCACAGAAAATTCAGCGGTTGCCATGCTCGAACTGCAGGACGGGGAAGTGAGCCTCATCAGTCCGGCTGTTCACGACGGTGCAGGATGTCGCTTCAACGATGGTGCCTGCGATCCGCAGGGCCGTTTTATTTCAGGACTTATGCATGAGGGACCGGATCGTAACCCTGGCGCGCTTTACCGTTTTAACAGCTCAGGTGACGCCTGTTTAATTCAGCAAGGGATCGCTCTGCCTAACGGGATTGCATGGTCGGAAGACGGAAACACCTTCTATTTTGTCGATTCGATCGCCTGCTCGATTTTTAAGGCGACTTACAGGGCGCATGGCAAACCTGCCCATGTCAGACTGTTTGCAAGGACACCCGCCGGACGGGGACGTCCGGATGGCATCGCTCTGGATAAGGAGGGGGGCTTATGGGTCTGTCAGTTCAACGGTGGATGTCTGTTACGCTATGACCGGAAAGGGTATCTTAGCAATCACGTGACAATGCCTGTACCGCGTCCTACCAGCTGCTGCTTCGGTGGGGACGAGCTCGGAACGTTATTCATTACCACTGCTCGTTTTGCTATGACTGATTCAGAGTTGATCCAGTACCCGGACGCCGGAGACCTGTATGCCATTACTCCCGAAATATCGGGCAATTCCAGGTACCGCTTCAAAGAGTGACGGCGAGGCGAAACTCGCCCGTTTCGTGCTAACGCTGAGAAAGAGTGAACTATTCTTTCGGTAATACAGGGTCTGGAAATAATGAACAAACAGTTGCCTGAAGCGAATGGGCTTTCCGCTATGAACGAGGAGCGGACATTGCTAAGAGCACTATATTTGAATCAACGAGGAGCAAGTCATTAGTGGTGTTACGTGTTCAGAATGTTATTGATGGCTTACGTGATGAAATGGCCCGTAAGGTTGCCGAATCTTAAAATAAATACGGCTGGCCCGTATATCAGGTATAGGGGTAAAGCATGGTGGATATCGAATCAGTCCTGATTGAGGTGACCCGTCAGCAGAGCCATGAACTGAATGCCGCTGAAAATCGGGATATACGTTGCCGCGTGACCGGAACGCTCGCCGTAAAGGAGCGTCACCGTCAGCGCATGACCGCTCCGGAATATCAATGGAGCAAGCCTGCGCCCCGGAGATAATCCTGCTTCATGGAGGGGCCGGTGGTCCTGTAATTTACGCATTTCTCGTTTCTGTGGGAAAAAATTGCCAGAAACACCGGCAGGGCGATATCTGGAAATAAGATGGATTTATTCGCAGGAGGCGTAAAGCTCTTCTTTGCTGTCTCCATACCACGCAGAGCATTTCTGTGCTGTTGTCGGTACCTTTACAGTGGCAGTTTTATGTGTTCCCTTATACTGGCAAACAAGAAATACGGATGTGTTATGCTTCTTCGCATAATCCTGTGAGTCCTTAAGTGTCCATACCATTTTTTCATCCGTATCCGGCAATAATGAAGCCCTTTCTTCTGGCGGCCCGACGAAAACATCAACTAAATTCATTCGGTGTGTTTTGTTGCCTTCTTTTAAAACAGGTGGGCAGCTTACTTTTCCGGCAAAAACAGAACTGGAAAAAAGCCAGGCCAAGCTACCTAAAATTAATGTTTTACTCCACCACATAGTAATTCCCTCCAACGTTTTCGGAACGTGGTTGCTGAGCGAAGCGGATTGTTCGCTGACTGACAGGGTGAGGTGTTTTTTATTTTTTCGCCTCGTCTATCGGTACTGTGTCCCATCCACTGATCCAGAACCTTAATCCCATTTTCATCCTGTCCAAGATAAATTGCTGCGTGGGATCTGCCATCGGTATGATTTCCGTATCGGCCATCGACATCAAACGTTGCTATTGTTGTCCCCGGAGTAATCGATGTATTTCCTTTAACCAGTGCGCCGCGTCGCCATGCTGCCGTTCGCGACATATTGGCTGCCTTTTGAGTAAACGCCACGCACTGGCCACTGCCAACAGATTGCCCGATATAAGCCCGTGGCGTTGCCGCTATGAAAGCCATTTCCTTTGTTCCTGTGTGGGTTAGCGCCTCCATATTCTTTTACATGCCAGATTACAGGCAAGCTGGAAATGAGTGAGCATGTCCGATTGAGATTATTTCTGGTCGGCGCGACACTTGTGTACTTGCCTAATCAAAAATGATGGCAGCGGCCAGAGGGCTAATGCGCATGGTTGACCGTGTTGCTAATTTTTAACTCACTACGCCTTTGGCACGCATGCTCGTACAAGCTAACGTTATCGCCTGAAGTGGTTCGCATCACTGTGTATTGCAGTTGATTTTTACCAACTCCATCCATAAGAAAATTTATATTTAAATCAATAAGCTCTTTCAATCCATTGTATGCTGATCCAGCATCCGACAGAGCCGGCTAACAGGCCAGCAACAGGTGTTGTCACGGATAAAGGCGTACCTTAGTCGGACAGCTTTGCGAAGCACGCTGCGGCTTTTTTTAATATCTCCCGTTCGTCGATAATCCGCTTGAGCTCTTTCTGGAGACGGTGGATCCAGGCCTGAGCATCTGACGGTTCTTTATTCGTGGAAGGATCCGGACCGCACTTGTTTATCCAGGCGTAAAGGCTTTGGGTAGTGATATCGAGACGTGTTGCAATGCTGGAAACAGAATAACCACGATCAACAACTAGTTTGACAGCTTCAATTTTAAACTCTTCGGGATAACGCTTACCGCTCATCTGCACCTCTCTTTTAAGTCATCTTAAATGACTCTGAGGTGTCTGTTAAACTCGTGGCGATTCAAAGATCGTCGAAAATCGGATGCTAATAAAAAATGACTATTGTGTTTATTCCCTCTTTGGTAGTGGTTCTTTTGAGTAAAGAAAAAGAGAACGGAAGAGAGTTAACTCAACAAGAGGTTGAGTCAATCCGTGATGGCGCTACAGCTATACAAGTGCCAGTAGATGTTGCAAATGAAATGATTAAAGAACGGGGATATTTTGACATCGATCCAGAGAATGCTTGGGAGGAATGGATTTTATACAAAAAATACGTCAAATGAGACGTCGTTTAAACGGTTGAGAAAATGTAAGCCGAAACCGCCAGTAGTAAACACTTCAAAAAACAAGGCAGCTCCCATGAGTAGCATTAGTTTGCCTCCCTTTTCAATTCTAATTACCTTTTCAAATTTTGCAGATATTCTTTTAAAAATAGATAAAAAAGACTGACAATCTACATTCGTTTTATTATGGAATTGAATTAGGATGGATTGATAAAAAAACGCTTGTTGAGTATTACCAAGCCTCGTCCTTAAAGCAAGTAGAATTAGGAGATGCTTTAGTAGTCTACAATAGTTATCTTTTGGATAATAGGGGTAGGTATATAAATACAATTGATGAACGCGCTGTTATTATTCAAGCTAAGGTGACGAAAAACAAGAAAAAACTTCCGAGCGTTATAGTAATGCATGATAATTATTCAAAAAAGAGTATATCATCTATAGTAATTGGTCATCTTTCAGACTAGAAATGAAGAATGAGGTGGTTGTGTATGAATGAACAATTGTTAACTCGAGTCAGAGAGAACTTAATTTCTGATCAGGATATGGTTTTGTACGGGATTCCTGCTACAGATGAAGAGATAGCAAACGCAGAAGAAAAGTTGAACATTAAATTTAATGAGCAATATATTGAATTCATAAAATTGTTTGGCGGGGCTTTTGGAGGTATAGCTATACATGCTTTCATTAATGGTTCTTTAGTTGGAAAAGCGACAGTGGTTGATCTGACGCAAAAATTCAGAGAAACATACAAAGATCTTGATGAGTCCGTTTTGAACGCATTCTACGTTATTTCAGATGATGGTAGTGGAAACCCTATCCTTATGAATAGTGATGGCGAGATATATATTTTTACACATGATACTTATGGAATGGAGTGTTTGTATTCTTCGTTAGAAGCGTTACTCATAAAATCATTTCCATTAACACAATGACTTCAAAAGTCAGGCAAACCTCTCCATTGCCGCCTTGTTCCTGTGCCATGAAGATGCTGGCAGTAACACAGGTAAACTATAAGAAGCGAGCCAGGAACGGTGTTAACGGGGAGCAGGTCAATTCCTTTTGCTGTGCTGGGTGAATATAACTGGCCTAGTTACAGGAAAGAGCTTTAAGGCTCACTTTAGCTTTAACCAGTTCGGCAATACCCTGCTACAGCGCGGCGATCATCGCATCATCATTAATTTTCTTACCAGGCCAAAAAGGTGTTGGCAACGAAATAATATGCATTTTGGGAAAATCCAGATCATTTTTTGCGGCATAGCCGATCTGGCAATCTGTCACGAGCATATCAACGAAGGGTGCGGTCGAGCGTGGCCTCATACCTGCAAATACTCCTATAGAAACAGTCATCGCCAGAGTCTTTTTTTCCTGATTGTCTTTTTCAGATGAAAAATTATCACTTAATTGCCAGCATAATTAAAGAGTTGCATTTTTCTGCCCCCATTGACCAGGAGTAATGTACAACAGGGCGCGTACGATGCCCTCGGTTGATTAAGCTATCATCATGTATTCCCTGTCTTTTTCTGGCACATAGCGGACATCTGCATTATGGCAATGTCTTCCACAAGTGAAATCAGACGATTTAGTGAGTGATGTATCAGATTAAAAGATTAATCCTAGACATCGCCAGGGAAGAATCCATAGCCCTAAAATCCACCCTCGCAGCTATGCCTGGCACCACTTGATGATTATAATCCTGAGACGAATAAAGGAACTATGCAACTCGTTAAACAAGATGCGCATTTTGGGATCTCACATGTAGGGGGATAAGTCAATACAAAGCTGCAACCGGCAGGAGATATGCTTTCCCTGCCCGGATCCGTAAACCTGCCGGAGGAACTTGCTAATGTATCTTTCAGATTCTGAAAAAAATCTTACTTTAGATGATATGAAGAAATTTAACGAGTTTTATAATAACAAACTCCCTGAATCTTTTCAGGATTTTTATCTTAAAAATAACGGTGGCTTTCCTCTGAATTACGAAGATGGAAACATTTTTACGTTGGGAGGATTTACACCAGTCAAGTATGGAAAGCGGCCCATCGAAAAGGTGTATCAAGATCTCGTTGAGGCCTTTGATCAGCTTAGGGATATGCTACCCTTTGCTTATGATTATGGTGGAAATGATTTTCTACTTTCCCTGAAAGCGAATAATTCCTTCGGAAAGATTTTTGTTTTTTTAATGGATAAAAAGGAAATAGAATTTATTTCTGACTCATTTACAGAATTTTTGGAAGAGTTATTTTCTTGAACTTATGTGTAAAGATAAAAAACATAAAATAATACTTAGTCAATAACAAGCGGTGTCGGAATTGTGAAATCATACCGTTCCGGCATTACTTCTATCTATTTTCGCCCGCTCCTTGCATATTTTTATGCATCCATCGTAAGCGCGATATAACCCCCTAAATCAACTGTCACGCTCTATTCAATAATTTTACCTTACCTAACGACCAACAGATCTGAAAAGAGAGTCGTGTGACATGGCGAAACCATATCACGCTTCATTTGCCATGCGGGCTGTATCCCCTCCCCGGCAAAGTACAGCATGCCTCGCCCGTCTTTTGCATACAGGTAATCCCGGACGTTCATCAGCTTTTCGCTTTTCGCTCGCGGCGCGTTGTCATAAAAGAGATTTAATTGCGCCACTCCCTGACTGTAAAAGTCTCCCAGCATCATGGTTTCGCTTCGATGCTACACGCAATCACACAGCCGTCATTGTTGGAGAGAACAACCACTGGTCGCCCTTTCAAATCAGGCCTGAAGAGTGTTTCGCACGACGCGTAAAAGCTGTTCACATCGCACAGGGCAAACATATTCAGCCTGCCGACTTGACGATATAAGTGACAACCCCAACAACATCCCGTCTGTCCTCACTCCCCACGATGATTGGCAAATAAGCGCTGTTCATCAGGTTTAACTGCACTCGCGGGCGTAACTGAAGACGTTTAACAGTAAATTCCCCGTCAACCGCAGCGATAACAATATCGCCATGCTCCGGTGTCCGCGAGCTGTCCACCACAAGCAAATCCCCTCACTGATGCCAGCCTCAATCATTTAATCACCGGCGGCTTTCACAAAATACGTCGCGTCGGGATGCAGGATCAGAAGATCATTTAAATCTATGCGCTGTTCCACGTAGTCAGCAGCAGGGCTCGGAAAGCCACACTGCACAAGGGCGCTGTAAAGCGAAAGCGCGACAACTGCGCGCGGAAAACCTGTTGGTTTTATAAATTGCATATGACACACCAATGCATACTGTTTTTAAATACATTGAATTTATTATGGTGAGCAACCCCCCGCTTCGCTCATAAGCTTATTTTGCTGATATCACTCCTTTTCATAACAATATTTCAATTAATGAAAATCACCCTTCACTCTTACCCCATTCTAGCGATGAGCGGACCTTCCATTCATGAGCATCAGAGTTTTTAAGGCGCTGAACATTACATCCCTGCTAAGCGCCCTGGCCAGAATCTGAAAGCGGTTATCCAAAAAATGACAGAAAAATTCACTCCACCTTAGCGGGTATAGAAAGTTTCTTATCGATGGCGTTTAACGCAGATAAGGCATAGCCGCGCAGCCATGCAGTCAGGGGTTGCAGCAATGCAGCCAGTTCATGGCCTTCAGGTGAAAGGCTGTAGAGAATTTTTTTACAGTCCACTTCAGAAACTTTTCTGTAGATAAATCCGTCAGCCTCAAGTTCGTGAAGTGTTTTTATGAGCATCCTGTCTGTGACCGTATGCAGATTTTTTTTCAGCTGAGAAAACCGGAGGTTCCCCTCTTTTAGCGCGATAAGCACCTGCACGGCCCACTTACTGGTTATTCTGCTAAACATATTCTGAGCAGAAGCTTCAGCCTGCTCCAGCCTTGCACTGCAATTCTGATACAGCTCCATAAATGTCCTTTCTCCTGCTTTCATGACCTTTAAACCCGTCTGCCCCGGTAGTGAGTTTTAAGAAACGCTACCCGGATTCAGCCACAGACTGTTACTGCAGCGTCCTGCTGTACGGAGTGACTTTAACTCAGGACGTCACAAAGGCGAGGTGATAAGTTTCCGTCAGCGTGACCAGCCTGCCCAGGTCCTGAGAAACCTCCTGAGAAGTCCCCGCCATGTTCAGGCTTTGCTGGTAAGACTTTAGCTGTGTCAGAAACGCACCGAGTTTTTCCTGTCTTTTCTGGCTACTCTCTGCATGCTTAACATCCTCAGCAGAACGGCGAAGCTCACGGTATGATGCTTCAAGTGCCGGATGGCGCGGGAGCTCAGAGCTCACCAGTCTGCTGTGGCCGGCGATCAGCGCAAGCGACATTCTCAGCTTGTCCATATCGCCCGGATGAAGTGCCTGAAGCAGGCTGAGATGCTGATACAGTGCAGGAAGATGGCTTTTTGGGGCCCTGCGGTTTGCAGGATTAACCGCCGTAATGATTGAATAAATAAACGTATTCATAATTTTGTGCGTTGTCCGTGCCCGCGAACGATCGGGAATGAGGAGAATAACTGCGAACGCCATTAGGCTGCCCACTATCTGACCCAAAACGTTGTCGGTAAAGGTGTGAATGTTGAACACCATCGGATTTTCAATAGTCACCGCATTCAGGATGCCGGCAAAGGCGCCCATGGTCCCCAGCTGTCTGCGCTGCAGAAATATTCCGCTGATCAAGGCGACCAGGCCCAGCATGATGCAGAGCAGGACCATGCTCTGCTGTGTCGAAGGGATAACAATGGTGTAAAGCAGAAAAGAAATCGGCGCAGCAACTGTCATGCCGTAAACAAAATCTTTGGCCACGGCAATGGGATTAGGCGAGCGCATGGCCAGTGCCGTCACCACCCCGAGCAAAATCATGCAGCTGGTCCCGGACGTCCAGCCACTGTAAAGCCAGAACAGCGCTGCCGTTCCTGTCGCGATGAACGTCCTCAGGCCGTTTACCCGTGCTGAATGCGACTCCAGTGATCGTTCCTGTACCGGGTTAACGCCGGAAAGCATTTTTTCTTCACCGTCTGCAAGGCGTGGGTTTGCTTTAAATCGTCTGAGTAATAAAAAATATTCTCCGGCGGAACGACTCCACTCAGCCTGTGACAATAAGCGGGTGTCAGCCGGCACCGTGGCAAGCGCAAAGCGGAAATCTCTCAGGTATCTCAGTGATGAGTCAGCATCACCAGGGTCTGCCGGAAAAGCCCCCCTCCGGCGTACAGCCGAGTCACCTGCGTTCATTTTACGCGTCAGGAACACATCCAGCGACAGCGTAAGCAGGGTCAGGGATCGGCTGTGGAGAGCAGCCAGACGCCGGGAGGCAAGCTCATGATGTCCGGCTTCGTTTTTCAGGTTAACAAGTATCGACTTCAGCGCTGCGGACCTACGAATCACCTCATTCATTTTTTTATCAAATATCTTCTGCTCGGCAGGTTCTGCGGCAAGCGCCATCATCTGGCACTGAAGCGTGATAAGGGCCTCAGCCTCCCGTTCAGCAACCTGTTTGATGGATTTTGGGGAAAATATGACGTCTGCAAACAGCGCGCAGAAGATACCCAGCACAATTTCGCTGCAGCGTTCGATGGCATATACGGGGGCCAGCG
>Ga0157360_1000159_pt1 | contig 32740 bp, 29 predicted proteins | sample AttlaeALBM1_FD_111483 | JGI IMG/M metagenome (GOLD analysis project Ga0157360, IMG submission 111483) | Fungus gardens microbial communities from leaf cutter ant in Ribeirão Preto, State of São Paulo, Brazil - Atta laevigata ALBM1 | ecosystem: Host-associated > Fungi > Mycelium > Unclassified ...
GCTCTCCGATAGTCAGTACAGCCATGATCACATCAAGAAGTTATTGAGCGAATTGCGAGCCGCCACCATAGAAATTGTTACGCCGGATATGGAAAGCAGAGGTGACAGCATCATTGGTGGCCTAATTGACCACATTATCCCATCACCTATGACTCAGTACGATCCGCTTACCAAGGGCGAACGCCATTTATGGAATGTTCGGCTGGGCGTGGTTTTGGTGACTCTGATCGAAAAGGATCCATGCCTACGCTACCCGCCTGCTCCGATTGTTCGCTTACAGCATGGGATCAGTCAGGCTCTTGCACGGCATGTACTTACACACAAAGATATCCCGAGTGGAGGCTGGCATCTGGACACGTTGATTCGTGCTGTAGGAGGAGATGATGTCAGTAGTTCGATGCTGCGTAATTATCGATGGCGACTGAAGAAAGATGCCTCAGGGTTGCTTGAAAGTGGCATAAAAATAGATGACGGAAACAGGGTGAAGCGTTTCACAGCCGCCCGATAGCGTTTTACAACCGCCCGAAGGCGTTTCACAGACGCCCGGTAGCGTTTTACACCCGCCCGAATTTTTGCCTTTTTAGCAGGATATACAGGATATTTAGGATATCCAGGCGGTGTAACCGCACGCTTGATGCGTGCCATTACACCGCAACCTTCCAAGCCCTGACGGGCTTATTCAATCGGCCTACGGCCGATGGTTTTACGCCAGTAAGACGAATCTCCCGTCTTGCTGGTTCATGGCCAGCCCTTCTTGCATACATCACTGGCGTCTATTCCTTGGAGAAAGACGGGGGGATGTTGGACTCAAAGCTCACGTCTATCAGCATGGAAGAGCTGAATAAAGCGCGGATAAAAACGATATTTTCCGTGAAATAAGTCGATATTTTCCCTGAATTTTGGGTATATAACCCGTGGAAACGCTGAATTTACGGTAAAATAAAGCCAATAAAGCATAATTCGACTTTATACAAGTTCGATTTACTATCTATATCGGAAAAATACCGATACATTGCGGGGCAGGATATGTGAAGTAGGCCTACCAGCAGGCTGGCAGTCCTCTTCACACCACTTATTCGCACATGCGTGCTCAACGGGTACCTGCTCTGCGAGGCAAGGGCTACCGCCTGTTTCAACATTGGAGGTTATATGAGTAATGCACATGATCGGCAATATACGGCCGAAGAGCTTGAGGCCATGCGTAAAGGCATCATGCTGACGCCAGAAGAATAAGATGCTCTTCGCGCCAAAGTGAAGAGTGCGCTTGACTCGATGAAGGGTAAGCCAGAAGGGCCGCTGGTAGCTCATTTTCGTGAACAGAGACGGGGGAAACAAAAGCAACGCCAGTAAGGAAGATAGATGGGCAATATCATCCAGTTTCCTGACTCCAGGGATAAACATCAGTCAGAACACATATTTTCTGATCAAGCGCAGGAAGGAGCGGAGAAGCCTTCTACTACGCCCAGATCGAAAATTCTGATGGAAGGTATCATTCGCTTTGTATGGTACGCGACAGTGCTTTGCTGGCCGTTGATCAAGTGGTTTATAGCGTTAGGTGTCGTCTGGCACACACTCAAGATACTGTACTTTTGGGATACTCCAGGAAGACACGAAGGTTGGGTATTGTTCGGTTGGTTCTTTGCATTGACAGCCCTCACTTATTTCGTCAGCTACTATAAGTCGTAAGGCGTGGAGTAAGTCGTTAGAGAGGGAGATTATGAACGACACAACAGAACGAATAACAAGGAAGAACAGCACACCTATCAAGGTGTACTGCCTTCCTGAGGAAAAAGCAGAGATCGAAGCCCAAGCAAAGCGTGTCGGTATGAGTGCCGCACGCTACCTGCGTAGTGTCGGTTTAGGCTATCCAATAACGGGTATAGTGGATTACGAACAGGTACTGGAGTTGGCTCGAATAAACGGCGATCTTGGTCGCTTAGGCGGCTTGTTGAAGCTATGGCTGACCGATGACGTGCGAACTGCGCATTTTGGTGAATCTACAATTCTGGCACTCCTAAGCAAGATTGAAGCGACTCAGAATGATATGAGGTAGGTTATGAAGAAGGTGGTTAGGCCGAAGGGCCATGGCGTAAAAAATCTTGGGTCGGATGTTGAGAATGGCTGAGTTGATCGCATTTGATCGACATGACCTCATTTTGCTTTCTCGACGATTGTCCAAATTGATGTCATATTGACATCAATTTTACGCTTTTGTAATGTTCCAAAAAATATTGCGTCAAATCGACGTTTATCTGACTCAGAACTTTTTTGGAATTTGAATATGCAGACAACCACGCGCGTATCGCTCAGGAGAGTACCGGCCGATTTGCTTTCCCAGATTGATGATCTGGCGGCACAGGAAAATAGAGGTCGTGAGGGCGAGATATTGAACGCTCTTCAAGAGCACCTTAAACGCAGGTCGCCCTCACACATTAGTAGTGCTTTACAGCGTGATCGCATGGAGTTGTCCAAGCGCCTAAACTGGGCCCTTGAGTATGTTCACGATGCTCCACCTTCACGAGAATGGAACCAGCGTCAGCTGGCCTTGCAGGCCGGTTTGGAAGCCAGAGTTGTAGTTGGGGCTTTCTCTGGCGAAACAGACACTTCTTTTGATGACATATTTAGGCTTTCCGACACGCTCTGTATTGACCGGAAATGGTTGTCTACAGGTATTGGAAATGCCATTAATACACGGTCTTTTACAATATTTGGAAATGCTCCAGAGGTAGTAGAGCGACTTTTAGAGCCTCATGACAGGTGGGGAAAACCTCATAATCTTGATCTTATTAGAACTACAGATAAGGATGGATCATTTTATATCGTCAGAGATTTTTCAAAAAACACAAATATCCCTGCTTTTGAATTTTTGTACACGAATATATTGCTAAGCGAAGAAGGAGGGGGAGGAAACTGGAGGAATTTAAAAACCGTATTTTCTGCTCTTAAACTCCTGTATTCAAAATATATTCATTGCAAAATTGATGACGATATTGCTGTTTTTGGACACCTGTTAAGTAACGAGACTATAACAGAGTATAAAAAAGGGCATAGACATCCTCTAGAGCTCGTTTACAGACGACCTGGTATAGGCTGGTGGGAGGACATTTGGGATACCTCACAGAATTACAACCATTGGCCAGGTTTAATACCTTGGAGAAATAAGGTGCTGCAATCAATGAAGGATCAGTGATCGATTTGATATCAACAGCGGTTTCTGGAACTGGTGGTGGATATACACCCAAACAGAGCGAGACTTCTTGTATGAGATAACCCAACTTAAACATGCCGACCCAAAGTAGGCATCATATTTTATGCACCTTGAAGCGCTCTTTATGGAGTAATGGTATTGGTATCCCCTACGGCCTCAATTACCGTATATGTAATTATCTTGCGAATTGCTAACGGCCCCCAATTATGAGTTACAGTTTTAAAAATCTCTCACCAGCCGACTTCGAGGATCTCGTCCGGGATCTCATTGGAAGGGAAGAGGGATTTCGTTTTGAAGCATTTTGTGCGGGCCCTGATGGAGGCATTGACGGCCGACACTCGCATGCTGACGGGAACGTTATTATACAGGCGAAGCATTATGAGGGGTCGCCGGTCAGTAAGCTGGTGAGTAGTATGAGGCGTGAGCAGTTGTCTATTAATCAACTGGCTCCTTCCCGTTATATTCTAGCAACTTCCTGTGGCTTAACTCCTCCTAATAAGAATCAGCTCTCTTTGATCATAGGACCAAGTCTGAAGTCTGAAGCAGATATATATGGTCCAGATGACATTAATGGACTTCTCCGCAAGTATCCCGAGATTCTCAATTCGCACATCAAGCTATGGCTGTCTGGAACGGTTGTTTTGGAAAGGGTCATGCGCGCAGCCGCTCACACGTATACAGCAATCACGCGGGAAGACATAGAGCAGAAGGTTCGTGTATACGCATCAAACCCAAGTTTTAATGAATCGCTAACTAAGCTAGAAAGGCATCGGCTTCTCATAATCTCCGGCCCACCAGGCGTAGGTAAAACTACACTGGCCGAGATTCTTTGCTACAGTTTCTTGAGTGAGGAGTGGCAACTTGTTCCTATCCGTAGTCTGGAAGACGGTTTTGCTGAAATCAACGACAGCAAAAAGCAGGTTTTTCTCTTTGATGACTTTCTTGGCAAGGTTGCCCTGAATCAGCAAACTTTAGTGAATAAGGATTCAGACTTAACGAGGTTCATGAGCCGCGTGCGCCGCTCACCAAATGCCCGCTTTATCTTAACCACCAGGGGGTACATTTTTGAGGAGGCTCGGAGAGTCTCAGAATATCTTGGCGATCAGCGCCTTGATGTGACGAAGTACGTACTCAATGTAGGTGTTTACACCCGCCGTATTAAGGCTAGAATCCTCTATAATCACCTGCTAGTGTCAAAGACACCACAGTCATATATCCGGGCACTAGTGGAGAGTGCCAAACTCGCGGAGATTGTAGATCACAAGAACTACAACCCACGTGTTATCGAGGCTATGACCGACGTACTGAGTATCAGTGATATAGATCCTGGTAATTATCCTGCGGCCTTCATTGAAACTCTGAATAATCCTAGACAGATTTGGGATACTGCCTTTCGCACTCACATTGATCACCGGTGCAAGCACCTTCTAATGGCGATGTTTTTTCTTTCAGAATACGGTGTGCCCCTTACAACACTTCGCTCATCTTTCGAATCGCTTCATGCTGGGATGAGCGAAGCTTACAGATTGCCTCACGGTCATAAAGATTTTGAAGAAGCGCTCCGTATTCTGGAGGGGAGCTTTGTGAAAATTGAAGGCCCTAATATTTCTTTTATCAACCCCTCTCTAAAGGACTATCTCTCAAACTACTTGTTGGACACGAATCTTCTTATCCGTCTTGCCCCCACTGCGGCCTCAATTGATTGGCTCGAGCGGCTGTGGTTTTTTGTCCGCCGAAACATGCTTAGCGGAGATGATCAAGCGAAAATAGCCAAGGCCTGTACTAACTTGCTGGAAATGATTCAAACACGCCCGCATTGGAGGCCGAAAGTTGAAGAGCCTGGGGCGTTTGAATATAACGATGCTTCGAATTCAAAGCGGCTTCAAATACTAATGCACTGGTGGCAGATAACTAATGAGCAGAGCTTTGCTGATAGCATCATGGTGATTGCTCGTAATTCTCAGCAGGGATTCACTTCATGGTCGGATGGAAAAGCTCTGATAGAGCTTATGTCTAATGTTATAGAGAATAGCGATAACCAGCCCTTTGTTTACAAAGCCGAATTGTTGGAGGTGCTCGAAAGAAAAGTCTTGGACACGATACGCTTCAGCTCAATTGATGGGCTTTCCTGGATTGTAGGGGCAATGGACGTAGCGATTGGGTTGCCTGACAGCTTTATGAATGCAATATACGAAGCGGTACATGAAGAGTTCGAGGAGAATAGCAGCCGTATTCTTGAGGATGATAGCACATCCTCCTTAGAAGACCGGATTGATGACCTGAAAAAGCTTGCACCGCGGTTTGATGTGTCGGAGAAAACGTTGAATGACGCAATTTCTGCCATCGAGGACCGGATAGAGGAAATTGAGGATCGGATAAGGGAGATTGAGGAGCAAAGCATTAGTGTCTCCTTGGCTGACTTCTCGTCTTCAAAAAACAGTAAAAGTGATAAGTTTGACGACATGGCTCTACGAGACCTGTTCATACCTCTCCTTGATCATTAGTTTAGCAGGCCATTGTTTTCAGTTTAAAAAAAGTTTAGGAATGTGGTATAGGTCATGGTATCGGGATGTTGTTTGTGTATAAGTTTTTGAATTTTAATTTTTATTTTCGGTTGTTAATGATAGAGTGAGTTCGAGAGCACAAAAGTTAAGATAAATAATAAACTCACGTATGCATTGATGGTGTTAGGTAAGCTCGCTCAGCATTGATTTACTGTTATTTTTGTTTAGGCTTGGCTGTCGGAGAGGTTATAACAAGTAAAAATATGACTTCTAGTTGAGATATTAGATACTGATATGGCTAGTGGATTTTAGTACGTAGGATATGATTGAACATGTATCTTGGCTTCATGGAATAACATCAGCACTTTGGATACAAAGGTAGATATAGAAGGGGCAGTCCCCGTTTCCCTTTCTGACTTTACCGACCGAAATGAATTAGAACATGGGGTACTAGCAATTGACCTTTACGTAGTGTTACCAGATTTTTGCCAGTTTGGATGCAGGATCAAGCCAAGGAAAGATCATTTGAGAGCTTGATATCGGCAGTAACACTGTTAACCGTGAACTTCGCCGAAATGGTTCTACACAAGGACATTCTCTTGGGAACGTCCAAAACTTCAGTGATCAACGGCGCAACAGAGCACGGAAATAGTCGAAGCGAGCGTCCGAAATCATTCACTTTGTCATCGACGTCTATCCGAAGAGTGGGGGCCAATGCAAGTTAGTCTCAATATGGATAAAGTGGAAGGCATTATGACCGCGAGCCATCCATGGATTTATTCTGTAGTGGCTTGGGACAAGGCTGATGTAGGAAAACTTTGGAAGCATTAATACAAGAAGTAAGGAAACTAAATATCCGACCACGAGGACGGCTGGAGATAAGGTGTTCAGAAAAAGTATTCTTGGGCGAATATTTGGGAGGGCTAAAAATGTCGAGTGATGCACTTAATATTTAAATGTAAGCTATAAGATGAAGGGGTTTTTAATAATTAAAGCTGGTTTTTTTGTGCGGATAAAAATAGAGACATTTCTTGTATTTGTTGAATTTTTATATTAAAGAGATGGTGATTTAAAATGAATGTTGATATATTGACAAATTTAATTGAGTCAATGGATGTATCTTCTTTCCGGACATTGGTAAGTATTTTGTCCCCCTCTTTTGGTCTCGGGGAGTGGAATTTTTGCGATGGGCCTTATGATGGGGGTAAAGATTTTTCTATAATTAATGGAAGAAATGGGTTTGTTATAGGGGTACAAATTTCAATAGAAAAAAATTGGCAAAAAAAAATTGATAAAGATATACAAAAATTAAAAAAAATTATGGCTGTAATGTGGTTTATTTTATTTCAACAAAAAGAATTCCCGAGCGTACTTTTGAAGGAGTTAAAAATAATATATATGGGGAATATGAAGTTATTTTGAATAGATATGATTGTCAGTCACTTGCAACAAAAGTGATTAATCATAATAAAGTCTCTGATGTGCTAAAATTATGTGGTATCGAAACCAATAATCAAGAAAAGAGGAACAATCATTTTAAGCCTAGGAATGAAGCTGTATCTTCACTTCTTTTATTCGATCAAAATACTAAAGACCTTAGGCGCCGCTTCTATCAATTGACGGTATTATCCGCACTGTCTATAGAAAATAATGGTATTGGTAGAGATAATTTAATTAATAAGATATCATGTGAATATAATATGGATGATACGCAATCTAGGCAGATTTCATCCAGTATAGATAGTCTTCTACAACTGAGGAAAATAACTAGCCGCGATAGTTTGTTATATATCTCTGATTCCGAGAGACAACATTTTAAAGGTTTGAGAGATGCTTCCCAATTAGAACGTGATAAACTTGAAAGTGAATTTGGTTCAAAAGTTGATGAGCTCATTGGTGGGACTGATGAAGAAGCAAAGGAACTTCTTTTAGATAATTTTCTGTATCTAACAGAGTATTTAATAGGTGTTAATTATGACACTTACAATTTAACTGATACAGATAACGAATATTATTCAAATATAAAAGAAAGTATCTCACTAAGAGTGGGACAAGATAAAGCAGTCAACGTCTTTAAAGAGCTTGTAGATTTTTTTTCTAAATCATCTTTTGTTAAGCACATAGCATGTGCAAAGCTCTACGATGCTTTTTTAAATATCAAGTCATCAAATTTGATAAATGCGCTTGGTGGAAAAGAAAGTTTAAATGTCTATATCGATTCTTCTGTCTTCATTCCTATGATTTGCGGGGTTTTATTCGAAACCGTTTGTAATAGATTTTCCCTGTCTGGTGCCTCTCTGCATAAACTTATATCGAGTCATCGGTTTAATGCTATTGTACCCTATGATTACATGGAAGAAGTCGCGGGACATTTGATAGAAGCTTGTCGGGATTATAAATATATCATAGAGCAAGATATAGATTTATCTTCATCCGGTAATGCTTTCGTTAGTCATTTCTCCGAATATAGGAAGAGTAATAGTAGTTTTTCTTTCGAAAAGTACATGGATGTTTTCGGTATAAAAGTTTCAACAATCAAAGCTGATATAACTGACGACCAGTTTTTTAAAATCAGAGACCGAGCTATCAATCAATTGGAAAAGTTAGCCGCGTACTATGATTTTAATGTAAAAAAAATGAGTGTAGATTTTTTGGAAGCAAAGGTAACTGAGTTGAAAATTTTCGCTCAAGAGAATCGGTTTCAACGCCCTGATATACTGATTCAACACGACGCTAGAGTTATAGGTTTCCTTACAAGCGGCAATGTCGAAGCTGGCGTAGTAAAACTCCTTTGTACTTGGGATAAATTACATTCAATTAGGAATCCAGATGGCGCAGATGGTTACTATGTAATGCATCCCGTTGCTCTCATTGACTATCTATCTTTAGCTAAAGGTGATGGCGACATACCTGTATCCCACCTACGCGATTTCGCATTGATGCAAGGAGAAAAAGACCTCGAACTTAGTGGCAAAATTTGGGACACAATTGCACGAATAGAAAATGATAACCTCTGTGATGCTAGCCTTATACAGAAAGCGAAAATCTTTAAAGAGCAGTACATGCTAGAACATGCTAATGATGAAAACATCGCAGACGCCCAAGTAGAAAAAGAGTGGAAAGCCTGGAGAAAATAGCTATGAGTTTCCCGTTTGATACACGTTAGAACATGTGCCGTTAGGTGTTTTAATAAACTAAGCAGGACTTCCATAGCTGACCTTTCCCCTGCGTTAGTACCACTTGCTCGATGAAGATCTCCACGTTATGCCGCCTGTTCAGCATAAACTGCTGGCGGCAGATAATTGAGCGAGCTATGAGGCCTGATCTGGTTGTAATGATCGCACCAAATGCCGATTTCCCCCCCTCGCTTCATCCAATGTCCTGAACCAATGGCGGTTCAAGCACTCATTCCTGAATTTGCCATTCAGGCTCTCTACAAAGGCGTTCTGGGTCGGCTTGCCTGGTTGGATAAAACCCAGAGCAACGCCTGATTCCTTGCTCCAAAAGAACATGGCCTTGCTTGTAAATTCGGTGCCATTATCGCAAATAATGTTCTGAGGCTTACTCCGTAATTCAAAAAGGTGGCTGAGAAAGCGGGCTACCTGACGGCCGCTTATGGAGACAGACACAAGTTGTCCAACCATTTCCCGAGAAAAATCATCGATTACATTCAGTACTCTGAAGCGCCGACCATTCGCTAACTGGTCTGACACAAAATCCATTGACCAACGCTCATTAATACCGGTGGGTACTTCCAGGCATTGCCTGGGTCGGTTGAGTTTCTTGCGCCGCTTCGTCCGCACCTGAAGGCCTTCTTCTGTATAAATCCTATAAGTACGCTTGCGATTAATGACTAACTCTTCCGCTTTTAGCAACGCGTGTAATAAAAGATAGCCATATGATGACTGTTGCGTTGCCAGTTCTTTTAAGCGGGATCTTAGGACATCATCACGATTTTTCTGCGCCTTGTATCGATAGGCGGTGCGCTCACTGATCGAGTGATATTGAATCATGTGCCGCGCGGCTGCCTTCCTGGCGGTAGGCGTTACCACTTTTTTGACACCACGTCCTTCATGGCCTCGACCTCAAGCAGCTTGTCAGCCAGAAGTCGTTTCAACTTGTTGTTATCGGATTCGAGCTCTCGTAGCCGCTTCGCCTCATTTACTTCCATACCGGCATACTTGCTGCGCCAGTTGTAGAATGTGCCGCTTGAAATACCGAGACGACGACAAAGCTCATCAACTTTGGCGCCAGCCTCATGTTCCTTGATAGCACTAATAATCTGTTCTTCTGAATAACGTGTCTTTTTCATGGTGAGACCTCCATAGACTAAAGGTAACCGGAAATCTCATCGAGGTCATGGTGTTAATTTCGGGGGGAAAGGTCACGACTAATACAGTTAAGTTGAATTACTGGTTGCTTGCCTCGAATTACTCGTAACTTTACTTCCAAAGGGTTGCCCTCAATGGATATTCCCCTCCCAACCAACTACATTCAATCCAACCCCCATAAAAACAACGCCACTCCAAAGGCTCCCCATGACCCTCAAGCCCTTCACCTTATCTCTCTGCGCCATCGCTTTCCTGACCTCATCTACGGCATCCTTCGCCGCAACCAACACCACGCTCAACATCGCTGAACCCGGTACCCCGGCTTCGCTTGACCCTCAATTAATCTCGGGGGTGTGGGAGTTCGACATCGTGGGGGATCTCTTTGAAGGGCTGATGAGCTACGATGCTGACGGTAATATCATCCCGGGGATAGCCAAATCATGGGATGTCAGCAAGGATGGCAAAACCTACACTTTCCATTTGCGTGATGCCAAATGGTCCGACGGAACACCGGTCACGGCACAGGATTTCGTCTTTGCGCTTCGGCGTGAGGAAGACCCCGCTACGGCTGCCATTTTCGCCAATAAACTGTATCCAGTGCTGAATGCACGTGCGGTGAATGAGGGCAAGATGAAGCCTGATGCGCTGGGCGTTAAGGCCTTGGATGCTCATACCTTACAGGTGCAGTTAGCGCATCCTACCGCGTATTTTATTTCATTGATGGCTGATCCCGTGTCCTATCCGCTGCCTGAATCAGTGGTAAGGAAATACGGTAAGGAGTGGAGCGCGCCGGGGCATATGGTTTCTGATGGCGCTTTCAAACTGGCAAGTTCTGTGCCAAGTACGAATGTCACCGCGGTGAAGAATGATCAGTACTATGATGCTGATCAGGTGAGTCTGCATAAGGTGGTCTATAACTTTGGGGAAGAGGGTGCCTCTGAGGTAACGGGATTCCGAGCAGGGGAGGAGGACATTGTGCGAGGTTTCCCCTCGGATTCCTACTCCACCATGATGCGGTTGGACCCGGAAGCGGTCCATAATTCTCCCTGGTTGGGGATTGAGTATTACGTGTTCAATATGCGAAAAGGGCAGCCCACCGCAGATCGGCGTGTCCGTGAAGCGCTGAGTATGGTCATTCGTCGGGATGTCATCACTCAAAAACTGCTCAAGACAGGGGAGCAACCGGCGTATAGCTTTGTGCCGGAGGGAATCGATAATTACACGCCTGCTTCCGTCGATTTCAAGAATATGCCAATGGTTCAGCGAATGCAGGCAGCGAAAAAGCTGTTGGCAGAAGCGGGTTATGGGCCATCGCATCCGCTGAATATTCAATTGACGTTCAATACGGGGGAAACCGCTCGCCGTATGGCTGTCGCGGTGGCGGCCATGTGGGCGCCGTTGGGCGTACATGTCACCATGTCGACCGCTGAAGTTTCTGTGATGTACCGCAATCTTGAGCAGGGTAATTTCCAGATTGGGGGAGCAGGGTGGGTAGCGACCTTTAATGATGCGGGGAGTTTTCTGGAACAGTTCCAGTCCAACGCGCCCTATAATTATGGTGCTTTCCACAATGCGGAATATGACGCGTTATACGAGAAGTCCATGGCTTCTGCGGACGTGAAGCAACGTGCGGAGATGATGCGCAAGGCGGAAGGTATTCTTTTAAAAGAGGATGTAATTGCACCGATTCTGTATGTGAAAGCGCTGAATCTGGTTTCACCCGATATACAGGGGTGGAAAGAGAATATTGTGGATATTCATCGGTCACGGTATGTGTCATTCAAGAATTAACAAAAGATAGTGAGTGCGGTGATATAGGGCCTCTTGTCATTGCGATGCATTACGGAGACAAGAGGCCGTGTTGGTTAAGCGGGGTATGTTCGTGTTATCCCCATGCGGGCTGACGCGTGACTAGCTCTAAATATTGGGTATAAGTCGTTTTCGTATGCCTGCTTATCTATGTTTTTCCTTATCCAGCCTTTTGCCCTCTTTGACCGGATGCCTCTTCCAATACGCTGCCAACAACGACCCCGAAATATTGTGCCATACCGAGAATACCGCTCCGGGTAAGGCTGACAAGGGGGAGAAAAACGTGGCGCCCAGTGTCGAGGCGAGGGCAGAGTTCTGCATCCCGACCTCAAACGCGAGGGCGCGGCACTGGCGTTGGTCCAGCCCCAGTAGGCGGCCTCCCCAAAAACCACCCAATAATCCTACACCATTATGTAATACCACGGCGATGGCCACGATCGGCCCCAATTGGGCGAGTTGGCCCGCATTGGCGGAGACAATAACGCCGATGATAAAGAGAATCGCCAGTACAGCCATACTCGCCAGCATGGGTTCGATACGTTTGATATATGCGGCGATAAACTGGTGAACAATCACGCCCGCTACAATAGGCAGAAGTACGATTTCTGCAATATTCCACAGCATGGGTACGACGGGCACATGCACACCTTGTCCGGCCATTAGCCATATCAGTAAGGGTGTGACAACAACAGAAATCACGGTGGAGACAATGGCCAGGCTGACGGCCAGGGCAACGTTTCCCCCTGAAATCCAGGTCATGACATTGGATGCTGTGCCGCTGGCCACGCTTCCTACCAATAACACGCCCATCATCAGCTCTGTGGGTAGCCTGAGTAGATGACCAATCGCGAAGGCCGCCAGTGGCATGACGGTATAGTGCAACACGAGTCCAAGAAAGAGGGCCTTGGGTTGACGGAAGATACCGGCGAAATCCTGACGCGAGAGTGTGACGCCCATCAAAAACATGATGAGCATCAACAACGGATTGACGGCAAATTTGATGGAAAGCAGCGGGGCAGGGTCATACACAGCAAAGAGTGTGAATAATACGGCCCACAGTGGGAACAAGCGATTGAATGATTCGAACATGGGGAGCGGATGACCTTGCGGGATAATCGTCAGTAGGGGATTTAATCGAAGTTCAGCGACAATACCCTAACTGGCGAATTCCGTCACCTGTTGCTTGATAGAGGATAGCGGAATGAATGATTAAGTAAGGCATCGTTTGATGATGCGCTGACCATTTATCGGTATTAATCCAGATGCTCGATTCTGTCCCTTTGCACGCTGAGTACTCCCGTTTCATGCTGCAACTTCTCAATGGTTTTCGTTATGGATTCTTCAGGCACCTTCACCACTATGGCATGCATGATCTTCAGCCGATAGACCAACGAGGCACCGTAGGACGCTGCCGTAGCAATCAATGTATTTACACGAGTGTTAGCGTCGTAATAAATAATCAGAGTATGAGTTGCCTTTTGAGTATTTGGGGAGGCTCTTTCATGAGCGTGATTGAGCCCTTGAAAGGAGGCTATATTGGAGGGTGATGTATCGGATGCATAGGCTGATACATAACCCATAAGTGTCGGTAATAGTAGTGTGGAGCAACCTGTAAGAAAGAGTAACCTTCTTTTTGAAATATATGTTGTCAGCATGGGGATGTCTGCGCCTTTTCTTGATGATTTACCGTGGATCATGCAAGCCGTGGCCTCTATCCAATGGTGGGGGATGACTTATCGGCAGAGATGCTCTGTTTGCCATTCATGATATTGATGATAGTTTCATGCCCATTATGACCATTCAACAATCCCTCCGATCCATTGAATTGAAAAGAGAAGCCGCACGTAGGGTGATAGAAGTAGTGGCGGCCGTCTATGCAATGCTACAGGATGCGATAAGTTCTTTGCGATGAATATAGCCGCGAAAATAAGCAGGAAGGTGCCCGTCATGTAAACGATCGTGCAAGGGAATGCTTTCGCAGAATTCTGTCCTGAAGTCTTCCCCTTGAGTTGGAACGGGGAGTCACAAAGCAATACGCCCATGCCTTTTTCGAGACATTATTCTCCTCCACGATGCAAGTATTGGGAGTGGATACACTGATTATTATCGGCTGTGCTGCCCATGGATGTATTCGTACAAGGGTCGTTGATGGCGTTCAGTGTGGGGTTAGAGCGAGCGATGTACGTAACAGTACGGTACGTGACAGTGTGAGGGATCGCCATCAGGTCACTATAAGGCCAACCTGTTTGACATTGAGAGTCATTATGATGACGAAGTATCGTGCGATGAAGTGGTTAAGTTTCAGCCCTCTTTAATTTGGGCAATTTCCTCTATATAACACACGTAACAATGTGATGAGGTAATCAACATGACCGACGTGGTTTCCAAACAGTCTACTGTGTCCAAGGTCCCCCCTTTCAAACATACCAAGGCTGATGTTTCTATTTACCACAAGGTTGCTTGGCGATTGGTACCCTTCCTGTGTGTTTGCTACCTGGTGTCCTATCTGGATCGAATCAATGCCGGTTTTGCGCGGTTGACCATGCAAAGCGATCTGGGGTTCAACACTGCGATTTTTGGCTTGGGGGCAGGGCTCTTTTTCGTTGGGTATATTCTGTTTGAGGTTCCCAGTAACCTGATCATGACCAAAATGGGCGCAAAGATATGGATCGCTCGCATCATGATGACCTGGGGGATTATTTCCGGCTTGACCATGTTTGTGTCAACGCCGTGGCAGTTCTATCTTCTGCGGTTTCTTCTAGGGGTTGCTGAAGCGGGTTTTCTACCGGGTATTCTGTTCTTTTTGACTCAGTGGTTTCCGTCCTATCGCCGCGGCAAAATCATGGCGTTATTTATCGTCGGAATGCCTTTATCAAGTGTGATTGGCGGTCCTCTGTCAGGCGGTATTCTCAAGGGGTTGGAGGGTGCCTACGGGTTGGCTGGATGGCAATGGCTGTTTTTGCTGGAAGCATTGCCAACTGTCTTGCTTGGTTTGGCCACACTGGTGGTTTTGCCGGATAGTATCCACAAGGCCAACTGGCTTGGGGCCAACGAAAAACAGGTATTGCTGGATCGTCTTGAACAGGATCAGGACTCCTATTCGGGCAGTAGTGACCACTCCTTTAAAGCGGCCATTTCCAGCCCCCGTGTCTGGTTGTTGGGAGGAATTGATTTCTCCATCCTTCTATCTGCCTATGCACTTGGCTTCTGGCTTCCCGGCTTTATCAGGGACACCGGTGTTTCAGACCCTCTGATGATCGGTATATTGACGTCCCTGCCCAATTTGGCCGCTATCGTAGGGGTATTAATAATCGGCTACAGCTCGGATCATTTTAGAGAGCGGCGGTGGCACATCATCGTGCCTTGCCTGTTAGGGGCTATCTGTATGTTTGCCAGTACGTTCTATACCCATAATGTGGTTGCCACGGTCATTCTTTTTTCCCTGGCGTCTCTAGGTATCTTTGGCGCGATTCCTGTCTTTTTCAGTTTGCCAGGGACTTTCCTGAAGGGAACCGCAGCTGCAGCAGGTTTTGCCTTGGCGCTATCTGTGGCGAATATCGCTGGTTTGGTCAGTAATTCATTGATGGGCTGGATGTTGTCGGTCACAGGGGATCCTGCCTGGGCTATCTGGTTCTTCGCGCTTTGTCTGGTATTGAGTTGCCTGATTGTGATCTCGCTGCCCAAAAAGCTGGTCAATCGATGATGGAGAAGAGGGGTAGGATCACGCTCGTACGATTAGCCGGTATCCTTTGTACTTGATATCGTAGTGGTGTACGTAAGATGGTGGTCGCACGGCGAGGCGATAACAGAGCACTCGATCAATGGTTGACTGTCATTTGAGGACAAAACAAGCCATTTGCACCACGCGCTTGGGAATACGATTTCTTGCTTAAAGAGCCCTGTTTGCCACGCATGATACAGGAGGTGGTTCATGTCTATTTATGACCATTCAACAATCCCCCCGATCCATTGAATTAAAACGAGAAGCGGCTCGTAGAGTGACAGACGTAGTGGCAGACGTATATGCAATGCCATTGGATGCGATACAGATCTTTTTTGATGAACATAACCATGAAAATTGGTCTAAAGGTGGTTCGCTGGCAGTGGATAAAAGGGCTGTGAAAAAAGGAAGAAAAATAATCATATTTAAAGGAAGCCGGCCCCTTTTTGCGGCCCTTCAATGTTGGGTAATGGGGACAGTGTTAGCGGTTCTGTCAGTACGGATGATGGCAACACGTAGGTCATTTTTGCGATAGATAGCTGTCCTTGTTAATACATTGATGTTGTATTGAAAGGGCGTATTAGGCCTTTAACGTGATAAGGCAGTATTATTTTCATACTTGAAAAGCGTTTATATTTAAAATAATCCGTCCATATACTCTCTGGAATGAGCGACCATGATATCTGTAGATAAGAAGAAAGCGGTTGGTATAGGAAAGAAGTATCTTCTATCAATATTGTTGGGGTTGGTGTCTCTGCCTGTTCTGGCTGCTGCTTCCGAGCTGCCGTCTACTCCGGATTATGGTGGTAATCTGCAGCGTTTCAAGTATGCATGGCCCGTCAGGACCTTCACGTTTAATTCACAACAGCAAAAATTACACATGGCTTATCTGGATGTGCCACCGGTGCACAAGGATCCATCAGCCAAGGTAGCCCTATTACTGCACGGAAAGAATTTTTGTAGTGATACCTGGGAAGAGACGATTCGGGCCCTGACTCAACGGGGTTATCGTGTTATCGCCCCGGATCAGATTGGATTTTGCAAGTCGAGTAAACCCCAGCATTATCAGTTCAGTTTTAGGCAATTGGCCTATAACACTCATGCGCTAATGGAACATTTGGGGATCAATCGATATGTCATGGTAGGGCATTCCACGGGGGGGATGTTGGGTGTTCGCTACGCGCTCATGTATCCGCAGGCATTGTCCTCTCTGGTGCTGGTTGATCCCATTGGTTTGGAAGACTGGTCGGCCAAGGGCGTCCCCTATATTACGATCGATGACTGGTATGCAGAAGAAAGAAAAACGTCAGCAGAGAAAATCATGCAGTACGAGAAACATGTGTACTATGCGGATACCTGGAATAATCGCTATAACAAATGGGTCGAGATGCTGGCTGGAGAATATAATAGCCATGATCGAGATGCGGTTGCATGGGACTCGGCACTTCTTTACGACATGATACTGACTCAGCCGGTTGTCTATGAATTGCCACAGCTCAAAGTACCTACACTATTAATGGTCGGGGACAAGGACATTACTGCTATCGGCGCTGCTTTTGCTCCCGAGAGTGTACGAAAAAGACTGGGCCATTATCCGCAACTTGCAAAAGCGGCTGTTAAAGCGATTCCTCATGCCACGTTGGTGGAGTTCCCGGATATGGGGCATGCACCACAAATACAGTCACCGAAGCAGTTCAATGCAGCATTGCTCCGGTGGTTGGATGCAGACAGAATCTAACGTTGCTTTAATGGCCTGTGGAGGCTGAACAATAAAGACAGGCTGTCAGATTTTATACTTTTTCTTTTTGTGCTCTTTCTACAGGAAGATCATGCCCATAAAAGACGCGATCAACCTAACGCTTCGGGCCTACGCATCTGAAGATGCTCATGCGGTTGCAGCCATTTTTACCCACCCTGAGTGCTATGAAGATACGCTCCAACTCCCCTGGGAGAACAAGTCCACACCCGAGATTGCCCCTGAACGTGGCATTATGAGCGTGGCTGAGGCAGAAAGCGAGGCCGGTAAACGAGTGATAGGCTTTGCGAGTATGATTCGTTCGCCCCGTGTTCCGGTATCACATGTTTTCGGTATCGGGATGGGGGTACATCCCGGTTATCATCGTCGTGGTGTGGGTTCACGTTTACTTGAGGCCCTTATATCAACTGCCTTCGAATGGTATAACGCGCATCGGCTTCAGCTAGAGGTCTTCACCTATAATCATGCTGCAATCGGGCTTTACGAAAAGTATGGATTTGTTGCTGAAGGCATCCGTAAGGAGGCTGTATTTCGTCATGGCCGTTATGTTGATCTACAGATGATGGCGCTTCTCAATCCAACGCATTAAAACAGGAACGACTTCAGGTTGATTGATGATATGAACATGCATCAATTCGTGTCAGACCTGGCTTGTATTTAGCGCTTCTTGTGGGATACTGCCCGTGTTATTGACGGTAGTATGTTGAATATTAAACGCGCACGAATCTTTCTTGCTATCTATTAAAAAATAAAACTCAGAGAGAATAATTAATGTTGAGTTCAAACCATAAAAAAATGCCTTTGATCCGCTTGTTGGGGGCCGCCTTTCTGTCGTCATCACTGCTTTCGGTCACCGCTCAGGCTGCGGTTGAGCATTCCGTTCATACACCTGACAAACCAGTGCAACCGGCCAGCCATCAAGGGCGTTATGCCATCTATGTCTCCAATGCCGAGGGCGGTACGGTGAGCGTTCTAACGCTCAATGAAAAAGACAAGACATTGAAGCCTTTGGAAACAGTAAAAGCAGGTAAATCCATAGCGCCTCAAGTGGTATCGCCGGATGGTAAGGTACTCTATGTGGTGGACGTTGATAAAAATGCAATCGTTTCCTATGACATCGATCCGCATACGGGGGCGTTGAAACATCGCCAAACCACCGCTGTGCCTGCTCAATACGTCTATCTTAGTATTGATGCCTCTGGCCGTTATGCGTTGGGTGCTTCCTACTTTGGCAATAAGGTGCAGGTGTTCCGGGTGAGCGATCTTGCCAAATCGAAAGCCGTGCCTATCTCTACGGTTGATCATATCCCCCATGCTCACTCGGTTATTCTGAGTCGGGATGGACATTTTGCCTATGTGGCCTCATTGGGATTGGATCGTTTGTTTGCTTTCGCCTTGAATGACGAAGGGAAGCTCTCTCTGATCAATAGTGTCTCTATCGAGAAGAATTTCGGGCCACGCCACCAGTATTTATCGCGCAATGGTCGGCGCCTGTTTGTCGTGAGCGAATTTAGCGGGCGTGTTGCAGAGCTGAAACGGGATACTCAGACAGGCCGAATTTCCTTGTTGCGCATTTCGAAGCGCCCGACCGTATTGAATCATTTACAGGACGGTTTTGCTGATGCGGCTGACTCCAAACGTGGAACACAGGGTCTACGCTGGGCGGCGGATCTTCATACCTCACCAAACGAGAAGTTTTTCTACCTCTCCGAACGTACCTCCAGCAATATCATTACGCTGGACCACAATCTCGAGTATGTGGGGGCTATCGGGACGAGCAAGCAACCACGCGGCTTTAATATTACGCCGGATGGTCGGTTCCTGATCTCCAGTGGTGAACGTTCCCCCGACATTGACATGTATCAGATCAATAAGGTGACGGGTAAACTTACCCCTGTCGCAAAATCCAAAGCGGGTGGCGGGGCTAATTGGATAGGTATTTATCCTCTGAGATAAGCTGTCAGGCTCTATCCAGTGGATTGAATCTCAGGGTAGTGCTGCAATCAGTCGCAACAGGAGACGGTCATTCCTTCATTGGGAATGGCCGTTTTTATATTCAATAAGTATGCCTGGTCAAACCGACACCCATTGTCGCAAAAGCGACCTGTTTCTTTCTGTCGTCACTTTTCCTTTTTTTATTGCGCGACTCTCTTATTCATTAATTGTATATTGCCATGAAGCTTGGATTGGCAGTATTGTCCAGTGGAATACCTGATTCGGGAATGGCTTTACCCTGCACATACACCTTTTTGATGCATGGATACTCGGATATGTGAATGTCTGGATCATTGCATTAACGCCATCCCCGTATCAGTGAGCTATCAATCAAAATAGAAGTGGTTGGGAGCCCAACCCCGTAGCGAGTGCTGATCATCATTGAGAGAGGCAGCCTCTTTATGGCAACGAGTCGGTAATGACACACGATGGCTTCATTCTAATAAAAAGGGGATTGTCATGTCTTCAATACCAGCGGATCGGCATTTGCGAGGACAGCTAAAAACCCGGCAAGTGACGATGATTTCGATGGCCGGCATCATTGGCGCGGGTCTCTTTATCGGTTCGGCGAGCGCTATCGCACTGGCAGGGCCAGCCGCCGTGTTGGCCTACCTGTTTACAGGCACTATTGTGGTCCTTGTGATGCGAATGTTGGGCGAAATGGCGGTGTCTCAGCCGGATTCAGGCTCCTTTTCAACCTATGCAGATCGTGCGATCGGGCACTGGGCCGGTTTTTCCATTGGCTGGCTTTACTGGTGGTTCTGGGTGTGTGTGTTACCGGTCGAATCGATTGCCGGTGCAGCGATTATCCATAGTTATATTCCTGATGTACCTGTCTGGTTGATCTCTCTTGTGATTGTTCTGGTTCTGATGTGTACCAATCTGTTGAGTGTGAAGGGCTATGGTGAGCTGGAGTTCTGGTTCTCTCTGATCAAGGTGGTCGCGATTGTCGCTTTTATTGTTATTGGCATTCTGGCTGTCTGCGGTGTTTTGCCTGTCCCTGAGCAGGGTGGTTTCGGGCGTTTGACCCAACTGGGCGGTTTTGCACCGCATGGGGTAAGCTCGATTATTTCCTGTATCCTGATTACCGCGTTCTCTTTCTTTGGCGCTGAAATCGTGACCATTGCTGCTGCGGAATCCCATGATCCTGTCAAACAGATTACGCGCGCAACCAATCTGGTCGTGTGGCGAATCATGATTTTCTATCTACTCTCAATCTTCCTTGCTGTTTGTATTGTCAATTGGAATGATCCTCAATTGGTAAAAGTCGGCACTTTCCAACGCGCGTTGGAGGTACTGCAAATTCCGGGGGCCAAGATTATTGTTGATATGGTGGTATTGACTGCCGTTACCAGTTGTATGAACTCGGCGCTTTATACTTCTTCGCGCATGATGTTCTCTCTGGGCCAAAGGGGGGACGCACCGAAGGCGATGGGGCGTTTGGCGAAAAACGGTGTCCCTCGTAAAGCGGTGGTGGCTTCTACACTGGTGGGTATTATTGCCAGTCTGTGTAACTTCCTGTTCCCCGGGGAAGTTTTTCATACCCTGCTGGCGACCACGGGCGCGGTGGCGTTGTTGGTGTATATCGTGATCGCGGTCTCTCAGATTCGCATGCGGTACCAATTGCAGGCCGAGGGGAAAGTACCTAAATTGAAAATGTGGCTCTTCCCGGGATTAAGTTATGCGACCATTCTGGCGCTATTGGCGGTGCTGGGTTACATGGTGTGGGCGCCGTCGTTCCATACAGAAACCGTGATGACAGGCACTGTTGCTGTTATTGTTGTTGTCATGGGGCTATGTAACGGCGCTCGCAAGAAAAAATTCACTTTGCAGCAAACAGCCTAATATCAAACAAGCCCTCATTTGGTCTAGCTGAATGAGGGCTGCTCTTTTGTGCCGTTTCCCTTTTTCTCCCCTGCCTACTCTGTACATGACCATCTGTCTTCATGGAATGTATTCTACGAAAGGGTGGCTCCAACCTTATTTATTTATTAGCACACTGGCTGAAAGAGCTGATAATGGATAGCACCTGGATATGAATCAAATCGGTGTTGAAACTGTATTTTTTTCAGGATTCAACACCGATTGATTACGTTAGAATACGGTATATTTCTATCTTTTGGGTGCACGATGGGGAGCCGCCGGCTTCTCGAACGAAGCGCCGCGAGCAAGTACATACATCTATTTAAAACACATAGATCCATATAAAACACATACATCTTTATAAAAACAGAAGAGCAGCCTAATCCTTCGGTTTCAGAGGGGTTAACCTGTGCTGTTTCTTCATCAAGGGTTTTGGCAGGGATTCTTTCAATGAAAAAAAGCATGCCCATTACATTTGGGTTATTGATGGCGTTGTGTGCATCGGGTGTAGCACACGCGCAGCCGTCTGAAAACACAGGCGCGCTCGGTAAGGTGCAACGGCCGGAAAGTCATGGTCGTCATCATCTGGCGCGTCAATCTTCATCTACGATCCCTGTGGTATCGGGTCATCTACGCCGCCCGCAAGCTCTGAATCCCATTGTGGTCACGGCTGGCTTAACGCCACAATCGGTCGCTCAAAGCCTCTCTTCTATATCCGTTATTAATCGTAAAACAATAGAACGCGAACAGCCCACCAGTCTTGCGCAATTATTGCGGGGTTTACCCGGTGTAAACATTGCCGATAACGGCGGAATAGGGACGAACACCAGTCTTTATATTCGTGGAGCACCAGCAGCGGGGACCATGTTGTTGATTGATGGCATCCGGCTACGTTCTGCTTCAGTGGGAACACCCGCATTGCAATACCTTGATCCTATGCTGTTCCAACGGGCTGAGCTGGTACGGGGGCCAAGAAGCAGCCTTTACGGGGCGGATGCGAGTGGTGGGGTGCTTCAGCTTTTTACTTTGCAGGACCAGCGTGAAGGGGCTCATCCGCGTTTTTCCCTCGGTTATGGTTCTCATGCGACACGTCGGGGCAGTGCTTCATTGAGCGGGCGGGAAGGAAATACCTATTATTCCTTTGCGGCAAGTGCCATGGACTCCCATGGCACCAAGGTACAGCCACATACCCCCAACCTCTATTATCGTAATGTGTCCAGTCTGGGCAGCATTCGCCATGATTTCAGTAATGGCGCTAAAGTTGGCGTAATGAATCTGCGTGCCAAAGGGCATAATCTGAATGCGTACGGTGGCGGTAAGAGTGATTATATTCAGCAGGTATCCGGTATCTACGGTGAGATTCCCATTACCGATAACTGGCGTAGTCGCCTAACGCTAAGTGAATCGAAGGATCGGCTTTCTACCTTTGCTGATTACGGTAACTCAGCCATTAATACACGCACTCAAACGGCACGTTGGCAAAACACGGTGGATGTAGGACCACATCAATGGATCAGTGGTGCCGAATACAGTGAAGACCGGATGACGGGGTCAGAGGAATATGCGCATACGCATCGTTATAACAAGGCTCTGTTCACTGAGGGGTTGCTGAATTTTGATCCTCTCAGTCTTCAAGGAAGTCTGCGTTATGACGATAATGAGGCCTATGGTCACAAGGTTACCGGTGGAGTGGCAGCAGGTCTCAAACTCAGTTCAGTTTATACGCTACGTGCCAGTTATGGTACTGCATTCCGTGCGCCTACATTCAATGACCTGTACTGGCCCGCCGGATTTGGCTATCAGGGAAATGCGAATCTGAAGCCGGAAAAATCACATACCACCGAGTTAGGGCTGCATGCGGCGCATCGTCAATGGTATTGGGATCTGGCGCTCTATCAAAGCCATTATCGTGATCTCATTGCGACGGGTTCTGCACCGGGCAATCCCTACCTCAGTATGCCGATGAATATCAATCGGGCGAATATACGGGGTGCAGAGCTGTCGGCAGGAGCAAACTGGGCGCGTTGGCATATCACCGGTGCGTTGACGCTGAATAACCCGAAAGATCCAACCACTGGAAAGCGTTTGCCACGACGCGCATCCCAAACGGCGCGGGTGGATATCGATCGTGATATCGCCCAAGGGTGGAGCGTTGGCGGAACTCTTAATGTACAGGGTAAAAGCTACAACGACGCTGGCAATCAGCAACGTATCGGTGGTTTCACCACGGTAGATGCACGGGTGGGGTGGCATTTTGCGCCGCAATGGCGAGCCCACGTGTCATTGGATAATCTCACCAATCGTCATTACGAGACCGTCCTGGGGTACTATGAGCCCAAGCGGACAGTTATGCTGGATATTAGCTTTACGCCTTGATGGGAATGAGGATGACACTGAACGCTTATGCAAAAGGGGCCTCTGCTTCATTGAACAAGGTTTCTGTAAGACAGAATTCAAGTGAACCAAGCGCTTGTTGAATACAGTCTTCGGTAATGTAGAGTTGATATCAAGCGCTACTCACACGAAAGAGGAAGTGAATCCATGCCTCTAAAACGTTGGTGCAATGCGCGGTTCTTGTGGGAAAGCCTGTGCCTCGGGTGTCTCTTGCTGTGCATGCTTATGGGCTCTTATGCCCATGCAGAAACCTGTTCGGTAGATGATACAAAAACCCGTGTCTGCTTGCCTCATCCGGCCCAGCGCATTATAACGCTTTCTCCCGGTGCAGCAGAGCTGGTGTATTCAGTGGGTGGGGGCGGGCAAATGGTGGCCTCTGTTGACTATACGGATTATCCGATGGCCGCCCGCCATTTACCGTCCGTGGGTGGAAGTTCGGCACTCGATCTTGAACGCTTGTTGCAGTATCGCCCTGATCTGGTTATCGCTTGGCAAAGCGGAAATTCTCCTCAGCAGATACGTCAGCTCAAGCAATTGGGGGTTCCTGTTTTTACGTTGGAGCCTCATGGGCTCAATGATGTGAGCACCTCTCTTGAGCGATTGGGTGTTTTAACGGGACATGCTTCCGAAGGGCAAGCTAAAGCGACACAGTTCAGTAATGGCATTGCACAGTTACGTCAGCACTATTCGGAACTGAGTCCTGTACGTACGTTTTATGAAGTGTGGAATCAGCCCCTTATGACGATCAATCATCAGCAAATCATCAATCAGGTGATCGAACTGTGCGGTGGCCGCAATATCTATGCGGTACTCATGCCGCTTGTTCCTCGAATGAGCAAGGAAGCTGTATTGGCTGATAATCCGGATGCCATCATCAGTGGCGGCGAAGGGGAGCACAATGACAGCTGGTTGAATGATTGGAAACAGTATCCCCACCTGAGTGCGACCGCGCATCATAATCTCATCTTTATCCCTCCGGATCTTATGGACAGGCCTACACTTCGCCTGTTGCAAGGGGCGCAAATGCTGTGTCAGAAATTGGATGCTGCCCGCCATCGCCTGGCAGTACATCCCTGATGTTACGTTGGCAACAGGGAAGCGTGCTTTTGGGATTGATGTTCCTTCTAGTGCTGACATTCCTTGCTTCACTGGCGATTGGTAGTGTATCGATACCACCTGTCCAGCTGTGGGGCATCCTGTTGGGCGATCATCAACAACTTGCCAGCACGTTGGTACTGCAATTACGTTTGCCCCGAGCGCTGAATGCGATGGCTGTTGGGGGGTTATTAGGGCTCTCCGGTTCCCTGATGCAAGTATTGTTACGTAATCCCTTGGCGGACCCTTATATATTGGGTGTCTCGGGCGGTGCTTCCCTGGGGGCGCTGGGTGCGATGTTACTTGGCGTGGGGGGGATTTTCCTTTCGTTCAGTACCTTCGGGGGGGCGTTGGTCTCTATTCTGTTGGTCTTCGTTCTGGCACAGAAGGGGATGCAGTGGTCCTCATCACGCTTACTGCTGACAGGGGTCGTGATGGCATCAGGGTGGGGGGCTCTCATCGTTCTGTTGTTATCGCTGGCACCATCGGATCAATTACCCGGAATGCTTTTTTGGCTAATGGGAGATCTTGGTTATGCGGGCTCACCCTGGCCGGGGTTGGTGATTCTCTTTGTGGTGACATTGGCGATACTTCCCTTGGGGCGTTCTCTGAATCTGTTGTCACGGGGAACGTTACAGGCCATGGTACTGGGTGTTTCTGTCCGTTCACTAGGCTGGGTCCTCTATCTATTGGCCAGTTTGCTGACTTCAGTGGCCGTCATGTCCGCAGGAAGCATCGGATTTATAGGCTTGATCACTCCCCACGTGTTACGCCTGCTATTTGGTAACGACCACCGATTATTATTACCTGCCAGCGTGTTAACCGGCGCCATTCTATTGATGATATCAGATGTATTGGCGCGCACGGTGATTGCGCCGGGGCAACTGCCTGTCGGGGTCATCACTGTGCTGTTGGGCGTTCCTGTGTTTATCTTTCTGCTTCGGCGGGAGGGGCGCTCATGAGCCGCCTGTGCACTCAGGCTCTTTCTCTGGATATTCCCGGAAAGCCCTCTGGAGAAGCACTCTCGTTCTCCTTGAAAGAAGGGGAAATATGGGGCGTTCTTGGTCCCAATGGGGTAGGCAAAACAACCTTGCTTCACACGTTGGCGGGCCTACGCTCACCCCGTCAGGGACATATTGAACTCGAAGGAAAGCCTCTAGCGAGCTGGCGTCGCAAACCATTGGCTCAGCAGCTGGGATTACTTTTTCAACATCCGTCAACCGCCGTGGCTACGCGTGTTGCCGAAAGTGCCATGATGGGGCGTTATCCGTACCTGAACCTCTGGCAGCAAGAAAGTGATCGTGACCGCGCCCTTGTGGACAATGCATTGGCACAGGTGGGGTTACAGCATTTTAAGCAACGTCTGGTGGAAACTCTCTCTGGAGGAGAACGTCAGCGGCTTGAAGTAGCCACATTGCTGGTGCAAGACCCCACCCTTTGGTTGGGAGATGAACCCACGAATCATTTGGATTTACAACAACAGCAACGCATCATGCAGTTGCTCAGTCAACAGGCAGTGAATGGCAAAACGGTATTCCTCGCCCTGCATGACATCAATCTGGCAGCACAATGGTGCTCACATATTCTTTTACTTTACCCTAGTGGAAAAAAACAGTGGGGGACACGTGCAGAAATGCTGACTCAGCCCTTGCTGGAAGCCCTTTATGGACAGCCGTTGATTCCATTGGAAGCTGAAGGGCACTCTTATTTTGTGCCACGTCGCCGTTAGCGTGTGGAGTAGGTAGGGCGTCCTTTTGCCTACGATGTATGATGTTGATGAACTCTCAGGACACATATTCCAACGCTTACCCTACTTGATCCATGGGTAAGGAGCCGATGATAAATGGCGTTTTTAGCCGATCAATAGAATACCCGCGACGATGATGCCTCCGGAGGCAACACGTTTTAAGGAGAGATGTTCCTTGAAGAAAAAGTGCCCGATCAATAGAGCAAACAGGACACTGGTTTCCCTCAAGGCTGACACCATGCCCATGGGTGCCTGTGACATCGCATAAATCACAGTACCGTAAGCAAGCAGCATGAGCTGGCCGCCTATCACTGCCATTCCTTTACCGGGGAAGGAGCGCAAAAGCTCCCGCGGTGAACGTCGCAGGCAATAGGTTAACGCCATAAAGAGGCCTTCAACACAGCACATCCAGAGGATATAACTCAAGACATTCCCTGCTGAACGTGCCCCCATTCCGTCAGTCACACTGTAAGCGGCAATGAAACATCCTGTGCCCAACGCATAGGGAAGTGAGGGCAGTGCTATTTTTCGCCCTTTAAACGCGAGCGATATAATACCGACTGAAATCAGGATAATGCCGAACAGGGCTGCGGATGTAATGTGTTCTCCTGCCACGAGTGCGGCGCCCATTGTGATCAGGATAGGGGAAGAACCGCGAGCAATCGGGTAGACCTGCCCGAATTCTCCCGCACGATAACTGCGTACCAGAAACAGGTTATAACCCGTATGCAAGATGCCCGAGGCCAGCAGGAAAAGCCAACTTGCCTGTGCAGGAACAGGGAAGAAGAGAGCCATCATCGCACAGCTGACCAACACGGAAACGCACATGGTCGTCATACTGGTCAATCGGTCTGAACCACCACGAAGTAATGCATTCCAACTGGCATGCAAGAGTGCCGCCAACAGTGTGATCAGGATAATGTGATAGGGCATCAGAAATATGTCTTGTTATAGTCAGTCTGTTTTCAATACGGCAGAGAAATAGTCAATAAATGCTCTCACCTTGGATGAGACCGTTTTCTTCTGTGTGTAGACGGCCCACACTGCGCTTTCCTCTACCTGTTTGGAGGTACCACTTGTGTTGTTCCCTTCCACCACATGCCAATCCGTCAGTATTCGAATTAACGTACCATCATTGAGTTGTTGGGCGACCAGCCATTGGGGAAGAAGTGCCATTACTTTATTCGTCATCACCAATTGTAGAATGGCTTCGTCATCTGTGACACGCAGGCGCCCATGTAAATGAAGAGGAATCCGCGTGCTATCTGGCTGGCTGAACCACCAGTGTTCCTCATCCATGGAACCCAAACGCACAGCAGGGAAGTCTGGCAACTGATCCGGATGCTGTGGAAGACCGTATTGCCGGGCAAACTCAGGGGTGGCACAGAGCACCCGATGGTGAGGGGCCAGTTTTCGGGCGACCAACCGCGAGTTATTTAATCGTCCAATACGAATGGCTAAATCCAGTTCTGCATCAATCAAATTCAAGGCATGGTCATTGAAGACGATATCGAGATCAATATAAGGGAATTGTGCCATAAACGCTGATAAGTGCGGCACAATCCATAACTTGCCATAGGCGCGGGGGAGTGCAATACGTAACTTTCCCTGCGGGGCTTCATTCAGTCGCGACGTCGCAGAGCGGGCTTCCTCCAGCGTATCTATTACTTTAAGCGCATGATCATGGAAGCGATGCCCACCTTCAGTGAGTCGAATCCCTCGTGTTGACCGATTGAAGAGCGTAATACCGAGATCCTGTTCCAATGCATTGATCTGCCGTGAAACAGTGGATGTTTTGACCTCAAGCCGTTGTGCGGCCTTGCTGAAACTTCCCAGGTCAGAGACCTGTAGAAAAGCTCTGATAGCGGCAAAATAGTCCATCATTATACTCGCTGTGCTCTGACAATCGTCCTTGTAGAATGGCAATGCCTATCTCATGAATCGAATGCTGCTGGGCTTATAATCATTCCAGTCATCCCTTTTATGCAATACTCCTTTCGATTCCAGGTACTTCCCGCCGTTTCCATTGCGCCTTATCTTTAATGGCAAGGTAATAAACAGTTGAGATACAGGATGATGTTGCATATGGGTCACTCACATCATCATGTGTGAAAATTACATTGAAAAAAACAGTGTTGTCGAGAGAGGTAATCCCATGGAAACCGCAGAACGTCAGAGTAGTGTGTTAAATACGACTGAAAAAGCATCTCGTGATGCACGCTTTTATGAATATACGAAAGCGGCAGACCCTATCGGTGCAGGGTTGATCCCTCAAGTACCGTACCATAACTTCATGCCGGATTTGTACGATAGTGGCCCAACACGTATCGTTCCACTTGATCTTTCCCGTGAAATCGATACAACTTATGCGGCTACCGGCCCGGGTATGTTAGCCAACTTTATTCGCATTGTGAGTGGTGAAGAAGTTAGTCTCGATCCCAATGCCAGTTCTCAAGTCTTTTATGTGTTGGAAGGTGAAGGCAGCGTTCAGCAGGCAGGGACTGAATTCAACTTTGGCCCGGGCGACTTCTTCACCTTGCCGGGAGGGAACGAAGCGTGTGTTAGTGCGTCTGCAACCGCGCGCATTTATTATGTTCATGATGCTCCCTTGTTTGATTATTTGGGTGCCACGGTCTCTCGCTCCCGTTTCGAGCCAACGCTTTATCCCTCCCATGAAGCCAAGGCCGAACTTCATAAGGCGCTGAACGACCCTGAAAGTAAAACTCGCAATCGTGTCAGTATTCTTTTGGGGAATGCACATTTCCCTGAGACCCGTACCATTACTCAAACGCTGTGGACCATGTATGGCATTGTGCCCAAAGGCGCAGTACAGAAACCGCATCGCCACCAATCACTGGCACTCGATTTCATTGGTGAATGCAAACCCGGTTGCTATACCCTGGTAGGGACAGAAATCGATGAACAGGGTAATATCGTTAATCCTACACGGGTTGACTGGCACCCTGGCATGGTTTTCGTTACTCCTCCCGGATATTGGCACGCACACTATAATGAATCGGGTGAAGAGGCCTATGTTATTCCGTTTCAGGATGCCGGCCTGCATACCTATTTACGAACACTGAATATTCAGTTCAGTAAATAATCGATGATATGTCAGTAGGTTATCAAGCCACCCAATGGTATTACCCGTTGGGTGGTTTTTAAATGTATCTCTTCCCCTATGTTCCACTTGTTTTCTCAGGTGAGTCATACTCTCAATCAAGTGAAAACAGGCGTTTTGTATCTGTCGCGTTCACCTTGCCGCTATGATGTCCCTGTTGATCATAGTAACGATTATCCCGACAGCGTTTTTCTCCTGTATCACAGAAAATACCGTTTTCGAATGTGAACGCTGTCATATCAAAGTTGCCTTCGTCATGTAATCGGGTGGCGGCCTTCTTTCCTAAAAACTGCAAGGTGAGTGAATAGGATATGCCATCGGGGTTCGCGCAGAAAAAATGATCGCAAAGTACGCCCGGTCGAGGTGAATACAAGTCCCCCATATGAGTACCGACTCGTTCATGATTTATGGAAGAAGGCGTTTGAATCCGAGAGCCTTTTTTTGCATGGGTCGTAGTCGATACCTCGGTCAGGTTAGAAGATAATGGGTGTGTGGATAGTGAATGTGTAGATAGTGAAGAATGTGTGGAGGATGATTGTAAAAACGAGAGGTGCTCTGATGAGCGGACAGCAGGTACTACGGCTTCATTGATTTGCGATTGGCAACCCATCAACAGGAAAAGTGTAGCTGTTGCCATAATGGGCAATGTGACGGTAAGGGGCAGGGGACATTTTATATTGCGTATCATCGTACTCGTCTCGTTGTTATTCAGGGCCATATCATGAGATCGCGCAACTGTTTTATCTATAAGAAAAGAATAAACCCCTACTACAATTTACAATGGATACCCTAATGAATTACCATCGCGGAAAATTCCAGGGAGTAATCCGACCAAGTCCATCACTTGTACATGAGTAGATTCAACATTCCATCAAGCATCGACCCCTCAGCGCGATCAAACAGCATTCGCATTGGGCTCATAAGCTGGAACCATTGCTCATAGCTCATCCATCCCTGCCGTAATACATCCATGATGTTGTACTGATACCTTGATGTATCGATACCAGAGTCCTTGTTCAGTGGCTTTGGGCGAGCATCTTTTTCAGTGTTTGCCTGTCATTGGTATTCACCTACAGCGAACACATGGATACATACTGCACATTCACGTTTGTTAATGAGGTTTTATCGGTGACTGATTCGCTACCGCCAGGTCGTTCTTCCCCTAAAGCGGGGTTTTCTATCCTGCTACTGGCCATTGCTGCATTTGTGACAGTGACAAATGAATACATAGTCGTAGGTTTGTTGCCGGAATTGGCACAGAGCACTCATACCACTATTGCACAGGCAGGGCAGTTGGTAACGCTTTTCGCCATTGCCATGATGTTTTGTGGCCCTGTGTTGGCAGTGATGCTATCCAGGGTGGAACGTAAACGTCTTTTTGTTTTACTGCTCTTCAGCTTTGTGATCTCCAATGCATTGACGGCTATTGCCAATAATTACTGGGTGTTGGCGGGCGGGCGTATCCTCTCCGCATTGGCCTTATCGGCCTTTTGGGGGCTTGCCAGTGATACAGCGGCTCAGTTGGCCGGGCCTGAACGTGCAGGCCGAGCGGTATCACAATTCTATTTTGGTGTCGCTTGTGCATTGCTCTTCGGGTTGCCATTGGGGACGTTACTCTCCCATGCTTTGGGCTGGCGTGCGGTATTTTGGACGCTGTCACTGTTGTCTCTGGTGACTACCGCTTTGTTTGTATTTTTCCTCCCCAGAATGGACGACATGCAGACAGCGCCGATTCGTCGTCAGCTGGGAATTCTGAAAAAACCATGGTTTGTGGCTAACCTGTTGTTGTCCGGGATGGTCTACACCACGCTATTCACAGTGTATACCTACCTGACAGACATGATCGTCCACGGTGGGCATATTCCCTCGGGTCAAGTGGGCTGGTGGCTCATGGGCTTCGGGGGTGTGGGGCTTGTGGGGAACTGGGTGGCCGGGCAGCTGGCCGATCGTAGCCTATTGCGTACTACCATGCTGTTAATGTCCATTATGGCGTTGGCATTGGCGACCATCTTGCCGCTTGCGTCCATTTCCATTGTCTTGTTTGGCATCATGTTGGGCTTATGGGGCACGACGCATACCGGTCTGTTGCTGATTTCCGTTGTTCGTGTCATGAAAGCCGGAGCAAAAGCGCAGGCATTTGCAGGTACTCTTAATGTGTCTGCTGCCAATGCGGGAACTGCCTTTGGTGCGATGATTGGTGGGCTTGTCATTTCGCAGTATGGAATATCCCGCGTTGGTTCCTTTGGTGCCTTTTTAGCACTTTTTACAGTGGCGATAACCTACGGCGTGATTATGCTCAAGCGTAAGGAAATGGGGCGTACCTGATGGCATGTAAAAGCGAAACATGTACAGGTTAGCTTTATAAGGTTTGTCATAGAGTCGCGGGCCATGGTGTTTTCCATGGCCCGTTTTTTTACCTGATAAGGGGAAAATTTCCCGCAGGTACCAGTTGGGCACGATGATAAAAACAGAGGACATGCTGCCCGTTGTCACGGTGGAAAAAACCGGGGTATTCTGCCACAAAGATACGTTCCTGAGTGGCTTTTTCGACTGTCGCCAATTGGCGTGTCTCTCCCTGTTGGATGGTGACACGACTTCCTTTATGCAATTCTGTTAGCCAAGTAGTGATCTTTTTCATCTCTCTTGTCCTTTGTAATTATGTTTTGATGAATGCTATCTACTTATTGTGTAACCCTGTGGCTCAATAGGTTTGGCATGCTACATGCCAAATAGAGGTTTTTGTTCGGTATATGGAACACTATAGTCTATTTATTAACCAGATTACTACCCATGTGTGCAGATACTTTTGTTGTATCGCCATGAACGTTTGCTATTAAACGTTAATCTTCTGATGAACATGTAAGGTGAGCTCTCCACTGAGCGTTGTGCCTTTAGGGGGGGACTTGGGCTTGTGGTAAGTATGTAGCCAGTAAGTGCTTGAGGAACAGAAAGCTGCTCACGCTAAAACATAAACCGGCTGACAGGCGATAGTCGATCACGTCAAAGTGGATAACAACCGTGTGTGAAAGAGTGCATGGGCGAAAAAATGAATAGATGAAAGAGTGAATAGGTGAGAGAAGCGTGTGGGAGTCTGGCATGTGGGAGTATAGCGCTTGGCATTGAAAAAATGGTGATATGACAAAGGCGCTTATGAGTAGGAAACATCCACTCTAAAGACAAGCAGCACACAGGGGCC